>Ga0209535_1001474_pt1 | contig 15991 bp, 4 predicted proteins | sample LinPmetageLP28_FD_184041 | JGI IMG/M metagenome (GOLD analysis project Ga0209535, IMG submission 184041) | Marine viral communities from the Pacific Ocean - LP-28 (SPAdes) (version 2) | ecosystem: Environmental > Aquatic > Marine > Oceanic | place: Pacific Ocean | collected 2009-08-22 | reverse complement strand
TTGATATAAACTTTCTTAGAAGAGGCACAGGTAATAATGCCCACAGTTGTACCTGCAGCAACCTGTACGACATTACTTAATTTTCCCCTTTCCAGTGCCATGACTTCTCTTTTTAGTTATTTAGTAAATTAACCGCCACCGTATAACCAGGTGTCGAATTGATTCCAACTCTCAACACCTGTAAGTGCTGATCCATCACCAGAAAAACTAGTTGCAGTGACGACACCAACAATATTAGCACCTCCACCAGCAACATTAATACCACCAGCATTGACTTTTATACCAGAACGAGCAGTAATAAGACCAACAGAATCAATATTGGTTACATCTTCATATGTTAGTGTTCCGCCAACTGATACATTACCAGTAAATGTTGCAGCAGCACCCGTTACATTACCACTAATAGACAACTTGCCGGTTACATCAATATTACCACCACTTCTTGGTGTAATATTATTTGTTACTATTTTAGACATTAAAGGTCTCCGATCTGAAGGACATCAATAACCATAGTTTTACCTAATCCAACAGTCATCGCAATACCAGACTTGATATGGATATCAGGTGCTACTGATATAATATATCCTGAAGATTCACCAGCATTGGTTGTATCAAAAACAATATTAGAAGTCACATAAGCATCTCTATCAATATAACTAAATGGTGTGCTGCTTCCATCAGCATTATTGATAGCAGTTCCAAGACCACCACCACCACCGCCAGCAATACTTACGTCAATCGTACCTCCATTGACGGCAAATGTATTACCAGCACCAATAAAGTTAAGTGTCTTAGCAGAACCAATGTTTGCTCCACCAGACTGAATACCAATACTAGCACCAAATACATCACCAGTAATAGTTAGATTACCGTCAATAGTCTGCGTTGATGCAGCAGATACAATCGCACTTGATATTTTGAAATCATCAAAGATTTCAAATGATACATTATCATTATTACCAGCAGGATCAACGAGATTAACCGTGACTCCATCAGTCGCAGTAAAGTCAACACTGCCTGATAATCGCACACCATTACGAAATACATTGATCGCATTAATACGATAACCACCAGGTACGGTGAATGCTGTCTGTCCCGCAGTAGTATTAACGCTGATACGTTTTGATGCTACATTATCAGTTAGGGATATCGGTCTACCAATCGCCATGGTGTTATGTTTTTATATATTTATATGTTGTTAGGTAGTAGGATAAATGTTAATTGTGTTACCCATTGCAGAGTGTGATGTACATTGATAATATAATGTATTTGGAGCATCCATAGGAACTTCAAATCTCACTGTTCCATTTGATGTACCATTATTAGCGACACCAGTATTATAAGCAGCACCACCATTCGATACTCTAATCTGGAATGGATGAGCATTCATTCCATTTACAAACTCATAGGTCTGCCCTCTTGCGAGGTATAAGATTGGATCATTAGTAGCACCACTGAATCCAGGTCCATCAAATGTGTAATCCGTTGATCCATTGGCACCTAGATTCCACTTTCCTGCTGTTATGTAAGATGCGTCACCAGAATAGGTAACACCAGCACCCACACTAAGACCACTAGAAGATATAGACATCCAGGTGGCGCCACCAGCAGCAGGACCAAAAGCGTTTCCAAATTCAATTATTGAACCACCAGGTCCGAAGCCAGAACCATCAACCCAGAAACTCATATTACCATTAGAGGTAAATATATCTGCTCCAGGTGGTGTACCTAGAGAAGTACCATAGTATATTCCAAGGTGATTCTGACCAGTTCCATCTACATTCTGACCAACGGTAATATGAGCATTATTACTAGTAGTATTAACAATTGATAAATTTGCATTATTAGTTATAACACTTCCAGAAAATGTTGAAACACCGGAAACTTGTAAAGTATCAGCACTTATATTAGCGGTCGTAATGCCACCACCACCTCCTCCACCAGCGATAGTAATTGTTTTAGTTGTTCCAGTTCCTGATGCAACTACACCTCCACCAACAAAGTTTAATGTAGTCGCAGATGTAGATAATGCACTACCTTCATCCTGAATATCGATTCCAGAAATACCACCACCACCTCCTCCTCCAGAAGAGTTAATTGTATATGTTCCACTATTGTTGGAGACAGTGACATTAGTACCAGCAACAATACTAGTTACAATACCAGTCAGTCCAGAACCATCACCAGTAAATGATGTAGCAGTAACAACACCTGTTACCTCAACACCACTAGAAGATATAGACATCCAGGTGGCACCACCACCAGCACCAAAAGCGTTTCCAAATTCAATTTCTGAACTGCCAGCCCCACCACCAGCACCATCAACCCAGAAACTCATATTACCATTGGAGGTGAATATATCTGCTCCAGGTGGTGTACCTAAGGCAGTACCATAATATATTCCAAGATGATTTTGACCAGTTCCATCTACATTTTGACCAATAGAAAACGATGCATTATTACCAGTAGTATTAACAATTGCTAAATTTGCATTTCCAGGATTACTATTTCCTATACTAGCTCGTCCATTAGTTATAGTATTTCCAGAAAATGTTGAAACACCAGAAACTTGTAAAGTGTCCGCGCTTATATTGGCGGTTGTAATACCACCACCTCCTCCTCCAGAAGAGTTAATTGTATATGTTCCACTATTGTTGGAGACAGTGACATTAGTACCAGCAACAATACTAGTTACAATACCAGTCAGTCCAGAAAGTCCAGAACCATCTCCAACAAATGATGTTGCAGTAACAACACCAGTCACGTTCACCCCAGTTGATATGAGGGGGACTCCTAATGATGTTACTACTGTAGTACCAAGTGTACTAATTCCGGTAACGACAAGACTATCAGTAATTACATTAGCCGTGTTTGCTAGTCCGGTGATTGTTACATTACCAGTAGCGCTACTTACACTAATATTACTGCCAGCGGTAATGGCAGTAACGACACCGACAGACAATGTCGTACCGTCACCAAGAAGAGTATAAACTTCATTAAAGTTTTTATTAATTTTTACTGCCCCATCTAAGAGGGAATCTCCAGTATCATCATTTGGGCTAGTACCTGTGTTAATTCCAAGTTTTGCCATTACTTCTGAGTCTCTTTATAGGTTTATTTATTATATTAAATATAATTATCATACTTCAAAGGATTTTGTCTGATAACCAGAGCGGATGTTGAAATCCCCGTGTAACCATCATTTCCGTAGAAGTTAAATGTGTTTATTCCAACTCTAGAGTTGAAATTAATTCTACCCCAACTATAATCGCCCAGGTAATGTGAAGTAGTAATACCACCACTAAAGACTTCAAAGTTTCTACTATCAAAAGTGAATATTGTAGAATCAAATGTAAGGAAGCTCTTATCGAATGCAACTCCAGTGGAAATACCAGAAAGATTTGAGAAGATTCTTCTTACATAAGTTATACCTACACCACTTACATTTGATTCAACTGTAACTGCATTCTTAACCTGATAAACCAGATCAGCAAATATAGTGGTGATACCAATTATAGAACCATCAATTCTCTGACTGATCAATGTACCTGATGTAGTACTTGCAATTGAAACATTTGTATCAAACATGGTGAAGTAATCACCCGTATCAAGTTGACTGACTGTAACGGCAGATCCAACAAGATTAATATCTCTCATGAACGAATCTTCGGGGATGTAGAAATCAGTGATTAATTCATCTTGACCAGAGACTGTTGATCTTCCCATTGCAACAACTATACCATAATCTCCCAAATAGGAATTAACTGGTATCTCTTCTCTTATAAAATCAGGAGTCTCGATGAGAATTTCTGGTGGATTGGATGAGGTGTATCCAGTTCCCGGATTATTTATGACGATGAAATCAATCCCACCACCAACAACATTAGTAGTTACGGATGCTCTTTGAGTTGTTCCAACTCCAACAGGTGTGGAGATTGTAATTTCTGGAGCAAGTGTGTAACCAACACCAGTGTTCGTAATGTTGATAGAACTAATTGTTCCCCCGGATGAAACAGTTGCAGATGCGGTTGCCTGAATTATCTCATCTTGTGATGTGATAACAACAAAGTTCTGGAAAGATCTTTGTGATGCTTCGTTCTCTCCATCATAGAGAGGTACTATAGTGTCGATGTAACCGAACGTTGCCGCTGCACTTACAGGTTGAATCAGATAAGATGCAGGATAGATCAGAGGTTCATAGTGAATTCTGTCCTTACCAACAACCTCACCATCAATAATCTTATCTGTAAGTTGTTTACACCAGGTAACAGGTCTCAAGAGATTTGCATCAGTTGTAATACCTGGACCACTGTAAGGATTGGTGAATGTGGTATCAACAGTACTAATACCAATCACTACTCTTGGATCTTCATCAAGAGGAATGCCCTGACCAAGTTCTGAGTTATTGTCGATATCTAGACTATCACCAGGTTTGATAGTTTCTAATATATCAACAAACCTGACATCAACACCATTGGTTCCTTTATAGAATATAATCTTAGAGGTATCATTAACTTTTGGTGCTTCAGTAAATTGAATGATAGATCCACCATTGAAAATAAATCCTTTACCAGGAACTTGAAGTACATCATTGATGAAGACAATTAATGTTTGTTCAACATCAATAGGAGAACCTGCTGCAGCAGCAATTGTGAATGGAACTTCATTTAATGTAATTTGGAAGTTGGTCTTCTGACCATCAAACTCATTATCAAGAGTATCAAGAACTTCCAATTCACCAACAGACCAAGAATTAAATTTGTCATAATAAACTTCATCAATCAGAATTTGGAATCTTTCAAATGTCAGACTTGGATCTGTAGGGATTCCTGTAGATCCACCAGTAGGAATTGACAGTCTTTCTCCATTACCATAACCAAAACCATAGTTTCTAAGTGTGAAACTAATAACACTGGAACCTTGACCAACTACAACATCAACAGTTGCACTTTGACCAGAACCAACATAACCAGGTGAGTAACTCAGTGGAATGTTATCATAACTAAGTGGTTCATCAAATATAAGATCTGGGAGATTAGTTCCAGTATATCCTACACCCGGATTTGTGATGGCAACACTTACAATGTGGCCACCACTTACTGCGGCAGTTCCAATGAACTCAATATTAGGAGTACCAGTGCTATAAGTTTGAACTCCGACATTTACAATAGTCTGAATTCCAGTTCTATATCCAGAACCACTATTAGCAATACTGACAGCAGTGATTGTTCCAGTAGAGGAGACTGTAACAGTTCCACCAGCAGAAACAAGAGGTTGATATCCAAATCCATTAGAAGAACCAACAGAAACCATCAGACCACCAATTGGATAAGCACCATTGTTTGGATCATAACCAGTAGGAAGACCATCATTACCAGTGAATGTGATACTGGTAACACCAGTATTTTCTGACATTCTATAATCGCCAACTTGAAGTGAAGGTGGTTGATTTCCTGTGGGTTGCTGAACAATACCATTGATAACAACAAATGAATTTAAAGTTGAAATACCAGTAATATTAGAACCACCTACCTTCATACTAAATTCACTTCTAATACCAGTGAACTGATCAGAAATATTGTCATAGATATAATTCTGATAGTATGTCTCATTGGTTGAATTTACAACACCAGATCTCATAAACGATCTTCCTTGGAAGGATGAGTAACTGGTAATACCAGTCCAATCAGTTTCATCTGGATTTTCTGCCGTAGTGACACCAGCTGGCTCTGGACCTTTAGGTGCAGATGCAAAGTTCAAGGTGTTTCCAATAATATTGTACTCACCACTTAGTTTTTCGACCAAATCACCAATAAAGTGTGATCCTCTTGATGTTCCTAGTCTTCCTCTAAGAACATTGACTGATGTCGTATTACCAACACCAACAGATGCAACAGTAAGAATCTCATCACCAATACGAAGGTTATCACCTGTGAAGATTGAAGTTATACCTGTGAGTAAGATGTCCTGTTGGAATACAACATCTTGTGCAAGAGTTGTTGTAATACCAAAAGAAACAATTGGTGATTGAACAATATTATCAACTGCAAGAAGAACTTTCTGACTCTGTTTTGTTGCCGTAATAGTATGCCCTGCACCAATGCCAGTAGATCCGATACTTAGAACAACTGGTGAGAGGTTCAGAGCATTTTCGCTAGTAGTAGCAAACGTAAGATCCTTACTATTTGAAGCAACAACATATAGAGTTGTTGGTAACTTGTCAGTGAGGCCGATACCAGGAACGGTTGTTGTAACAATACCAATTGCTGCAGTTGTTCCAGCACCAGGAGAACTATAAACAACTTCTTCACCAGTTACAAAGAAGTGATTTGGAATGGATATAGTATTATTTGTTGTTGAAACAATTGCAGGATCACTACCATCAAATCCTCTCAAGAAGATCTGATCGCCCTTATGCTTCAGGTCAAATGCTGTTACAAGATCAAATAAAGTTCCTGTGTAAGTTTTCTGATCGCCGTCAATATGTAAATTGTTCAAATTGATGAGATCTGGTCTACCATTATCAGTAGAGGGGTCCATTCCGATAGTGAATACTCTTACCTGAACATCAATACTTGCATTAGGTGTATATGTGAGATTAAGAGTACCACTGGTCGTGTCAATACCAACTTGACCTAGAGAACCACTACTTTGAATATTTGCATATTCAACAAACTCAGATGGACTACTGACAGATTGAATTGTAATAACTTCAAATGATTCATAATTGTTGTTAGTAGTATCTTCCACAGTAACAATGTGGTAACCAGCTTCTGTTATTCCAGAGTAACTGGCGATTGTATTTGCGGTAGGAGAGCCAGATGCAGAGATTGAAGTAAATTTAGAATCTAGTTTTGCACTGTTGAGATGAGTTGTGCCTGCAACACCAGCATTATCAGAAGTAGCAATAATGGATGTATTGACAGTAAGTCCAACCCCAACACTTGGAATGAGATCAACGTCAATATTACTTCCATCAACATAAGCATTAAAAGTACCAAATCCAGTTATATTGGTGGAAATGTTACCGTACTCCAAGAGATAAACGTTAGTTCCATCATGAATCAGATTCAGTTCATCTACAGAGTAGTTGTCACTAGTATCTTCAATTTGTACAAGTAACTTAGCAGATCTATAGGTATTTGGAATGGATGCAATTGTAGTAGTTGTACTAGCAGGAACATTGACATGAGTACTATCAACTTGGATAATATTACCGAATGATGTTGTACCTACGCCACTAATACTGTCAAGAATACTAAATGATAACGTATTGACATCGTAAGAGTTATACGCAAAACTGATTGGATAAAATCTCAGTAACCACTCTGTAGGATCACCACTAACAACAAAATCAAATGTACCCAAATTATTTTGAGTATCAAGCTCACCATATTCTGAAATATATGCCGTATCGTTGTCGTGAAGAACAGAGACAAATTCGATTTGTCTCTGGTTAGTTAGAACCTGATCTCTACAATATGTAAGAATTTTATTATAGGTATGAGTTGCAGGGAAAACACGTACATTGGAGTATTTCTCTAATCTTTCAACACTATTGAAAGTATTACTAAAATCATCAATACTCAGAACTCTATTACCAAAAGATTCGTTATAATCAGAAAGAATTTTGTTTTCAAAGATAATTTCGTCGGAAGTTATTGTATTATTGATATAGAATGAATTCTCAGAGACATTATCAAAATCATGCCAACAATGAATACTCGCTTCACTAATGACATCAATAACAACCTCAACATCAGATTGTGCAGAAGTTACAATCAAACCACCTGGAACCTGTTCTTCAGATTCTACTTTTAGATCAGCAAACTTTGCAAGACCTGCAATGTGACCAAGACTACTAATGGCATCATCCCATTTGTCAAAAGCTATACTAGACTTAAGTGAATATGAAAGTTTCTGATAATATTCATTGTTTGGAATTTTTTGAAGACTATCGTTCAAGAACCCAGAGTTTGTTTTCCAACCATTAACAAATGTAGTCCCTGCACCTGTTGCAACAGTCGAATTAAAGTTAAATTTATTCACAATGATGACTTCTATTCCAGAAGACTCACCAATAACTTTAGAACCAATTTCAAATTCATTAGGAGTAGAAACTACCAATCTTCTGTTAGTTGGATTCCACCTCTCAACAATACCTCTATTCTTACCAGAAGTTACAACCTCATCAGTATTGAAGTTATTTGGTTTTAATTTAATGTTGAATACTGGGAAATCACTCTCAGGAATTGCCCTTCCCGAAGACCTTGGATAATCTATAATACCTGGTTTCTCACCAGACTTCAAATGACCGTCAAGACTATAATCAAAGTATGCACCCGAACCACCAAGTTGAGAATCAAACCCAGTTACTTCAAATAGTGTATAGTTATAGTTCTCAGAATTATAACCTTTATCTGTAGAACCTAGACTGACAGAGACTCCTTCAATCAAAATCTTTTCGCCAGTCTTATATCTAAACTCTTGAGTCTCACTAAATTGAGCATTTAAAAATACTCTGACACTGTTAGTAGATTGTGTGTAGACAATCGAAGAAATACCTACACCATTAGAGTTTTTGATTGGGATGATCGTTGGAGTGTTACTATAAAGACCATTAGTATTCTTAAAAATATCAACTTCTGTATTACCAAGTGTGTATCTGATGTCTGCATCACTCACAACCTGATTAGTATATCCATCAAGAATGACCAACTGTGGATTTACCAAATAGTTTTTACCAGAGGAAGTAATACCAATAGTGTCAAATGACTGAAGAGATTCTACTTCCAAAACTTCTGGTACATTTGTAATTACCCTAAGTGTTTGATCAGAGGGGTAGTTGAATCCAATGTCCTCAAATCTAGTAGATAGAATTTCACCAATACTATTACTAGAAAGTGTGATAATTGCATTACTACCAATACCACTTCTTATTGAAGTAATACCAGGTAACTCTTTGTATCCGGCACCACCATCACTAACATTTATTTTTGCAATAGAACCGAATGCACTTCTAGAAGTTGTAGTATAAGTTGAATTTGAATTTGTAGAGTTATAAAGAGAAATTTCTGGGAGATTTTTAAGTGTATATTGGAATGCAGTTGTTCCTACACCAACAATATTGTGGTTACCATTATAAAAAGATTGAACAACTTCAATACCATTGAACGAACTCACTTTAGTATCAATAAAGATATCTGATTTTACATTTGGAATAATGTCTAAGTTGTCTATATCAAATTTGTAGTATAGTTGTGTCGGGACTGAATCAAGAACACTCAACTTCAGGCTAGAGTTTGTACCAATACCGGGGTTTCCAGTCTTTTCAACTTCAAACTTACTTGTTTTCCCCGAAGTAAAGAATGTATTTGAACACTCTCTATCAGAATAGAGATTCATATCAAAGGCAGAATAACTTACTCCACCACTGATAAATGACAGTGAACTATCAGAAAGATCAAAGGTTAAAGTATCATTCTTTTTAATTTGAACCTGTGGATTAATCTTAGATAGTGTTCCTGTGGAAGAACTAGTAATATCAATAAAGTTTGGGTTCTCTAAGTTGACTTCATACTTTTCCTTTACCAGCCTTACCTTAGTGTCATTGAATGGAACTATGTAATAGATACCCTCGTTCTCAAGACCACCAGAAGGTGAAGATGATGTGTGAATGACCTTATCACCAAGTTTGAAAAACTCTCCAGAGAAGTTAATAGAATTCTTTATAACGTCAACATTACCAGTAGTAAATGATTTTGGATCAAATACAATTCTTCTGTTATGATCATCATACTTGACAATTACTGTCTTATTGGTTGTTGGTTTGATGTTGACATTAACAACATCCCCTCTTGTCAATCCATGAGTAGAAGAAGTCGATACTGTTACAGTATTTTTGGAAACTTCTGCGGTAACTACTTTGTTGAGGTTTGTAGTAAACTTATGAGTATTACCGGTACCAACATTGGTGAAGTAAAGAAGTGATGTAGAGGTATTAACACCAACATAAACTCCAGTACTACCAAGTCCTACTTTATTGGAACTGATACCAATACTATCTTTAGATAGTGGAACTGCATAAAGTTTTTGGTATGTTGAAAGATTTATATAACCTGCAGAAGTTCCATTCCAAACTTGAATAGATGATCCGCTGTTTGTGGAATATAAAATTGAATCATTCAATCTCAAATTATGATCTGGATAGTAGATACTTTGTGGTTGAACAAATACCTGAGTCAGACCGACACCTGGATTTGAAAAAGTAATAGTATTACCAATACCTGTTCCCAATACAGTCCCAAGTCCAACAGACTCCACAGGATCAAAGTAGAGGATATTATTGATGTTGAATACTCTAGTAGTTTTTAATGCACCAACATTGATACTAAACTTCTTAGGATCCTCAAAGAGGATAGAAGAGTTTGTATGTGGAGCACCATTAGATCCTTCTACAGCTCTTTGAACTCTGATTCTTCCTGTCTTCTTATCAATGTTTAGAACTTTTACTTTCTCATTATCAACTTTAAAGATATCATCTGGTCTGATATATGGGAACTCAAGCAGACCATTAACATATATGTATCCGACATCATTAGTATTTGCAGTAGAAATACCAAGAGTCAATACAAAGTTGTCAGTTCTAACACCTACACGATAACCTTTATCAAATCCTCCAAAGTAAGATGAAAGACCACTTACGTTGACAATATCATTATTATTAAACGAATGTATCTGTGTCGAGAAACCAATGAAGGATCCATCGTTAAAGGGTGTAAATTCAATATCATAAAATATTGTTGACGCAATACTTACAGTGTCAACTGACTTGCCATCAAGTGTTGTAACTCTCGCTCGAGCACCGTTACCACCACTATTCAAATTATCGAATATTACAGAATCGTTGATCTTATAGTTAGAACCACCGGTTAAGATACCTACACCTTCTACAGCACCTAGAGATGCTGAGGTTACCTCTATGACTTGCTTTTTGACAATATTAGAGTTGAAGATATAATTATATCCAGTTTCTTCATTATCGAGGTTGTAGTAATATGTGTTTCTCAACCAATGATTACTTTCAATATCATATTCAGTTTGATTAGAAGATGATCTAAAATTAAAGTTGTTCGGAACCGAGTAATATGAATCACCAATCAGATAAGGGAACTGTGGTCTTCTAAATCCTTGGAAAGGACCAACAGAATCATTGATTTCATTAATAGTTGCAAAGTATGCATAGACACCATTTGGATAATCTGGTGTTACACAAAATCTACCATTGTGTTCGTCAAGATCCCCAACTCCAGTGTAGACGTAATCTTCAATGAAGAAACCTAAAGAATATTGAGAGACAGATGGCCTGTTTACAATGTTAGAATTTAATTCATATCCAGACTTCATCTCCTTTACAAAACCTGAACCTGAGGCTTTAGTGAAACCATATGGACCATAAATTGGATTACCATCATATGCCCAACCAATAATTGGTGAGTGGAATGTATTGGAAACCTCAACACCATTTAGTAGAGTGAGATCTGGAGTTCCATAGTTGGTATTATCTTCATCAGTTCCAGTAACAACAAAAGTATTCTCTCTTAATGGACGTGGTGCATATAAACAAGAGTATTGTAGTTCGTCATCATTAATATTGTCATCAAGAAATCCATCATCATCATCAATAATATTAAGATTTCTTTCAAACAAGTTAATATTCCACTGGTCAATCGTTGGATCAACCACAACTTCATTACCGGAAGCAGTTACCTTGATGGATGTTTTGTCGGGAACATACCCTGCTCCAGCCTTTATAATCTTGACAGATTGAATTCTACCATTCTTGAGGACTGGAGTAAGAACTGCATTTTTGCCAGTTGATGTTTGAAGTTCGAGATCAGGAGGAGAGTTATATCCACTTCCAGAATTATTAACCAAAACATCTACAATCTGACCATTATTAACAACAGGGATCAGAATTGCACCAGAACCACTAAAAAGTGTTACTACTGGTTTTCTATCAAAGTTGATAACATCAGATGAACCATATCCAACACCACCACTGGTCACGTCAATAGATTCAACATTTCCTCTGAATATTGGTTGAACCTGACATGAGAAGTCTTGGTTAGACCTAGTAGAAACGCCGGTTATACCATCAACACTAACAATGATTGGTTGGTAATTGAAAGATCCTGAACCAACTGATCTAATTTCAACTTTAACATTTCTATCATAGTAGTAATTGACATTGGTGTTTCCAGTTCCAACTTCTGTTAATGAGAACCTATCGTTATCAAGTTTTACAACATAGTAATTCTTTAGCTCCACAAGACCGTCAATAGGTGTAGAACTGGATGTATATCTTACGATTTCTTTTTCGGAATAACCATGATTTTTAATTGTAAACTCATTTGCTGCAGTATTGACACCAACAATACTTCTCTGTTTGTTTTCATATCCAGTTCCAGGATTAGTTACAACAACAGACGTGACAGTATTTTTTAGTGTAGAAGATTGGAATCTATGAACACCATTACCAAAAAACCGTAGACGAACTGTATTGATACCAGCAACAGAGTCATCAATGGTTTCATAAAGTTTGACGGTCTTACTGTCTATAACCCCAATATAGTATGAGGCGGCAGTAGAAAGACCTCCAACGGCCTTCTGACTATCAGTTAGGTAGATTACCTCCTCACTGTCTCTAAACTTGTGATAGGTAGAAAATCCAATTGTACTAGATCCCAGACTTACCTGTGCAGAATTCTGTTCTGCATTAAATAATACACTATGAGTTACAGACGAAAGTCTAACTTCTGCAGCTGCATTAATACCATTACCACCAGATATAGAGACAATGGGTTTGTCTTGATAGTCAAAACCACTATCAAGAATATCAATTCTTTCTAACTGACCCTTGACATTGGTAATACCAGTTGCACCAGTTCCAATATTATCATCAATTCTTACGATAGGTGGATTAATAATATCATAACCCCTTCCATTATTTACGATTTTAATTTTGGTTATACTACCATAATTCAGTTTGTTGGGAGATTTATAGTTTAGAATCTCTACACCATTATTCAGAATACCTGTGTATCCCGAAACAGTCTTATATTCACCACTCTTGTTTATAGGTGGCAGTATTTCTCTATAGATTGATTGTGGTTGAAATGTTTTGTTATAGAAGTTGAAGTATTCAAATTTAGCATTTGATACTGTACCACTCAATGTAACAAAGATATCATTAAAAAGATTTGATCTACTTTTTGAAAGTTTGATATTGAGACTATCAACTCTCTTGGCATAGAATACTCCTTCAACTACATCATTGAATGTTGATAGAACTGATGTGGAAATTGTATTCCCATCAATATCTGTGGTTGTAGTGACAACTTCATCTGGAGTGTAGTAGATCGCATCACCAGTATAAAAGCCATGGTCACCACTACTCAACAGTTGAATAGTATTATTGCTCGCAGCACCACTAAATGTCAGAGATCTGTTATATGGATTTATTAAAACATTTCTGTATGATGGAATTGAATTGGATGAAACAAGAAGATCATCATTAAACTTAGAGTAAGTATTCTGTACATTTGCAAAGTACTTATTCAAATACGAATACTTAGTTGAGTTTGTATAAAGTATTTGATTTTCTACTCTATAATCTTTTGATGAATCAAGTAACGTTTGTGTATTTGCTGAAAATTCTTTTCCAGAAGAGATTGATGAAACAGTTCCTTCGGTAAAAATATTATTTTTATCAATAAAGTGAACTTTATTACCAATCTCTAATAGATGATCTTCATTTAAAACAATACTATATTTTTTTGAACTAAAATCAGTTAAATTGAATGATTGTACTTTCCAACCAGCTTTTACATTTAAATTCCAGTTTCTTGTTTTCTCTGTATACTTCTCAATACCAATAGATTGAACTTGAATTGTATCATCTTTCTTGAGAGAAAAGGTTTTCTCTTCAAAGGTAATATTCTTAAGTGCCGTAGAGATTTTTACCTCAATCTTATCTTGAGTCTCACTTTCATTAACATATGCATACGCAAGATTGTACAGAGAAATATCTGTTCCCTTTTTAATTATATTACTTACTGAAGAGATGTTAAAGAACTGATTATTGTTCTTGGTCGAGTATGTTACAATATACTCATTGTCGTCAACATCAATAGTGTCTAATGTTCCTTCTTCTGGAAAACCAATTGTCGAATCTACATCAATATGTGTTGAACCAATTGAAACATCATTTAGAACTTTTGTCTTTTGATTTGGTATAAAAGAACCTAAAATAGTACCGTCTACATTGATATCTCTCTGATACCCAAGATCGAGACTGACCTGATAGTAAACTACTCCTTTGTATACAACAGGGATAACATTACTTACAGAGCCCCTCGCACCACTGATATCCTGGAAAAGAGTTTTATTCTTGAGATCCATAGGATCACCAAGATATTTCTCAACAATAATATCACTGGTTGCCCTAAAGTTTGCATTAGAGGGTGTCAGTAGATAATCACTAGGTCTTATTACTTCTACATCTTCACCATAAAGGGCCCTGAAAAGAATTTCAAAAGATCTACTAGTTCCTTTTGATTTATAAAAACTATCTGAATGGTATATGAAGTTCTCTTGATTCAATCCAGAATATAAAGGTCTATCCTCAAAACCAGGAACAACCTGGGCCTTTAATTTTAATAAAAACTTTTGTAAGAATAGAATACTTAAATTCTTAATTTCTGTATTTTTAGTATGAGTATCAGCCTCTGTTGCAGTGAATACTAACTCATCAGGAGTATAAGATCCTTCATATGAGGTTACTGCACTAAAACCTCTTCTACAGTTCTCAAAAGATGTGTCAGTTTTATATTCGTAATAAACAATCTCATCGTCAATCTGAATCAAACCGTCTCTAGTTGGAAACCCTTCGGTAAAGTTTTCTATAGAGTTTGTCGTAATAGTCGTATCAGTGTATGATAAATCTGCACCAAGAATTGTGGAAGTTTTGAGGTGTGTTAATTCTTCAACCTTTACATATTGGTCAATATTCTGAACAATATCATATGTCCCACTTTCAAATTCTTGTGAAACATAATATTGTTTTAAGAAATCAACAAGAAGTGGGTAGTCGTCTCTAACATAGTCGGGAACTTGGCTCTCGACAATATTCTGGAACTTAATTCTATCTACTGACATTCTTTATTATCTGATGAGAGATCCGTTTGTATAACTGGATGATACTATGTAATTTGTACCCGAAATATCATTACCAGAGGAAATGTTATCGGAGATGGTACTTATTGTGGAGTTTGAACTGTCCAACTGTAAGTAAAGATCTTGATAACCAATCACATCGTTTGAATATGGAGAAATAGAAATTTCAATCAGTGGAACCGTCCTATTCACAACTGTCGATATGATATTAATTGGATTCAGTTTAATTTCACCTTTAACATAATCAATAGTTCCAATTGACTGTTTCAATATGACAGGTTCTGTTGGGGAGTTCAACTTGAACAAGAACATAGATCCTGTCTTCAAATCAGTGTTTGGCCTATCGCTTAGATAAACGGTATCACTGAAACCACTAACCTTAAGCCCTGATGATTTGATGTTGTAACCAAGTTCACTCTTGACGTGGAAACGATTTCCGTAACAAATTTCATATTCGGTAAAACTATTTAACACAGGTTCCAAATCCCTTCTCACGGTCACTGTGGTGATATTTGAAGTTATCGAAATATTACTGTCATCAATAATTTTCTGGAATTTACTATACTTAAATCTTGCACCAAATCTATTCAACCCCCCAGATTTTGAGTACCTATCAATGTTCTGAATAATTTGTGTCCTAACAAAATCTGCAGAAGGTGCAACTTCTGTATTGTAATATGCTTTGACATTGGCCTCAACATACAAGTATTTTAGATCAACAATCTCTGGGACAATACCAACAACAGAATATTTC
>Ga0209535_1001472_pt1 | contig 16025 bp, 6 predicted proteins | sample LinPmetageLP28_FD_184041 | JGI IMG/M metagenome (GOLD analysis project Ga0209535, IMG submission 184041) | Marine viral communities from the Pacific Ocean - LP-28 (SPAdes) (version 2) | ecosystem: Environmental > Aquatic > Marine > Oceanic | place: Pacific Ocean | collected 2009-08-22 | reverse complement strand
TTCTAAATAAGAAGTTAATAGTTCCTTGTGCTTTTCCTGGTGATGATACAACTACTGTCCGTCCGTCATTTCTAGCAACAATCTGCTGTCCAAAATGTTGATCTGCTGTTAAGTTATCCGGAGACAATTGAATTGATGTTGTATACGGATCTTGTTTTTCATACACACGCCATAATCCTGAACTGTCAGCATCAGTAAAAACTCTATCACCTGTATATCCTACTGCTGGATTTCTGTCTTGATAGTCGCTATATTTTAATATATCATTTACATTGTCAATAGATGGTAATCTTACTGAAATAAATTTGTAAACATTTCCATACGAGTCTGCTGTCGAGTTGTCTGAAATACTTTCTGAGAACGGCGTATTCAATGCAAAGTCTATTACAATAGTTTTAAAATCCAACACAGAAAATACTTCATACACACCGTTTAAGTTTTCAGTTTTAGCATTTGTTATACCAAAATAGTCTGCTCGGCTTGTTGTTGTGCCTGCCGATAATCCATGAGGTTCTGAAAAAGTTATTTCTAGCTGTGTAGCTTCGTTAATTCTTTTAAGTTGAGATATTTTATATGGTTGATTAGTCAACCTAAACACGTCCCAATCATTGTTTAACTTGTTTGCTACCCATATTAATTGTCCTGGTTCAACTGCTTCCATATCAAGTTTTAGTAAATCAATTTCATCGAATGCTGTATGATGTACTTGTGATAGTTGAGGATACCCTGCAGTTTTATAAACCTGTGCATGGTCTCTACTAGTGCCTTCTTTAGAATAATCTAATCTACTAAAAGTTGTTGAAGCTGTATAGTCTACTGGTTTGTAATACATGTTATCTTTTGCTACTGCATCTGATCTTGCGTACTCTACTGTTTCGTTTGACGTGTCAAACAATTCAAAACTGTTAGGATTTGCTGTTACTACATCATCTTGTAAACGAATCTGTATATTTTCAATCGAATCTACATTTCCGAAGTTTCCTGTCTTTAACATCCACTCTGGATATAGATCAAGTGAAATGTCCTGTCCTTCGTATTTGGCTTTTAACAATCTATCTATTGCGTTTTGTGTTCCTTTTTCTCTGATATATCCTTGGTAAAATTTGTATTGTGAAATATCATTAACAAATAGGTTGTCCAAGTAGTCTCTTGATTGATAGCCTATTAGTTTTTGTGCTAGTTTCTGTTGCGACTCGTCAAAGTTGTTTGATTCTAAATCATAGAAATCATTGAACTGTGATATCTTGTAATCAAAGTTTGGAATTAGTTGTGGTGCTGGTTTTTGAGATTTTAATACCCAGTTTGCAGTGTCGAACGATGAGCTCGATCCGTGATTTACTTTTGCCACATAAAATTTACCTTGGTACTCTATGCTGTCGCCTATTTTATAATCTGTGTTTGCAGTCCAATATGTTACCTGTGCAGAATCAAACATAAAGCCCGGAGCATAATAATCTCCGTTCCATCCTGCTGTTTTCCATCCTACTACTTTTAACCTTGCTTGTCTAAATCCTGTTGTAGGCTCATGAATAATATCTGCGAACACAGTTTTATTATCAAATAAAAGAACATGTTCTTTTTGTACAGTGCTTAACACTATGTTATACAAGCCAGTATTTTCATCTTTTATTTCTAAGTCAAATGTTTTGCCTATTCTTTTTGTAGATACTTGTCTTATAGGAATTTTTCTTCCGCCTGCGTCTAGCAATGAATAGTCTCCGGCTAAATTTTGTAGTTTGCCTACTATTGAATTTTCTGTGTCTATCTCAAATCCTTGTGCGGCAGGTGAAACAGTGATTGCTGAACCTGGTGCCCATTCTTGAGTTGTCCAGAATAAAAACTCTCGTACTGCGTTTTGCCAATTTAGTGTTTCTTTAATCTCATTTGAATATTTGTTAAATTTAAATCCTTGTTGTTCTAAATAAGTTCCGTAACCAAGTAAAAAGTCTGCAATTTCTTGCACAGTGTCAAACACATATCCATATGGTATTGTTTGTACAGTTTCTTTGTAATCGTTATAACTTACTACTTCTTGTGAACCTTCCACTGATAATTTGTTTCCAACAGAAGTTTTAACAGGGTAATTAAATTTGAAATATGGTTTAGATGTTGAGTATCCTAAAACTTTAAACCCTCCTAGTATCGTCGATCCGTCTCGAGAAACTTCTGTGTTTTTTTCTATAAGCACACCAGAGTAATTAAAAGATTGTACCGGGTTTGATGTTCTAAACAATATTTTGTAGTTCTCGTCCGGAATAAATTTAGATCCAGATGCTGAGCCTGGAGATACCGAGTCTGTTAATATTTTTAAATTATCTTTATCTGTAAACCCACCTAGTTTGTATGCTAGTTGTGTTTTAAGATTTGTCATTTTTTTGTAGTAGAACGTATCTGCGTCGAGATTTTTTGATATTAGATAGTTTACCACTAGTGGTTGATAACCTGCTGTTAGGTATGTTGTTGTTACTCCACTTGCATTGTTTGTCGATGTTTGCAAATGATATTTTGCAGTTTTAAATATTCTTCTAACCTCAGTTTCTTTATCTATCTGATTTCCACCGATATTTGTTGTTTGTCTAGACGGATCAAACATATTAGAAAAGAATCTGCCTGGTTGTGTTAATGCTAACGTTTTTATTGCTGTAAACGGATATGCTGATGACCTTCTCCATGTCGTTTCTGCAGGTGCCTGATCTCCTACTTTCCATCCGGATCTTCTTCCTGGAATCTCTAAAACATCTATTAATCCGGCCGCAATAGGATCTAATAAATTTCCTGATGCATCAACTGGCAAATAACTTTTGATATCAGGCTTTCCGTATCTGCCTGGTTCTGTTTCAACAGCATTCCATAGCACATCATTACCTGATGTGTAAGGTGCCGCACCATATGTGGCTTCCCATGTGCTAGGTTTTTCTGTGTGTCCTAACATCTCCCATGGTCTTACGTGAGGTGCATCTGTGTCGTAAAAGTATTTGTAAATTGCTCTCCAGTATCCTGGTAGTTTTTCTTTTTTAATTCTGTCTGTGCTATTTGCATAGTTGTATGTAAACGGCGAACCTTCTGAGAATGTTGTGTTGTTTATGTATTGTACATTGTTACGTCCTGCCCAAGTATGGAAATCTGTTGCCATTACATCATTGATTTCATTAAGTGTGTAATCTGTTGCAGTAAAAATACTTGGTACTACATCATCAAGTTTTATCAATGAAGAATCATATGACGTTTTAATATTATTGTAGATTCTTCTTTCTAACTCTATTATTAAATCATCTCTTTCATCACCGTATGCTTTTATGAATGACCCGTCGTGTCTTCTAATCATCGATGTTGTTGTTATGTAAGTGTCGTCTGAAATTATCTCTGGTTTATATGTTGGATACATTCCAAGTTTAGATGGCGATGGTGGCAAGTAACTGCCTTTGGTGTCTGCATAATCTTTTATTACAATTTTATCACCCTCAACAAGAGTCCTTGTTACATCGATACTATCATCCACTGTGCTGAATGTGTAGTCAGCACCTAATATTAAAAGTTCATCGTTCAGATAAATGTACACTGCTCTGTTGCTTAATGCAGTTATATCAAACTGTGAGTCTATTGCATATTCAGTTTGTGATGCTCCTGCAACTGTGTGTGTTCTGGTTGAAACATTTTCTCCCCAACCCACCATATCCTCATAGTAGAATGGGAAAGAACTTGTTCTTCCTTGTGTTATAGAAGCAATTATTTCGTCTACTCTGTCTCTAGCAACACCTTCGTATGCTGTGCCTGTTGAATGTGTTAAAAATGCACTATACCATTTTTCATATTCTAAATTTGCATAGTCAATTGCAGAAATAAGATTTGACTCTTGATCTATCATTCCAAATACTGCTGGCAACAATGATCCTTCGTGTTGAAGTATTGTTCCGCCTTTTAGTCTTGCATTAGGCTTATCTCGCAAATTAGATGTTCCTGGTATTTGTCCTGTTATATCTTGATTTTTATCAAATATATCTTGGACATGATTCATTATTTGTCCATAGGTAAATGTACCCAGCGACTCATTCTCACAGTTTGTAGACAAACTGTCTGGCACTTCATAAATTCCTTTGCCGTCAATTTTTTTAACGGAACTATATCCTGCCATTCTTATCTGATCATCTACTGCTAAATTTTTATTGAACTTAACATATTTGTTGGTTGTTCCATCAACCAATGTGTAGTCTGTTGTAATTGTTTTTCTTACACCGTTAACTGCTATTGATATTTCTAAATCTGTAAGTGAAGCAGAATCTTTATAAAAATCAATTGGAAATAATTGTGTTTCTGTCGAGTCGACTGTAAATGTTCTAATTACTCTCTGTTTGCTTTGGCTTGTTCTTTTAACATATGGTCCTAAATAATTTTGGTTGCTTGTTAAATTAGTATAGTGTAAGTGTCCTGACGCTAATCTTTTAGAAATCGAATCATTATCTATTTTGTATGTGAAAGAATCCGATGTATAATCTGAATCAAATACTATGTTACCTACATTGTTGATAGTGCTGTACTTGACTTTCATTCCAAGCACTGTGTCTGTCACAGCAGAGTCGCTTGTTGCAAAACTAAAAACTTTTGCTCCTGCGAATGTTGAACTGGGATATTTTGTAGCATCATCAAATGATGTTAATGTCTCATCAAATAAATTAAACAACGGTGGTTGGTTCAGTATTGTTTTTTGTTGTGCTTCTGTCCAACGTTTTGTAGTGGTGTTATAATATAAAGTTTTTCCTTGGTGTGCTGTTCCGTACTCTACAAAAATCGAATCATCAGCTGTGGGTGTTCCATCAGTTGCTTTTGTTAGTGCTATAACCTGCGTTGAGTCTCCTGCTGTAACAAATGCAACATCATAAATTACCCCGTTTACTAAAGGATCTGTGTCGTTAGCAAAAACAATTCTCATGCCGTCTACTACTGCCAACCCGTCAATGATGTAACCTGATTGTTTAACCACTGTTGAAAATGCATCTGTTGTTACTGTATCATACAGTGTTATAGATTTTTTAGCAACTTTTCCATGGTTATAAAGTTCTAGTCCAGACTCAAATTCTATAATTGGCCTTTTTGCCCTATCGTCTTCGTTTAATACTGGTGTATACCCACTCACTCTTGATGTCTCTTCAATTACAGATTTGTGAAACCATCTGTTATATCTTGACCAAGCATTTTGATCACGTGAATCTCTCTTTATTATAATATAATCTTTGTCTTTTGGTGTGTAAGATGATTTAGCATACGGTCTTGTATCGTAACCGACCGAATCATAAAGTATTGTTGACTCCTCAGCATATGGTCCAGGAGTAATTAAATCATCTATGTCAGTAAGTGTTATTGACTCTCCAACACCTTCTACATAGTACTGTTTGCCTTTATATTCTGCGTCAACTATACCGTCATCAAATTTTATTTTCATTCCGTTTGATAGATCTAATGTTCTTAAACTGTAATTTTTTACACCTACAATATCATCTTGAGGTTTTATTTTTGCTGTTGATGTAACATTTTTAATCTGTAATATACCATACATAGCATCATGATTTCCACATTGATAGTACAACGTCGAAGGTCCAGTTGCTGGTACTGTAAATGTTACTGTTCCATAATCTGTTCCATTATTTGTTACGCCTGTAGAATAAATTGTGGATGTCGATCCGTCTACACCAACTTTGTTTTTGTATGGTTCTGTCATAATCCATAACGGGTGTCCTTTTGCATCCACATTAAATTTGTAAGTGTTGCCCCTATATAAAGATAGTATAGGATTATTTTCATTTTCTCTGTGTGTAAAATTATAGGCACCTTTTGCTAAATTTTTTACAGAGTATTCTGCAACTGCATTAGGCCCTACGGAATCTAATGATATCGCACTAGGTCCATTTGGCATCCAATAGTATTCTCTGTAATTAATTAATTTGTCGTAGTCAATTGCTGGATTCCAGGAGTATACAGTTTCTTTAGACAGTCTATCATGATTGTCCACATTACCGCCTAAAAATTTAATTTGATTTATATAGTCATCATATGTTCCTGTAAATTTAACTTGATCTTCAGGATTTAATGATGTTGTGTCTCTGTCTGTGTACGTTACAGCAGGCTCTAACTGATAGGCCATTCTATCTCTAGAAGTAGCTGACACATATCTGTCTATGTTTTTTCTTGTTCTGGCATCTTGTCTACCCACAAAGCCATCTAATCTTTCTAACGATCCTTTTTGTACTAGTGGATCTAGTGTGCTTGATAAAAATCTTTGATTGGCGTCTGTTCTATAAAATGCTGGCAAGTGTTGTACAGTTCTTCTGTATTCATTCTTACCTTGCTTAACAACTTCGCTGTTAGTTAGTGCGTTGATTTCTCTGTCCGCCATTAGTATCCAGCCCCACTACTGCCAGTTGATGAACTGGAACCTGTTGTAGTAGAGCCTGACACTGCTGATCCTGATGTGGTGTTTGATGTGGATGTTGATGTGTTTGTTACGACAGTACCCGAAGCCGACAGTTGGTTGGCTCCTAGTGCTGTTATAATTGAAACATCATTAACGGTGGCCCCACTGATGAAAATTTCGTCTGCCGCTGAATCTATCTGAAACAGAGATCCAAACCCCTGTCCTGATTGGTTTGGCACAATAACTGCTGTAAGCAAGTCTGGTGCTAGTGCGTTGTGTATGTAAGCGGCTAATTCTGTAAAGTAAAAAGTATCTCCAAAATCCCAGTTGTCTAGAGCAAAAAATTCATTTATTGCGGCAATAACTCTTGTTTTGACGACTGCATCTGTAACGTTTGTTTTAGGATTTTTTACAACCTTAAATGTTGCTTGTAAATTTTCGTCTGCGTTTGTGCCGAATAATATTTTGTATTTTACTGGGTGATATATGATCTGATCTGATAAGGATTTCAAAGGATTCAGTGTACCTGAATAGTTTATTCTCAATTGATTTGTTGTCGATGGCATCGGAAATTCTCCGCCGTCTTGTAACCATATCCTGTAAAGATTATCATAAGTTCTTTCTAGTATGTAGATGTCAACAATGTTAGACACGCTTGGATCAATTCTAGTTTCCTGTCCTGCATTGTGCTTGTATTGGAAGTTTATACTGCTTCTTCCTCTTCTTGCTATGTAATCTGTTGACGTTGATAATGTGTTTGTCGCTGTACTGTATTTTTTAATAACATCTTCTGCCGAGTCATAAAAATAAAATAACTGTCCATCTGTGTATGTTGATGAATTTAAAGTAATGTCTGTTTCATTTTTTGATACTATGAATTTTGATGATGAACAAGGTTTAAATCTTTCTATGTTATTGTATGATATATACTTCTCTTGAAATACAAATTTTGTAGTAACACTTAAATCTGGTTCAACAATGATATCAAATATTTCTGGATTGTCTACAACGCCGTCATCGTCATTATCGTAAAATCCTACTTTTACTTTTCTGTTATCTTGAAAACCGTCTGTTTCAGTCACTGTGTCCACAACCTGCCATACTATTGGATAACCAATTGAATTACTTGTAGAAACAATAGAGTTTGTTTTTAATACTTTTATTGTATCCTTAACACTTGTCCCCAATTTATAATCGTAAATTTTTTCTTGTACATCAAAATGAAATTTATTCTGTGATTCAGATTCGAATATGTACTCTAATTTTCTGTATGTTACTGTGTAAGTGTTTCCGTCGTTTGTAAACTTAAACCACCAACTAGCATCTGCATTCGTGCCTGTTGTAGATCCTTGATCTGTTAGACCGAATATGCTACTTGCACTTAGGTTTGTTGATGTAATAACTTTCCAAGTTTCTGAATCCCAATCATATCTCAATCCAAACTCTTCGAATGCTTCAATTCTGTCAATAATGTCTGTTTCTAATTCTGTTGAAAATGCTGTTGTAAAGTTTGGTATTACAGAGTCAATAACTGCTCCGTTTGGTAACACATCGTTTAATGTTACTGGACCTAACCCTGACTCTAAATTTCCTATTCCGCCATTAGCACCGTCGCCAACAACAGCACCAATTTTTGCCCAAGATCTATCTTGGCTGTTTTCAGTGGTGGATGTAACTAGCACACCATTTAAAAATTTTCTTGTGTCCGGTGATGTAAATTTAACCAATGCTCCTGGTTTAGCATATTTTAAGTTTGATGTAGCAAAGTCACCTAGCACCATTGGACCTCCAGCTTTAATATATCCAGTGTTGGTGTTTGTTGACGTTGTTGTTGAATTCCATGAAGCTGATAGTGTGCTTACATCTTTTGTTCCATATTTCAAATAGTAAAACTGTCTTGCATATGCTGTTTTTAATTTTGCTTCTACTTTTGCATCTAGTGTAGATTGTATATTACTTCTGTTATTAAATGTGAATGTAAATTTTTGTGTCGATTCTTCTCTGTATAATATTCCATCTTCAGCAAACACACTTACATTCGAATAAGCGCCTGTTGGATCTAATATTTCTTTTGCTCTAGAAATACCTGAAGCGGATCTGTTTGTGGATTTAACTTTAACTATTTCTTGTGATGCTGAAAGAGGTACTACTTGATAATCTTCAGCAGTAATCATTCTATTCTGTGAATAATAAACCTGTCCGGCTTTTTCTTTAATTGAAGCGTTTGATTCTGTTGCGGCACTGTTATAAACTGATGCTTGTAAACTTAATGTTATGCTTAATGTTTGTTGTCCGCCGTTAGCATCCACATAAGGTATTGTAACTACTATGTTTTGCATATCTCCTGGTTGAATCGAATACTTGGCATTGTCACTAGTTCTGTAAAATGATTTAAACGAACCTAATGGCAAATTAGAAAAGTTTCCATCTCCAAAAACTAAATCTACTTGGTCACTTGCTTTTGTAACAACATTGTAAATATTTCTTTCTGCTTTGGATAAGGAATTATAAATTGCATTGTTGCCTGATAAAGACGGTACCTTTGTCCATTCTCTTATTATCTGCCCAAACTGATCTAATTGGTACAACCAAACATCACTGTTGTTAATGTTTGGCGAATCTAACGATTGAATATAGTTTGTGATTGCTGAGTTAACTGTGAATGTTGTTTGTTGCATTCTTCCTTGTTTGAACAGCATGAAAAATCCTGTGTTGTTGGAACTGTCTCCGGAACCATCATTTCTATAAGTGTATGTAAGTCCTGTACCTTCAACTGGTTTTGCCTCATATATAGATTCTGAATCTTCTATTGTTGAAGATACAATTTCAAAATCTCTGTTCACTCCGCCAACACTTTTTGTAAAATTAAACATCGGCAAGTCTGATTGATTTGAACTTAATGTATAAACTTCTGTGTCAATGCCGCCAACCTTGTTTGACTCTCTTGGATTTCCAAATAGTTGTCCTGTTTGATTTGCCGCATTCAGTATTGCTGTGAACTGTTCTCTGTAATTTGAGTTTGCAGAATCGTTCCATAAAATTGTGTTATTTGATAGATTTGCTCCTGATGAATCTCTTACGTCCTGTGTTGTGACTATTGAATTTATTTTCAACAACCCTGTTGCTGGCTGGTTTCTTTTTGCATTGTAATTAATCAGCCTTGCTAACCTTAAAACTGAATTTCTTCTTTCTGCTGTTTCTAAAAAGTTTTCTCTAGCATTTAGATCAACCCTAAATGACAGTGCCTGTGCTATGTAGGCAATTAAGTCTAAAAGTGCCACATACTCAGAACTTTCAACAAAGTCATTGAAATCGTCCGGATAATTTTCCTTTAGATAATTGACCATTGTTCTACGAAGTGTTTCAAAATCGTAGGATTTAAAGTCTGCTTGTTGAAAAGATTGGTAAATTTTTCTCCAATCCTCTGCAACTAATAATCTATTTTGTCTGTCTGTAGTGGCCATTGTTTTTTATTAATATTAACAATGGTATTTATAGGATATATTAAGTGCGTACTTTAAGATAGGCGTAACAATGAGTTCTCATCGAAGTTGAACGATAGTTTTTCAGTGATGTTTAGTGGAACATACGTTATTGACGCCTGTATGGCTATTCCTTTGTCTGCTTCTCTCACTGTTATATCGCTTGTGGATAACCTAGGGTCAGCATTTAAATTTGCTGTTACGTCCTCAAGTATTGCTTCTTTAAGTGCTTCTGTGAACGGTTCGAATATGGCATCGTAAATTATAGTTCCAAACTCTGGGTTTTCAACACGTTCTCCCTTACGCACCGACAATCTATTAATTAGATCTTGTTTGGCCACTTCAAAGTCGTACAGTTTAAAATTTTTCTGCTCTGCTCGAGATGAAAAACCTTTGAACGTGACTGTCCCGCCGCCTGTACTATTTGATGAATTTGAATCGTATGCCATTTGTAGTATTTATTCTACCAAAATTTCAATTTACTAATGAAAGCGCCTGCACTTTTAATTGCTGTGGATATCCCTGATGGATTTCTGTACATACCGGCTGGTCCAGTTTTAGATCCTAAAAAGAAGTTTTCTGCAATAGTGGCATATTGTTTTATTTGGGCCACACTTTCAGTTATGTTGCCTGATAACATACCTTGCACAAATCCTAATGCTTCTTGTTTAATTACATTTTCAAGATTTTTTGCTGTATCAACTATTCCGGTGATTTGTTCAACTTTTAAGTTTACCTCATCATTTAATGCCACAAGTTTTTTAACCTGATTTGATACTCCGACTACTGTTTTGTTTGCCAGTAATGTTTCTTTTATTTCTTTTAATTTTGCCGACGACATCTCTGGATTACTTTTTTTAATTTCTTCCATTATCCCGTTAATATATTTTTTCTTACGTGCTTGACTGCTTTGCCTTGCATATGGCTCGTGTGTCACAAAGTCCGACACTGTTGTTTTAACATCTAGCGTGTTTGGATCACCACCTTCTTTGATTGGTTTTTCTACATCTATGTCTTTGCCATCTGTAACAATAATTGCCACGTTCTCATGCTCAGGTGTTAACCAACTGCAACCATATGACGGTGCAGATCTACCCCCTGAGTTTAAATCAATCCTAGAACCTTTCAGATCCATACGTCCGCCAGCACTGTGCAGTTGTGAACCGTCAGCATGTGACATTATGCTACCTTTGGCATAACTTTGTATTGCAGACTCTTGTGAAGCATTAAAGATTCCATACTTACCCATGTTGTATAATTGTGGTGCACTGTTGGCAATGTTTATATCAGCAACCATTCTAATTCTCTGTTTGGCATGGAAGTTAATATCTCTGTCTGAGTGTAGGTTAAAGTCACCCCCGGATCTTATGTTAATACCTGCCGCGGAAAATATGCTTATTGTTCCGTCTTTGGACATTTCTATATATGCTTTCCCTGAACCATTTGCAAGATACACAACACCCTCTGTGTCGTGCATCAACAATTGATGTCCTGATGATGTTCTAATTCTTGCAAGTCTGTTGTTGCCTTTCTTGTCTCCGTCATCTAAAACAAAACAATGTCCAAGATCTCTGTCTACACTTATAGGTGTATTATCAAGTCCTATGTTTCGTACTCTAGAATCTTCACTGATCCCGCCCGGAGTGCTCCATCCAAATACTTGGCTTGGTGTTTCTCTTCTTGCACTTGATGACGTTGTGCCTCTTACATCGTCTTTTATTAATCCTTCTTGAAACAGTTGTTCGGCTAATACATCATTAACTGGAAACTTCCATTTGTTTATTGCTTCTATTGATTCACCTTGACTGTATGCTTTTTTATTTTTTTCTTCTACCGGTAAAAAATTTGTGCCGTAATTTTTTACTTTCTGTCCTGCGTTTGCGGCTATACCTCGTTCTCTGCCACTTATAGCATTTGTGTTATTGTATGTGTTTTCTGATGACCCCATACCGGGTATTTGTTGATTGGTTAATGGTTCTTGAATGCAACCAATCCAGAATGCATTTTTTTGTGATGTTTCACCTTTGGCAAATATTACAAGTACATTGGTGTCCACATCAGGTGGAATAGCCCACATACCATATGACCGTTGTTGTGGTCCTGAGTCACCATCGACTGTGTTTGCTTTGAAGGGTTTTGCACCATAGAACGGGGACAAATACTGGCACCATATAACCTGTTCAGCATTAATGTCGTGTCCGTCTGTTTTGGATAGTGCAGGAATTACCACACCCAATCTTCCCATTTTTAGGGGGTCTATTGTGTTCTTAACAACACCGATATATGGGCCTGAATCTTTTACATTGTGCTTGTCACTAAAATCTTTTAGGTTGTCTTGTGTGTCTGTAAATCCGCTTGATATTTTATAGTTGGCCATAATCTATTGTCCTCTCTTCTGCTTATATATCGTTCTTCCGTCTGGTAGGTTTACTTCTATGCCTTTAGTAACTGCATTTGAAACCTTGGATTTAACACTGGAAGTTTCAATTCTATTGTTACCTCCGGGTTTTCTCGGATTGGAGGATCCTGGAGCTCCTGGTGGTGCTACTGTGGTTGTGTTTTTGTCTGATGAACCATAAATTTTTGTAATTGAAGTTTCAAGAGTTTCTGCCGCAGACCCTTGTTGTTGATTCATTCTAACCAGATGTAATGTTTGTAAAAATTGTCCATTGTTGAATTTGCTGTCAACTTTAACAACTTGGTATATTCCGGTAAATGTTTGATTATCGACCTTCATTCCACCTTTGTTAATTGCTCCTGCATGATGTTGATACACTCCAATTTCATCATCTATATCATCGGGTGGTCTTTGAAAACTTAACTTAACCAACGGTTGAAAGTTTTCTGAATTGAAACTTCCATATTTGGGACTTATTACGCCGGATTCTATTCCGTCTGCCTTTTTTGATCTGTCTTGGTGTATATTGATAAACTGATCCTGACAAATAAATGCTGGGTCTCCTAGTATTTCTAGTTCTACCCTGATCATATCCACTTCTGGGTTGGTTATATAATCGTAAAACTGTTGTGATTTGTTTGATCCTGATTCCATCGAGTTTGTGCCTTGTAGATTACTGGGACTGGATCTTAAATCAGATTGTTCAGATCCAAACACTTTTTTTAAATTTTCTTCAAAGTCTTGATACTGTCCTTTTTCTTTAGCATCTTCTTTAAACGGTCTAATATTTCTCAGATAGTATGCAGTTTTATAGTTAATTCTTAAACTTTGTATATCCACATTATCTCCTGTGTATATGTAATTGTAGTTTTTTCTAACCCATTTGTTCCAATCAATAAACCCTAAAGTAACTCCTGGCGGAAAGAATTTTAAAACGTGTATTTTTTTTGGTATTGCTTTGAAAATTATTTTTTTTGGGCTCATTTTTCTTATCTTGTCTATTACACCAGAAGTTGTTTCCACTGAGACTTTGATTTCAAACCAATCCACCCACTGATTATTCCTTGCTAGATCTGGAAATTGTTGTGATGAATAAAAATCGAGCAACCCGTCAGTGACACTGCCACCGGGTTTGGTTGTGCTATTAGAACTATAAGTGCCTGCTCCTGTCATCTTCATGTGCCACCACTGCCAGAACCTATCTGCAATAATTGAATATCCTTCACCTGTTCTGATAGCATCTTCGAAAAATTTTACTAAACTTGTTTTATCAGTTACCTGTGCCTCTGCTAGTTCAATTTTGGGTGCAAAAGGCGTCTCTTCAAGCAAATTTTTCAGCCATCTTTGAATAAAATTTGCATTAGATTCTGCTATTGTTGTTTGCAGTGTTTTTGCATATTTGGCATTCCTTTCAACATCACTTGATACAATAAATTCATATTCATCCACATACTCTCGTACACCTTCTTTAATTTCTTGTAATTGATCTTTGTATAATTGTTCTTCAATGGTTTCTATCCATTCGTTTACACTTTTTACTGATGCTGTTAATGTGGTACGAGGAAATTTAAATCTATCATCATGGGCTAAATCACCAAATGGCACTGCAATCACTTGATATTTTGACCCTGCTTGATCTAAATCAAATTCAACCCTAACAATAAGTATGGGAATTTTTCTCTCATAGTTTTTATCTGCACTTGTTATTGGTTTGCCGTTTTCGTCTGTGCCTTTGAATTCTATTGTTAAAAGTAATGGTGCGTCTTGAAAATCTCTGTAACCGTTTATGAACGTTGCCGCTTTGACTTTTTCTACCAGCGATACACCATATGGTTCAACCAGTTCAAAATTCATCTTTGTTATGTTTGCTAGACCCCTGTCTGAGTTTGGCCCTACTGTGCTTAACATATTGAAGTTTTCAAAAAATAAATCTAATCCTCGACTTAATATAAACTGTGAGTTTGTTGGACTGTATGCTTCGTTAGATACCATGCCGGCTCTTTGTTCATTCCATATTCTTTCTTTGTTTAATTTGTCCATTTCTGTTTTGTATTTGCCATCGCTGACATTTGGATCACCAATGCCTCCTGATCTTGCAATAATGTCATGCACAGGATTTGTAAGATATGCATGGCTTCGTAATTCATCTTCAGATAATCCACTTAATGTAAAAATATAATTGTAAGTTGCAAATTTGTGCAATACATTTTCTTGTAAACCAACTTTGTCGTCAACCGGTGAATTGTTTTCTTCTACCACACCATAGTTTTCTTTGGCATCGGCCAAGTTAGCATATTTCGATTGCTTCCACGCATCAAACTGGTCAGTAACTTTCTTACGTAAATTAAGTGCTGATCCGCCATAGAGATATTCACCTGCGGCATTTTTTTTAAATGCATTGAACGTCTCTTTAGACTTTCGTTTAATATTAAATGGATCTTTGGCCATTTTATACTCCTAAGTCGTTAGAAATATTACTTGCCTTCGGTAATTGAATTGTTACTCCAGGTTTGAAGTCATATATAGGATCTTCAATTTGGTCTGGGTTACGTTGTGCGAATACCCACCAAAGTCTTGGTGTACCATAAAGGTCATATGCTAACAAGTCTGGTCTGTATGCGTAGGTTCTTTCTATCGTGTATGTTTGATCATCTGCTTCGGATGTGATTGTTCTTGCAACCATTTGTTCTAAATTAATTTCATTTTGCGGTGTAGCATAATAGGGTGATGTGTTTGAATATTCAGCCATTACACTAATCCTATTCCTCTTTCTGTGTCTAGAGATCCATCAGCAAATTTCTTTAGTGAAAAGTTTTTGACTGTGTCTCTGCTGTATACCGGAGTTACCATACAAGAAATTGTTGATATTGTTGGTGCCCAAGATGAATCTTCTATTTTGTTTTCATCTACCACATAGTTGTCAAACTTGTCTACGCCTATTGCTCCACCAAATCCTGCTGTTTGGTTTGTGGAAATATAATCGATGCCAGGTCTAAGTTCAACACTAAACTGACTTATTACAACCGGAACTTTGTTGTAAACATGATCTCCGTATCCTGACAAATGCATAATAGGTGGCGGAGATCCTTTTAATGATGTTTCTGATTTTCCAAAAGCCATCTTGCTCATTGTTCTTAAAAATTTTACTGTGGCTATCCAATGCTTGGCATCATCAGAATTTTGTACTGGAAATTCTCCCACAATACTGATGGTGTCTACCTGTGAATTTTGATATGCTTGAAAAGGATAGTTGCTGTGTGTTTGTGCTAGTGCATTATAGTTTGCCGAGTTTTGCACAATTACTGCAGGTGTTACTGGCCAAAATACCCCGTTGGATTTTTGTAATGGTGCTAACAACTCATTGTCGTCCAACAGCAGATATTTGAAGGGAGATTGTGGCGGTAGTGTTAGCCTTACTCTCCAATCTTGTGCTCCGGCTCTACCAGACCATTTTGCTTTAGCTGATTGAATACGACTGGTATCATTCAATCCCGCACCTGTTAGTCGTGCCCAGGTCTTGTTGATAAATCCCGATCCTAAGGTTTTAATAGTTTTACCTAGTGACGGCTTTTGTGGTATATTAATTGACATACTAAATGGTTGCTTTCCTTTTCATAATTTTGTATACTATAAACTATATTTATAGGCACAAGAATAGGCGCATTTAATTACCCATACGGCACGATATCAACAGACCTGTTTGTGGTCACTTTTACACTAACAATATTGGAGAATTATG
>Ga0209535_1001471_pt1 | contig 16026 bp, 13 predicted proteins | sample LinPmetageLP28_FD_184041 | JGI IMG/M metagenome (GOLD analysis project Ga0209535, IMG submission 184041) | Marine viral communities from the Pacific Ocean - LP-28 (SPAdes) (version 2) | ecosystem: Environmental > Aquatic > Marine > Oceanic | place: Pacific Ocean | collected 2009-08-22 | reverse complement strand
CCGTTTGTAATTTGTTTATTAATTATTTCTTCTTTACCTTTAACAGTATCCATATAAGGTATTGTACTTTCTTGTTGCATTCTTTTAGTTTTTGCATTTTGTAAATCTGTAAGTAATTTATTTTTCTTTTCCTCACCTGTTCCAAATATCTTACTAAATGCAGACCTAATAAGACCTTGTTTGTAGGGGTCATTTTTTACTTCAGCCATTGCAGCTTCATATTCTTCTTTAGCTGCAGCATTAAATTTTGTAAATGTTTGTGTAGTTACTGCTGCATTACCAGCTTGTGCTTCAATATAATTTTTAGCTTCTGTTCTTTTATCATCTAAAAGTTCCATAGCAGAAGCATAACTTTCAGGAGTTAAATCTGCTTTACTTAGCCTTGAATAAGGATTAGTTCCTAATTCAGCTTGTAATTCTAAATCTTTATTAAATAATTCAGCAGCTTTTGTTTCAATATAATCATTTGGATTTTCTTTATAAGCTAAATAGTCTGCTCTAGCTCCAATTTTTTTATTATATATTTCTTCGTTGTTATCAAATATATCTTGATACTTATCTTTAACTTCATTACTAGAATCAATAATACTTTGCTTTTGTTTGTTTTGTAAAGCTCCAAAAGTTGCCATAACTGTAGAAGCTAGTAAAGCTCTCTTAGCTTCTTTCTTATCTTCTTTTCTTCTACCTGCTAACAACGAACCAGCTAACTGTCCGTATGCTTGACTACTGCCTTTAAAATAATCTTCTATAGCCATTACTCTTCTCCTTTACTTAATAAACTTTTAATCTCTGGACCCTTTTCTTTTACCTGTGCTAATATACTTTCAGGTACTACATTGGTATCAATCTTAGAAGGCTCTATGTTTTTAGTAGCTCCTTTTTTAATATCAGTTAATACATTTCTAAATTCATTTAATTTAGCATCTCCATCTTCTGCATCATCTTCTTCATCAAACTCATCTAAATCGTTACCTTCTATATTATATTGTATATTAGCTTCTTCACCAATAGCCATAATAGTATACATAACTGGTTCAGCTAACAACATCATAGCATCGGGAGATATTTTACCTTCGTTAAACTTAGCATATAAAATAGCAGTACCTAAATCTGCAACTGCTGCACCTTGAGCTAAAGCAGCTACAATATTTTTCATAGCTTCAGGTTGCATTATAGAACCTACAACATCATCTAAAGCTTCTCTAGGGTTTGTAAACTCTGGTGGTTTTTCCCAAGGATAAGTATCTTCAGTATCCTTAGTCAAGCTTTGTCCCGGTATCGGTGCACCCTTACTTGAAAGACTTACAAGCTCATTTAATTTTTCTTGACTAAACTTAGCTTCACCTCTTATTTTAGGACCTCTATCAGGTGCTATTTCATCTATAGTAAAACCTGCATCTAACCCATCTAATACACTAGAAGCAGCAGCTTCACTTAAGCTAGAAGATATAACAGGATTAGGTGCTCTTCTTTTATTCTCAGCCATTACGCTACTCCAAATGTTTGTTGTCTATATAAGTCACTACCATACTGACTACTAGGGTCTACATTACCATACATCATATTTTGATAAATACTATCTGTACTAATTCCTTGTTGAGCTGCATAAACTTTTAAAGGGTCCATATATTCTCCACCTTCAATAGCTGCTCCAGCCATTGAACCTTGTTGTTCAGGGTCTCCAGCTATGTATTGTCCTACAGCTCCTTGAACTAAAGCTGTGCCTACCGCACTTCCTACACCAATTCCAGCAGCAGTAAGTTTAGGATGTCTAGCAAACCAACTTGCTTGAGCAGGGGTAGATGCAACAGTAGTTCCTAAAGCGTTAGGAACAGTAACTGCTAATTGTTGTGCAGCAGTACCAGTAGCTGTACCTACCATTCCAGTAGACGTAGCGTATGAACCTGCTGTCGCCCCCGGAAGAGTACTAGTAGTAGCAGCTAATTGTTGTGCTGCAGTTCCAGTAGCACTAGAAGCAGCAGAAGCTCCGGGAAGAGTACTTGGTAAATTTAAACCTCCTGCGGTACTAGCTTGAGCAGCAGCAGCAGGATTTGAAGCTAAAATAGGATTAGATGTAGTTGCAATACTGCCTAACTGTGCTGATGTTAAAGGGGCAGCATTACTAATAGCAGGTACTCCTAAAGCTAGTGCAGCTTTTCCAAGTCCAGTTCCTAACATAGTAAATGGTGTAGCTAATGCAGAACCTAAAGCAGTAGATGTTAATGAAGCAGCAGTACCAGTCATCCAACCTGCAAAACCTGTACCACCTGCAGCAGCAGCACTACCGAATAAACCTGCTCCCGTAGTAGCACCCATTGCCCCAAGGGCTGCACCTCCCGTCACTATAACGGCAGCAGCAATTGCTAAAGCTTTAAGAATTTTACTAGAAGATACTTTTTTAACTACCTTCTTAACTCCTTTAACTACTTTCTTAACTACTTTTTTTACAGCATTTGTAACTTTTTTAAATGCTTTTTTTAATTTTTTAAATAATCCCATATTAATTCCTTATTAAGTTATGTCTCCTATTATTGCACCTATTAAAGATTCTATGCTTGAAACACTTGAACCATATTTAGTTGGGTCTGAAGCTAGTGCAGTGTTTACAAGTTGTGCAATTCTATTTTTATCGTTCTCACTATTCCTAAAATCATAATCAGCTTGGTCTCTTAGTTCTTGCCATAAGAATGATTGAGCAGTTTGAGACATTGCAAAAGAGTTCTGTGCGTTTTGTGCATTGATTTGATTTTGCATTGCAGTGTTTGCAGTGTTAGTATTTCTTCTCCACTGTGTATTAGATTGTTCTACTACTGCTTGATTCTGTGCGTTCCATTGATTTCTTGCAAAATCTTGGTTAGCGTTAAACTGGTCTACTTGAGTAGCTAACTGAGTATTAAACTTTTCAACGTCAGCAGCTCTACCAGCGTCTCTAGCTGAAGCAGCGTTTGTTTGTGAATCATTAAACTGTGCCATTGCATTTGTTTGAGCTACATTAGATTGTTCTATTTGTGCAGATAAACTAGCCATAAATTGATTAGTTTGATTATCACTAGTAGCATTAAATTGTTTAGCAGCATTAGTAGCAGCTTGGTCAGATAATAGTCTTTGTTGTTCTTGTTGACTTCTCATCATGTTAGACTGTTGCTCGTTATTAAGATTAGCCATATCCATAGCTAAAAAGTTTTGAGCATTAGTAACTGCTAGTCTTTCTCTTGTATTTAAATTAGCAATATCCATAGAAGCCATAGCTGTAGCATTTTGCATAATAGATTGCTGTTCTGCATTCATATCTGTAAGAGCTACTGTTTGCATAAATTTACTGTTAGCTAACTCTGTTTGTTGAGCAGCACTAAATTTAGTTAAGTCCATATTAGCTTTAGTAGTAGCATTTTGTATAGCTGATTGCTGGTCTACGTTAAGTTGAGCTATACCCATTTGTTGTGCTAGTTGAGCTTGAAGCTGATTAGTTTGCATAGTCTTATTAAGATTTGCAAGTTCTGTCTTTTCAGCGTTACTCATTCTTTCGCTTTCTGCTAAGTTACGAGAAGATAGATTAGCTAACCTCATCTGTTGGTCGTTACTAAGATTTGCAAGTTCCATTTGTTGCTTAAACCCAGCATTCTTAGATAAGAAATCTGCAGCAACTTGCATCTCTACTATCTTTTCTTGATTCTCTGCAGTTTGATTAGCACCTTGAACATTAGCATCTATCTGTAATTCTGCCATGTTAAGTTGTTGTTCATTACCAAGATTAGACATATTAGCCTGTTGTTGATTTTGAGCATTAATAACAGCAGCTTGTTGCTGGTTGTTTAAGTTCTGTGTTCTTGTTTGTTGTTGCATTTGTGCAGAAGTCATTACAGCATCTTGTGTAAATTGACTTTGCATTGTCTTCATCTGTTGAGACATTTGTGCAGTTTGACTTGCAGCACCTTGACGGTTTGCTAAGTTTTGTAATCTTAATTGTTGTTCTTGCGTAGACTGTTGTAAGTTTGCTTGTTGCTCATTACTTAAGTTTTGAGCTGCTCTAGTTTGTAAAGCTTGTGCATTACTTTGAGCCATTGGCATAGCTGATTGTATAATAGAGTTAAATAAAGCATCTCTACCTACAGTAGAAACACTAAGACCTCTTCTAGCCATACCAGCATTAACTGCATCAACAGCAGGTTTAGCCCATGCAGGTATTGTTCCGTCTTCCATACCACCTAGTAAGCTTTCCATCTGTGAAGATACTAAAGCTTCTGCAGGTAGTGCAGCAATAGCAGCATTAACTTCTACAGGATTATCATCTACTTGAGCAATCATAACTGCTGGGTCTTCTACAATAGAAGCAGCAATATCAGGTGGTAAATTACCGACCTGTGCTATCATGTCTGCAGCTTCGCCCTGAGCTGCTTTACCTTTAACTGCTCTTTGTTTAGCTGCTGTATAACCAACAGTATCATTAATTGATGCAGCAATACTATCAGGAGCTGGTTCACCTAGTATAGTTTCACGTTCTTGTCTTTCAGCATCAGGAGTTGAATTAACTGTAGTGTCTTCTCCTTCAACTTCATCAACTAAATATGTTCCTGTTAATATGTCTTCTACATTTTTAGCTTTAGCAGCTTCTGCTTTTACTGTGTCAACACTAGCAGATTTTACATCTCCTGTTATTTGACCTTGTATATCTCCAATAGGTCCTCTAGTAACAGTACCTTGTGCAGCATCAACAGCTACATCTTTATCACCAACTGTAGCAATGTCTTGCATTGTGTTAGCTTTTAAATCTTGACCAATAGTTTCATCAGCTTGTGCAGCAGTTGAAGTTGCTACTGCTTCTTTAGGCTGGTCTGAAGCTTGAAAAGTTTGTGCATCAGTAGGCTCTGCCATAGTGGTAGTTTTCTGTGCAATAGTTGAATCAATCTTTTCTGCATCAGGTATCTTAGCAGCATCAGGAACTTTACCTTTCATTCCTTCTTCTACTCTTGTCCTAGTAGCTTGTTTTTGTTCTGTGGTTTCTCCAGCAGCTTGAGCTTCTGCAGCTTCTTTTGCAGCTTTTTCTGCAGCTAATCTAGCAGCTTCTTCAGCAGCAGCTTTTTCTGCAGCTTTTCTAGCTTCTTCAGCTTTTCTTAAGTCTTCGTCTGTAGGAGGTACATATATGTTATCGTCTCTACGACCTCTATCGTTTCTATCACCATCATAGAAATTCTCACCATATTCATCAAATCCTGAATTTACTCCTCCAACATCAAAACTAACACGACCACCCTTACGATAATCTTGTCTATCACTCATAGCTCTAGCTCTATTACCAGAATATTTTTTAGTTCTTTTTGCTTTTTGTTTTTTAGCCATAATTATTTTCCATTCAAGATTGTATTTTACTTGACTTCAAAGAGTTTGTCAAGCTTTTCGTCAAGTTTTTCTAGCCTGTCCATTAGTCTAGACATGTCATCTTTAAGTTCTTGTTTTGTTACGTAGTCTCGTGCTATTTCTTCTCTGGTTTTGTTTAACAATATATCTAACCTTTTAGCTTCAGCAGTATTTTGTTTTATGTTATAGAGGATAGGTCCTAATACTAAAGTTATAAAGACGTTCCAAATTATGTAAGTTGATATTTCCATTATACTTTATAGGTAAGAGATACACTCATTCTTATATCGTCACCTATAGTAGTTTGTGTAGCTGCTGTATAACCTGCATCTCCATCAAATACACCAATATCAAGACGTTGTGCATTAGTACCACTTGCATTTATAAGACCGTATAATGGAAGAACCGGTCCATTGTGATGACTAATAAAAGCTGTTGGATATTCTCCTGTAGCTAAAGAAGCTGCAAAAGGTAAAGCAATTTGTGCAATTCCTGTTGATGTTCCTTTATCATCTAATTTAATTCTTATTTGACAATGGACTGTGTTTCCAATTTTAGTGTATTTTCCAATTTGAGTAACATAACTTATACCTGCAGCATTTCCACCAAAAGTTAAACTTGCAGTAAAAGTACCTTCTTCGTAATCGTCTAAAGCATTAGCTGCTGCTGTGTCTCCATTAAATGTAAGACCATTTGCTGTAAGTCGCATTTCTTCAGTACTAGCTACAGAAAAAGCCATATCTCCTGTATTATTTACTCTTTCAATCCATGCTTGGTTACCACCTTGATACTGAAACATAAATCTAGTTGTATCACTTGAAGAACTTGCATTTAATGCAATATCTTGTGAACCTGCTACATTGGTAAGTCCTTTATTAAAAATAGCCTTCCCTGCATCTGACATATCAAGGGTGAGGGCTGTGACAGTAGAGCCATTATCATTTCCTTTGAACTGTATATCTACATCTTGTACAGCAGAATAAATTTGAAAATTTGTACTGTTATTTGTAAATCTTCCTATTTCTGTTCCTGCATCTCTAAAAGAAATATCTCCACCATCAGCATCAAGAATAATATCTCCTGCCACATCTAGTGTTAAATCACCACTTGATAAATCTATCTGTGTGCCATCAATAGTAATATTATCTACAACTACACCTGCGTTAGCTGTAAGTACACCTGTAGAAGTTAAAGTTCCGGGAGCAGTTAAATTACCAGATAGCTTCGCAGATGTAATAGTTCCATCAACAGGAACATTAATATCAGTTTGAGTAAATGTCATAACCTCAACAGCCACACCAGTTGGAGGAGCTGTAGAGAATGTTAGAGTTGTACCTGAGATACTGTATGTTGATTTGTTCTGATATACACCATCAAAGAATACTTGTGTGTTGTTTTCATTTACAGGAGCTATACTTAAAGTTAAAGTAGTATCACTACCGTCTCCTGTCATTGTGTCTATGTTTAGATTAGAACCTGATACACCTGCAGCTACTGAATATACTACTAGCTTTCTTCCGTTAGCAGGAGCAGCACTCATGGTTAAAGTAGTTGTACCACTTGATGTAGCTATAGAGTATGCACCTTGTTCTTGGAATACACCGTCTACAAAGACTATTAAATTATTTTCTGATTCTGTTGTTTGACTTAAAGCAAATGCAGTTGTAGAACCATTGGCTGTAAATACATCGTGTGTAAATGTATTAGTACCACCACCACCGATAGCACCCCATGCATCTGTATAACCTTCAAATTGTGATAGTGAAGTGTTATATCTAAAGTAACCTGCAGCACCTGTTGGTCTTTGACCTGTTGTACCTACTGGTACATGTACAGCATCTGTGTTAGCACCTAAGTCAAGTGATACATCTGGTGAAGCTTGATTAACACCTACTCTGTTAGAACTTGCAACAACTGCTAATGTATTTGTATCTACTGTTAAATCACCTGCAACTGTAGCTGATGTAGCTGCTACTTGTCCACTTGAACCATATACAACAGCTTTACTATTAACTACAGAACCTGCTGTAGAACCATCTACTAAGTTAAGTTCAGCAGTAGTACTTGTAACACCATCAAGAATATTAAGTTCTTCAGGTGTAGAAGTAATCTGTGTAGTTGATACTGCTGCTAATACTGGTAATGTACCAGAGACATTAGGTAGAGATATTGTTCTATCTCCTGTAGCATCAATCGTTGTAAGAGTTGTTTCGTGTGCATCTGCTGTAGAACCTTCAAAGATTACAGCGTTGTTAGCATTCATAGTTACAGAGTCTACAATAGTTTGTGTACCTGAAACACTAATGTTTGCAACTGTTAAAGTATTTGTACTTGGGTTATATGATAAAGCTGAGTCTGTTTCAATTCCTTGAGAACCTGTAGCACCATCTACAAAAGTTAAATAGACTGATTCGTTTGTAGAGTCGTTGGCTGATACTGTAACTTGAGTAGCTAAAGCTGCTGTACCTGTAGTATCTTGGTTTAATGTACCAACTGTAAAGTCTAGAGTACCATCACCATCTTGATAAGCTACTGTAATACCTGATTCAGTATTACTTGATACCATAGCACCTACTGTATCTTGTACAACTTCTGTTAAGTCTATATTAGCTGTACCATCAAAAGATACACCATGTATAGTTCTAGCTGTTGCTAAAGCTGTGGCTGTAGCTGCTAGACCTGTTGTGTCTTGGTTAAGTGTACCGATTACAAAGTCTAATGTGTTATCACTATCATCATAAGTAACTGTTATATTTGTCTCTGTATTAGAGCTAACCATAGCTCCAACAGTATCACTAATTGTTTCTGCTAATGTAACACCACCGATTGTAATTGCATCGGCTTCTAATGTTCCATCTATATCTGCATCACCACTAATATCTAATGTGGCTGCATCTAACTCACCACTAATGGTTATGTTTCTACCACCAGTAATGTCTTTGTTTGAATCTGTTATAATAGCTTTACTTGCTATTACTGTTCCGTTTGTTATACCATCTATAAGGTTTATATCTGTAGCACTTGCTGTAACACCATCTAGGATGTTTAGTTCTGCTGCAGTACTAGTAACTCCATCTAGAATATTTAACTCTGCTGCTGTGCTTGTGACACCATCGAGTATATTAAGTTCTGCTGCTGTGGATGTTACTCCATCTAATATGTTTAGTTCGGCTGCAGTACTTGTAACTGTTGTACCATTTATAGAAAGTGCATCTGTTTCAAGTGTACCATCTACATCTACATCACCACTTACATCTAAAGAACCTGCATCAAGTTCTCCGGTAAGTGTAATGTTTCTAGCACCTGTAAAGTCTTTGTTGCTATCTACTACTATAGCTTTAGAAGCTGCAACAGTTCCTGCTGTAACTCCATCTATAGTTTCTAATTCTGCTTCGTTAATGTCAGCATTACCAATTACAAAACTTGTACCTGTAATAGCTGTACCTGTAATAGCTGCAGCACTTGAGCCACCTATAATAGTACCATCAATAGTACCACCATTTATATCTGTTGTAGTTAGTACAGAACTTGCAAGTGTTACAACACCTGTAGAGTCTGCTATAGACCCTGCAGCAGTTCCGTCTTTAGCTTTTAAGTTTGTAGCTTCAAGATTAGTTGTATCTACTGTAGTAGCATTAACACTTGTAATATTACCAGTTGTTGAAGTTAATGTAGTAACAGTAGTAGCAGCAATAGTACCACCTTCTACTTTGTCACCAGAGATTTGATTATCTGCAAGTGTAAAAGTACCTGATGAAACGTCTAAAGTTTTACCAGAACCAACTGTAATGTCAGAGGTTGCAATAGTTGCACTATCAATAGTACCACCGTTAATGTCTGCTGTATCAGCTACAAGGCTGTCTATGTTTGCAGTACCATCTATGTATAAGTTTCTCCACTCTTGTGAAGAACTACCTAAGTCATATGTATCATCGTCGTCAGGTATAATGTTTGAATCTACGTCAGCTCCAAAGACTACATTGTCAGTAGCTGCATCACCCATTGTGATTGTTCCACCATTGAATGTAGTTGTGCCTGTAACTGTTAAGTTACCACCGACTGCAACATTACCTGTGGTTGTAATAGCATCAATGTAACCATGTGACCAGTAATTAGAACTGTCACCTAATGTATGTGTACTATCAGCACTTGGAATAATGTCAGAAGCTACGTCTGCTGTTATAGTGACTGTATCACTTGCAGCGTTGCCAAGTGTTGTGTTTCCGTTTACTGTTAAGTTTGCTGTTAGAGTTGTATTGCCTGTGACACCTAATGTACCACCTACTGTAGCGTTTCCTATAATTTCTGCGTTAGCATCAACGTCTAATGTATCTATATGGGCTGTGCCATCTAAATATAAATCTTTAAATTCTAATGAGCTAGTACCTAAGTCTACATCGTTATCAGTAACAGGTATAATAGCTCCATCGGCTATGTATAATTGTTGTACTGGATTACTACTTACTTGTACATAAAACTCAATATAGTTATTTGTTGTATCTATTAATACTTTGTTGTTCGGAGAAGTTTCTCCTGCATCACCGATGATACCAATAACAGGACCAGAGGCTGCTGTGCCATCATGTGCGTGACCTGTAGAGTTGTGAAAAGCGTTTACTAGCTGATTATACTCATCGTTAAAAAGTGCAGCAGTAACGGTATCACCGTCTACAAATGAACTCTGTCTTACATATCCTGCCATTTTGTTATTCTCCGTTTAAAATTTGTTTTTATACTTCTGCATCACGTTCTGCTCTGGTCTTATAGTCTGACCTAGCTGTTACAAGCGTTACAAAGTCTGCTTGATTGCTAGGTATTGCATCTGTAAAGCTATCATCATTCATAAGTTTCGTAGTCCACTCTTGTTGCATACGTTTCCAACAATTATTTTTTTTACCTGTCACAGCATCTTGTACCCATTGATTAATGTCTGTTAAGTCATTAAGCATTGTTGCTTGTTCTGTGTCGTCTACTGTTACTGTTATTGTTAATGTTGCCATTTTTTTTCTCCTTTAAGATTGATTATTTCGTCTATTGTTTATGCTACTAAGTATCCTGAAAAGGTGCTCCAAACACTACTTTGTATGTCAGTTTGTGCTGTTCCAGCCGATTGAAAAAGTATAACTGATGCAGTATCATTTGCATCCATGTCTGCTAAAACTGACAACTGAATTGTATAATAAGCAGCATCTTGTCCAAAATCAGGGTCAAATATGCTGTAGTAGGTTCTATTACTAGTTGTAAGATTTATATGATAGTAAGCTGAGGCTGCATCTACATTATTTAAACGTAAATTAACATTTAACTGATACTTACCTGTTACTGGTGCAGTAAAAGCGTTACTAGCAAAGTTAGAACTTTGGTCAAATATTTCAGTACCAAAAGCTATAGTAACATTTGTAGATGCTGCTATATTGCTTTGAGAGGATGAAGGGGTAACTAAAAATGCAGGTTGATAAGGGTTAGTTACACGCCCTAAATTATCAAGACGCAAGGTTTCATTCCAAGCACTTCCATTATAAGTTTGAAAGCCAAGATTTCCTGAAGCTGTTCTTGTTCCTATAATAGCAGTATTTTCGTTGGTCATAGAACCAAACCAAACACCTGAAGCATTACCAGATACGTTTTCTGCAAAGGAAGCTAAACTGACTGTGTTTGCTGCTCCTTGCCCTGTGTGACCCCCATCAAGAATATTAAGAGCTTCTCCTGCATCATTTGAAGTACCAACAGTTAAAGACGTACTTTGTGTATTTCCTGTAATAGTCACACCACCACTTGCTGTTGCTAGTTTTAAAGCAGAATCATAATAAAGTTCAACAGCTCCATCAGGTATCATCCTTGCCATGTATTCTGTAGAGCCTTTATCAAATTCTATATGTGCTCCATTAGTACGAACAACTAAATTACCACCACCAGTCTCTTCAATAATAGAGTGATTCCCTGTTGCTGTATGGTAAATCTCTAAATCTGAACCAGCACCAAAGATAGCTTTTTTATCATCTGCAAATTTTAATTCTCCTGCAAGTGTTACATCTTCACTAGAGTCAATAGTTATGGCAGTAGCGTTGCCACCATCAACAATACTAGGCGTACTAGATAATTCTATAGGGGTTTTCGTTAATGCCATAATCTATTTCTCCGTTTTAATTTATACGCTTGAAGCTTCGTTAGCAGCTTTCTTAGCGTTCTTAACTGTAGTAGTCCATACTGCTGTACAAATGCCTTGCACTTCTGTAGACTCACCTGATACGTCTGTATCTGTATGTGTCCAAGAGTCATCATCATTTTTTACAGATGATACGCATTCAAGTACTTTCCTATGGAAAGACCTTGTAAGCTCTACATCATCTTCTTTGATAACAGTTGCTTCACGAATTTGAATTGATTTGTAGTCTCCTACAACTTCAATCTTATCTTCTACTATTTCTTTTGTTATTGCCATTCTATTTTCTCCGGTCTGTATCTAGAATCCACTAGATATAAGGTTTATAAATGTGAGTACTTTCGTACTCGGTTTACACTTTCGTGTTCGTTAAAATCTGTTTTGTTATTTTTATTATGCTGCTGTATAAGTAATATCAATAATAATTGTACCACCCTGAGGAAAAGTAACTGTTCCCCAAGCTCCATTATTTCCTCCAGAAACTACTGTTCCATAAGAACCACCTGCTTCAAGTTTTAATAGAGTATAGTCGCCAGTATACGCACTACTACCATCAAAAACTGCTGCTATTCCTACTGCTCTACTTTGTCCTGCACTTACATTTGCAGCATTAAAAGGTAAAGGTATTCTTAAAGGTCCACCTTGAGAACCACTTAGAGTTCCATTATAAATATTACCATGAACATGAACCTGATTACCAATTTTAGTATAGGAAGCATATCTATTACCAGATTGGTTCTGGGTCCATGTAGCAGTTCCATCTGTAAGAGTGAGCCAATCTACTGAACCCTCTTCGTAATCGTCAAGTGCGTTTGCTGCTGCAGAATCTGTACCAAATTTAACACCATCGGCATCTACTCTTAATCTTTGAGTAGAAGCACTATAAAAGTTTAAGAAATCACTAGCATGATTATAACCAACAACACCATAAGCAGTTCCAGAACCACCATCACTAAACAAAAGACCATTAGCTGTTGAATCAGCAGCACCTTTTATTTCTACATAATTAAAATTTCCTAACTCAACTAATAATTTTGGGTTTCCTCTAGTTACTGAGCCATCTCCACCTATAGAAACTCTATCAGCAGTACTGTCAACATACAAACCATGAGCATTAGCATTTGTCTCAACTCTAAAGTCTAGGTCTAAAGAATCTTCATTAACTATAGTAGCTACTTCATTCATTAACAAACGAGATTGTAGAGTACCATTTAGCATAGTTTCAAAATCAAAGTAACCATCTTCAGTACCATCTGAAGCATCTTTAATTCTTGTTTCTATATTTGAGTAAACAACATCTTGAGAATTATCGTTTCTTCCAGTAAATCTTATTTCTCCAAGATGGTCATTATCTGCTGGACTACTAGAGTTTCTATAAAAATTTACATTAGGACCTGTCGTTGCATCTGCATCTGTTGATACTATCGTTAAATTGTCAGAGTTGTCTGCTACCGATATAGTTATACCAGAATCTAAATCTAGTAATCCCGGTGAAACTTTTGTTATTGCCATTTGTTATCTCCTGCCTGAAGGTATATAGTCTACGTATAAACCGTTAATTGTGTAAGGGGCTTTGGTGTCCTCACTAATAAATGTAAAATTGTTACTGTGTCCACTACCTAATAGTGGTACTCTTATAAGTGGGTTCTCACCACCACCAAAGGTGTTTAAGTTAAATACAGCATCACCAAATTTAGATGGTGGATTAATAATTCCTAAATCAAATAATGTAGGAGGTTGGGCTGTATTCGTATCACCATAATTAAATCTAACTTGTACATCAGGCTCTACTTGTCCTTCTGTACCACAAGATACTTTTAGGTAATGTAAAGTTTTTAAAGTTCCTAAGTCACCATAATCATAATCAGGTGTTTCGTATCTTGCTAAAACTTTTGTACCATCAAAAGTAAATCCTGAGTCATGTGTGTGTACATAGCCATCTGTATCTCCATGATAATATCTTTCTATTGTATTGTTATCAAATCCTGAGTTACAAGCTGTTGACTCTATTCCTCTTGTTTCTGACCATTGGAATCCGTCTGGTCTTAATGTTCCTATAATTCCACGCTGTACATTATTAGAGAAACTTGTATTTGTATAGAATAATCTGTACTGAGATTTTTCTCTAATAACCATGCTACTTATAATAAACGTGTCAATCTGTGTAGCTATGTCTGTTACTAAAGGTTGTATAGCTTTACTAACAGTTCCTAATTCAACGTCACCAATTCTTGCAGTACCAGCAACTGTTCTTAGTCCATCTGGTGCTAAGAATATTAAGTCACCACCAATCTCTTGAATACTATAGCCACTTAAACAACCTACGTTTTCGGCTACAGGTACTACAGCTATGGTTGAGCTGTTATTAATATTAACAAGTTTGTGAATACTGTTTTTACAAAATATAAATAACTCATCACGGAAACTTTTAATACCTACGATTTGGTCTGATATAGTTACTGCACCTGACCCACTACCACTAAAGTTATCAGGGTCGTTGTACACACTATAGTAGACACTATCTAAGTTATCTTCTACTCCTGCAGCTATTAAATGATGGTCATGTACTGTTAAAAACTTAACACCTTTTGTACCTGTGACAGTAACTTCTGAACTAAAAAATGTTCTTGATGTTAAAATTCCAGTACCTTCCATTCTAAAACTGTAAGGCTTATTAGCTCCATCTGAGATAATAACTTCACCGTAGTCGTAAGTAGCTCCTTCAAAGATTACAAAACTTGCTTGTCCTTGTCCTGTTCTAGTAAGAGTACTTCTACCTGTAAAGGTATTATAGTTATCTCCACTACCAGATACAGAAGCTCTTCCTATATCTATCCAAGTAGCTCCATCAACACTAAAATAAATAGCTGTACCTGCACAACATATAACACCATCTGCGTATGGGAAAACTCCTAGAATAGTTGTAGAAGCTCCTGTTGGTTGTGTAGGGGTTACATCTCCTACTTTGTATTTAGTGTAACCATTAATTCTTCTATATCCACCTTCTATAGAGACTTCAAAGTTTTTTAAATCTCTAGCTGAGCCGGGAGTCTTAAGTAAATCTATTGAGTTGGAAGACTTAATTAAACCACCAGCACATGCAACAGTATATGGTTGCGAACCTGCCATCTAGAAATATCTCCTATCGTCTGTCATATACTTAGGTGTTGGATTCATAAGATTAGATTTCATCTGTCTTAATTCTTTTTTATAGTCATCTAAAGCAAAAGCTGCTTGTTGAGGACTTTCTTTAAATTGCCATACATAATATCTCATTCTAGCTGTTATTACGTTGACATATTGTTCTGGAAATATTACTGTATCTCCATGTGCACTTAGCTTTGTTGGTTTATCAAAAGCATAAAAGTGTACGTTATAAACTTTGTCAGGAATTGGACTCAATCCAAACTTCCTACTATCTGGAGATTTAATTATAAATTTTGGTTCTCCATGATTTTGTGTGTCTGCATCATCTGCATTTTCAGCATCTCTATAATATCTTTTCCAATCGGCTAAAGTCATAAACGTTAGTCCTTTAGAAACATAAGGTGCTGATTCTCCACTTACATTGATTGTAGTAACATAAAAATCATCCCAATCAATAGAAGCGTAGTCGTTAGCAACGTTAGAACTACTAGCTTTTAATTCGTACCATCTTGTACCTGCTGTTGTAGCTACTGTAACATTACCATAAAAAGGGTCAGTTTCTCCACTTTCGCCTACTGCAAAAAACGGTAACTGAGGTTCGGCATTAGCAATATCAAATATAGCTTTGTTTACTGAATCTTTAACAAACTGTTGTAAGCCTACAGCGTTTGCAAAGTTTGCAGATGTAAGAGGAATCTCATTGAGTTCTCTTAATACTTCATTAGTTATATCTAGATATGTTGTTGCCATTATTTTTTGCCTTTAGCTTTTTTCTTTGCTGTCTTGCTTAAATCTTTAAAATGATAAAGTCTTACACTTGTTTTAGTATGAGATTTGTTTGTATGTAATTGTCCGTTAGGCATCTTATGAGAACTGCCTTTATGTTCAGTCCCGTCTTTTTTATAATGTTTTACGCCTTTCATATTAACAGGGTTTAGCTTTAGGCATTCCACCTTCTTTGTACATCATTCTACCCATGTTTGCTTTTTTTCTTTGAGCTGATTCGTTACCTTTGTTTGAACCACCATCTTTATACATTGTTCTTTTTTTATTTTTCATTTTATTTCCTTAAAAGGTGGAGAGGTCCGTTAAGACCCCTCCGGGTTGGTATTAATCAATACCGTAGAATGCACTTACTAGAGCTTCATCTCTAAGTACTTTCGCACCATAGACATGTAAGCCTCTAACTATGTCACCAAACGATGTTGGGTCTCTTAACACTTCTGTTGAGAGGATAGTATTAGCAGTTGCAGTAGATGACATATGACCAGCCATACATTTACCAGCAGCATTAGTTGTTGCAGCAATGTTGTTTGACTTGTACATATCAAATCCACGTAGTTTTCCACTTGAAACTAAGC
>Ga0209535_1001470_pt1 | contig 16036 bp, 20 predicted proteins | sample LinPmetageLP28_FD_184041 | JGI IMG/M metagenome (GOLD analysis project Ga0209535, IMG submission 184041) | Marine viral communities from the Pacific Ocean - LP-28 (SPAdes) (version 2) | ecosystem: Environmental > Aquatic > Marine > Oceanic | place: Pacific Ocean | collected 2009-08-22 | reverse complement strand
GAAGACAAATACGATAATAGAAGTAAAGCAACTAATTACCCTTCTCATGAAAAATACGAACCATTTAAAACTCAATGGTGCGGAGCAGGTTATTTATTTACAAGATCTGAATGGACCAAAGAAGTACAGCTACCAGATAATATAGTATTTAGTGGGGAGGAAGATTGGCAAACTCACGTTAGTTTTTTAAAAGGATGGAACTTACGTACTTGCTCCGAAGCAACTGTATGGCATAATTATAACTACAGAGTTGATAAAACAAACGAACCATATAGGGAGCATAACAATGAGTATTTAGTACAAGACAATGCTGTAAACCTACTTAACGAACAGCTATTTGATATTGAACATAATAGATCAGTTGAGGAATTAGAAGACTACTTAGACATATCTTTTAAAAAGCCTCATACAGATAAGACTATTTTTATAGCATTAACAAGCTTTATTGATAAAGATATAAGGAATACTATACTTAGCTGTGTCAACCAATCTAAGCATCCTAAAAACCTCTATTTTGGTATCGTACTTCAATACGATAATAATAAAGGCAGTAATGAAAGGTGTATAGATGACCTTGTAAAGAAGTATAATATTAAAATAGATAAATACTATTACAGAGATTCTAAAGGAGGGTGCTGGGCTAGAAACATAGTCTCAAACCTATACTCAGGTCAAGACTACTCCTTACAGATTGATTGTCATACTAGAATGATAAAGCACTGGGATGAAAAACTTATTACCGAATTTGTTGAATTAAAACATAAAGGTATAATATCTTATTTATCTCCTGGTTTTACTCACGATGAAGCTACAGGTTTAGATCATTCTTTTCATCATATAGAATCTAGAGATATTTTAAATAAACCTACTATAACAGAAATCACTCAAGAGTACTGGCCAAAGTTTCAAGGATATACTAATGAAGAAAGCACTAACGGTGTTAATAGAGAGGTAGGTATTTTATATTGCGGCTTTATATTTGGAGAAGGAATGTGGATAAAAGATATTAAAAATGATCCTGAGCATTACTATACCGGAGAAGAATTTATGCTATCTATAAGAGCATATACAAAAGGATATAATATATACCAACCTAAAGAAGCTATCTCCTGGCATAGAAATAACCCAGAGCATAAGCACCATCACGGTATATTTGAAGACCACGACAGTAGACACAAACATGCTATGGAAAGATTACGTATGTTAATTGAAGGTGGAGATTTAGGAGAGTATGGATTAGGTAAAGAAAGAACACTAGCAGACTATGAAAATCTAGCCGGTATAAATTTAAAACAAAAACGTGTATATAGTTAGTACTTATTTAGGGCATAATGCTTCGATGACTGTATCTATCGATAGTAAGATATTAGAGGTAGTAGAGTTTGAAAGAATGACTAATGTTAAAAACGGAGGTTGTTTAGCTCAAGTAGGAGTAAAGAGTCCGCAGCTAATAATTACTTTGGTTAAGGACTACTTAATGCAAAAGTATAATATTAAGCGCTTTGACTTACTTTTATTTAATCATCTAGATATAGAATTTTTAAGGAAGCACCACTTTACTAGTGAAAAACAAATACTTAATTTCTTTAATGCAGATAGGTTAGAATTAGTTCACCACCAACACGGACATATGGCCGGAGCATTTTATCAATCAGACTTACAGTACTCTAGAGGTGTTAGCTTTGATGGAGGGGGAAGTGATGGCAACTTTAATGTTTTTGAATGCCACAGAAAAGAAGGCATAAAGCAAGTTGACTACATACCTAATCATACAATTGGTATGAGACTGTCTGAACTAGCACAGTATACATCTTCTATAAGAAAAGAAGCAGACTTTTGGGTAGCAGGTGGATTAGTATACCCAGGTAAAATTATGGGACTGTCCTCGTACGGTACAGTAAGAGAAGAATGGCTAGAAGCTTTTAAAGAGTTTTATACTGGTACGTATGAAGGAGGACCTGGAGGAGTTGGTTTAGATGCTAATTATTTAAAATTAAAAGCAACACTTAACCTGCCCGACGTACTTGAAGGAGAGTTAGAGAAAGACTTAGTAGCTACATCGCAAAGGATGTTTGAATTAAAATTTGAAGAGTTAATAGGTAAGCACTATAAAGATCAAGACACTTTTATTGTAGCAGGAGGATGTGCACTAAATATCTTAAACAATCAGAGACTAAGAAACGAACGAAACATATTTGTACCGCCTAACCCAAACGATGCAGGACTAAGTTTAGGTTTTATGCTCGATTACCTCAAACCCGAACAAGCTTACGACGGTACTTTTGCTGGACCAGAGGTTTGGGATAAACACTCTCTAGCTGAATATGTTGAGAAGTACGACGGTAAGTTATTAAATTTAGATAACTTAGTACAGGACTTAATGGACGGTAAAATAATAGGAGTAGTAAGAGGAGGAAGTGAGTTAGGTCCTAGAGCATTAGGACATAGAAGTATTATATGTCATGCTGCCGTTCCTGGTATGAAAGATATTTTAAATAAAAAAGTAAAAAATAGGGAACCGTTTAGACCTTTTGCTCCTGTTTGTAGAGAAGGAGATGCATATAGATTTTTTCATATGCAAGGACCCTGTAAGTGGATGAGCTTTTGTCCTGAAGTAAAAGAAGAACATAAAGAAGCATTAGCATCAATTACACATGTAGATGGAACTGCAAGATTACAGACGGTTACTTATAATGATATGAATTTTATGTCTATACTATTAGGCAGGCTAAACGAATATCATGCATACCCAGTCCTACTTAATACTAGTTTCAACATAGCAGGTAAGCCTATACTTAATACCTATAGAGATGCAATATGGATGTTAGAAAATACTGAAATGGATGGAGTAATTTTCGAAGATTACTATATTAAAAAATAACTATTTATAATTATATGTTAAAAAAGATAAGACCTAAATACGATTGGAGTTACTTTCTCCCACCGAATCAAGATTATTCAGTTCACAAAGGAACTTGTTTAGCTCATCAACTAGATGAGTTGACAGATATACATAAAGAGTATGGGTTAGGAGAGACTTATACATCTGAAAATACAGTTATACAGCAACTGTGGTATAATGATACTATGGTTGATTTTGAAGACTTAGGTGAGCAATTAAATATGGAAGTGATAACTGTTTCTTCTATTTTGCAGCCACCCGGTAATACTATTGCTCTCCATAGAGATACTTTCTTTCAGATTAACAAAAGGTTTCCCGATGATAAGAGATTAAAAGTTAGAGCAAATATTTATTTAGAAGATTGGAAAGTTGGTCATATGATTCAATATCAAGATACTAATAATTTAAATGAATGGAAAACTTCTGATAACTGGAAAGCAGGAGATGGTTATTTATGGTCCTCTAAACCACTACACTTATCTGCTAATGCAGGAATGAAAGATAAATATACATTACAAATATCAGGTTTTTATAAAGATTAAAATGTGGAAATACAATAATAAAGTTATAGATAGCATAGATGATATGCCAAAAGATGCGTTTGGTTTTATTTATGAAGTAATTCATAATCCAACTGGACAGAAATACTTAGGTAAAAAAGTGCTACAGTTCAATAGAAAGCTTCCTCCTTTAAAAGGTCAAAAAAGAAAGAGAAAAGTTATTAAAGAATCAGACTGGAAAACATACTACGGTTCTCATCAGACTATAAAGACTTTAATTAAAGAAGGTAAACAAGAAGAATTTAGTAGAGAAATATTAAAGTTTGTACCAACTAAAAAGCTTTTAACATATTTTGAGTGTAAATACCTATTTATAAATGAGGTATTAGAACAAGGAGAATATATTAATGATAATATATTAGCTAAGTTTTACCGAAAAGATTTTAATTATGAAACTAAGTGATATCATACTTAACGAAGAAAAAGGAGTATCTAGAAGGATACTTATAAAACTAATTCATGACATAGGTCCTGAAAGATTCGCAGATATCATTGCTGATTTAAAAGATGAAAATCTACAAGACCAAATAGTAGCTAAATTTAATATGTATACTAAAGACGGTACTGAATGGATTAGACCTGATATATTAAGAGAAGATAGCCACGGAGACGGTTATGAAGAAGGTAACATAAAATTAATGGGAGATATGATTTTACCTATTGATAAAGAAATGGTACTACAAGCACAAGATGATAAGTATAACAGAGGTCTTCTAGTAACAAGTAAAGAAGATAGAAGTTACGATGTAGCATATTGGGCTGATAAATTTGAACCTTATCCTATAGAAGTAGAGATAGACGGTAAATCAGTTTCAAAAGATGCTAAGAATATAAAACTACTATTTCACCCAGAAATGAAATAATTATGATAAAATTAAAAGACATTATAGGATACCCATCATTACAGTACCATATAGATAATAAGCTCTCATTACATGAGCATGTCTACCGCTATAACTCTGACGCCTTTATACAACTATTTAAAGAAGCAAAAGAAGCGCTTAGAGACGAAGCTATAGAGTTAGATGAAGTTGATAGAGAGCTTTTAGAGACTACTGACATAGGGGAGTATGGTGATTATAACGGAATGAGAGTTCCTTTAGATTTACCTATGATGTCAGCAAATTATAACCCTCTGTTCGAAATAGGTGCTCTTATCGATCAAATGATTGAAAATGAAGACCTAATCGATGAAGCAGCTTCCATAGACGAAATGATTGATTATGATATGATCAAAGAATTAGTAGAGTCTATAGGGGGTAACATAAACATGGACAAATTAAGAAAAGCAGTTTCACTACAAAACGAAAGTTTTGACCATAATGGTTTTGAAATGCTTAAAGCGTCGGTAGATTACATACCAGAAGCTGATTACAGAGGTAAAAAGGTTGCACTTAACAAACCTAAAAGAGGTGGAAGTAAAAAATTCTACGTCTATGTTAAGTCAAAAAAAGGAAATGTAAAAAAGGTATCATTTGGTGATACCGGACTTTCAGTTAAGTTGAAACAAAAAGGAGCAAGAGCATCTTTTGCCGCTCGTCATAAATGTTCAACTAAGAAAGATAAAACAAAAGCAGGTTATTGGTCATGTAATATTGGCCGTTATTGGAAATCACTAGGTGGCGGATCAAACTTCTCAGGATACTGGTAGACCATACTCTCAATTAGAGCAAGATGGTTATATTTTAAGAGAGTTTTCAAAAGAAACAACTTCTCTCGAACTCGTATGGCATAGAGATAAAGTTGACAGGTATGTAGAGCCTGTAAAAGAGTCAGATTGGTTATTTCAATTAGATAATGATATACCACGTAAATTAGGTAAAAACAAACTATTTATACCTAAAGAGACCTATCATCGGTTAATTAAAGGAACTGGTGATTTAATAGTTAAAATTTGGGAAGTCAATGAAACTTAGTACAATCATATTAGAAAATAGATTTGAGCAGGAGGCAGAAATGCTTCAAGGCGAGCTTAGAGATTCATTTAATAATAATGAGATCTATGTTAATATGGGATACTATGTTAAAGACGGACCAAAAGCATCTAAAGGGTTCGGTAAGATCACTTTCAAGCAAAGAGATGAAGTTGATCCTAGTCAATGGAAAAGCTTAAAAAATATTTTACAAGCAAAAGGTCTATCAATTGAGAGTGATAGTAACTATTTTGATAATGATGGTGACAGGTACTATTACCCTTCTATTAAATTTGAATTCGATATCTAATGAAATTATCAAAAATAATATTAGAAAATAAAAAAGTAGTAGTTAGAAAACAACTTAACCTTTCAAAGGAAGACGTAGATAATTTAGCTGCAACCATATCTGAAAAACTACAAGACTACCTAGATACAGAAAATATAGAGATTCTGGAACAAGCTGTTTCTGCAGCTATTCAAGAACTTATAAAAGAGTAGTAGGTTTTCTGAAGAATAGTTCTTATCTTAATAAAAAAGATACGGACAGGTTATATGGATTATACTTTCCTTTTAGGATCCATTGAGAATATATTGGGCAAGAGTAACAAGAGAGCTAGAGATAACTATGCTTTTCATTGTCCTTTCTGTAATCATAGGAAGCCAAAGTTAGAAATTAATATGCATACCAACGAAGAAGGACATAATCCTTGGGAATGTTGGGTATGTCAGACTAGAGGTAGAACTATTAGATCTCTTCTAACCCAACTCAAAACTCCTAGAGATACTGCTAACGAAATATTAAAGTACTTACCACGAGGAAGTGAAATAAGACTTAAGCAGCTATCTATAGTAGAGATACCAAAAGAGTTTCAATCACTTTATAATGCTACTAAAGAATCAGTTATAGCTAATTTAGTTAAAAAGTATTTATATGAAAGAGGACTTTCCGACAATGATTTTATTAAATATGGGATTGGGTACTGCACTTCTGGAGAATATGGAGGACGAGTTATTATCCCGAGTTATTCTGGATCCAACCAACTCAACTTCTTTATTGCGAGAAGTTATGATGGGAGCTATTTTAAGTACAAAAACCCAGAGGTTTCCAAAGACATAATCTTTTTCGAAAATTTAATTAATTGGAAGACTCCTATAATACTCTGTGAAGGAGTATTTGATGCTATGGCTATTAGGAGAAACGCTGTACCTATTTTAGGTAAGACGTTGTCAACATCATTATATAAAAAAATAATAACCAGCCCACTTACAGACGTTTATATTGCTCTAGATAAGGATGCTAGAGATAGGGCTTTAGAAATATCACAACAACTACTAAACCAAGGTAAGAGAGTATTCTTAATTTCTTTACCTGATAAAGACCCTTCTGATATGGGCTTTAGAGCTTTTACTGAGCTGGTACAACAAGCAGAAGAATTAGATCTATCAAATCTAATGCTGCATAAACTAGACCTATGATAAAACAAGGTATGAACATTCTTAAAGAGAATGCTAAAAAAAGATTAGATTTTAACCCTGAACTAAAACAAATAAACTTTCTAGATAGGAGAGTTTACAAAAGGTCGGAAGGAGTATACTACCCGTCCGTAACAACTATACTCCAATACATGCCCAAGAATAAGTTTTTTGAGTCTTGGCTCAAAGACGTTGGGCATACAGCCGACTTTATAATGCGTAAAGCAGGTAAAGAAGGAACTCAAGTTCATGAAGCAGCTGAAAAGTTAGTAGAAGGAGAAGAAGTTTCCTGGATGGATGATTACGGTAATGCTAAATACTCCCAACTAGTATGGGAAATGATACTTAAGTTTGCCGAATTTTGGAAGACATATAAACCTGAACTAATATCCTCAGAACAATTTGTATGGTCAGATAAACATAAGTTTGCTGGTACTGCTGATATTGTATGTAAAATGGAAGGAGAAACTTGGTTAATAGATTTAAAAACTTCTAATAGTATTCATAAATCCTATGACTTACAATTAGCATCATATGCAAAAGGATTAGAAGAGAGTAGAGGTGTTAAAATAGAACGTACCGGTATATTATGGTTAAAAGCTCATTCTAGAGGACCTAGTAAACAAAAGAAGGTAATACAAGGAAAAGGATGGAAACTACTTCAAATAGATGATATAGATAAGAACTTTGAATTATTTAAGTTAATTTATGAACTATATAAACTAGAAAATCCTATTACAGAACCTATATACAACAGTTATCCTACGACGCTTAAATTATAAGCTATTTATAATAAAATGAAAAGTATATTAAAAAAAAGTTGGTTGTCTGCGATAATTTTACTATCTTTATATAGTTGCGGGAGTTACACTCTTTCAACACAAAATAAAGGTTCTAAGATTAAAAGCATACTAGCCGTTACAGTGGCTGGAGACACAGTCTCAGTTCCTTATAATGATTTTATTAGAGAAAGGTATGACAACTATACAAGATTTAATTACAATAATAATTGGTACTGGAACAACTGGCGCTACGATTATAGCTGGAGGTGGAATCAATACTGGTATTACAACAACGGAAATTATAATAACGGCATCTATTATGATGGCGGTAATTATAGCACACCTACTAGACCGAAGGTTCAACCGAGAAACATACCACAACCAGGAGTAGTTCCTGGAGTTCTGCCTAAACCGTTAGAAGACCAAACAAGAATAAATATAGGAAGAAGAAATGAAAATCAAATTAACAGACCTAATATTAGAATCCAGAGGCCGACCCAAAGCAATAGTAATGGCTGGAGGAGCGGGAGCAGGCAAGTCATACCTTCTCAATCAGCTAAACCTCAGTTCTCTAGACCAAGTCAATCCGGACAAATTCGTGGAGGATCCAGACCATCCGGCGTACAACAATCTGGGGGCAGGAGCTCGTCTGGCGGATCAAGAGGCGGAAAACCTATCGACTAATAAAAAGTCTTTCGTTTGGGATACAACAGCAAGTAATCCTAAAAAAATAAAAGCTTTAGTTGATAAGGGATACGATGTCTATATGGTCATGGTGTATACTCATCCTATGATATCTTATATTAGTAATTTTTCTAGAGAAAGAAATATACCTGGAGTAGCAGTATTCTCTACTTGGAGAAATGTATACCAACTTATAAGTCAGTATAATAAAATGTTAAAAGGTAACTTATCATTATTTGTTAGTGACAGAGGAGGCAAGCATGAAAAAGAAGTAGAAGCTTTTAATACAGCAGCTAAAAATGGAACTGAAGGTATAAAGCAATACCTTATGAAGTATAGTGAAAGAACAGGTTTAGGTAAATCTACTTTCTTTAAACCAGTAGAGATGTCTCAACAAGAAGAAGAAGAGTTTAAAAAAGCTACATCTGATATTGATTACGATAAAGAAAATAGATCAGAGGATAAGGCGATTAAAAATGCCTTTTTAAAAGCATATAGAAAGAATGGAATGCCTCCTGGTGATGACCAGCTAATAGACTCTCTTAAAAAGTATAGAACTTCAAAAGAGAAAGCAGATCAAAGACATGAAGAAGTATTAGAGAGTATTGCAAAAATGTTATTTGATCCTAAATTTCAAGATCTCCTACAGCACTCTTCCCCAGCAGAAATAGATTCTAACGTTCAAAATTTTCTTGCATGATAGCACTATATCCTGGAGCATATAAACCACCTCATAGAGGCCATTTTGAAGTTGTTAAAAGATTACTTGATGGTACCCATAAAGGTAAAGTATACGGCATAGAAGATTACCAAGATGCTGGTAATAAAGCTTTATCAGGAGAAGACAGCAAAGTGGAGAAGATTGATAAGGTAATTATCTTTATAGGAGGAAAAGAAAGAAACGGAATATCAGCTCAAGATGCTAAAGAAGTTTGGGATATTTATAAGAAATATTTACCTAATGTTGAGGTAGTAGTTGGACAGATGAATCCAATGATGAGTGCTAAGGACTATGCTAAAGCTAATCCTAATGAGTCTTTTTATGCTGTAACAGGAGTTAGAGGAGAAGAAGATTTTAAAGACCTCAAAAGAATAACTACTTTTGTTAATAGACCAAACGTTAAAGGTTTAGCAATAGGAGGACCAGATGCACAGAGGGCTACTAATTTTAGAAGCGCTCTTCTATCAGGTAACTTAGATACAGTGAAAGATTTTTTTCCTGAGGAATTAAATAGTAAAGAAATAAATAATATAATTACAATGTTAAAGCAACATATAATATCGGAACTAATGAAACAAGATCTTGACGGATTATTTGATTCTTGGTTTACTGAAGATGTTATAAAAGAAGGTTCAAGTGGAACACCTCTGGGTAATGCTATGGCTACTAAGTCAAGTGATAGAGCTAAATTAGTTACACTTTATAATAGAATAAGAAATCAAATAGAAACACCAGGAGTAAAAGTAGCTTTTAATCAAGACCATATCAAAATTAGTTTAACGAACGTTGCTACTAGAAGTGATTATGATTTTACTCCCTACATGGCTTCTATTTTAGAATATATGATTGATGAGGGTATGAAAATAACTCCTCTACCTGAAGTTAAAGTTAAAAAAGATATTAAAGAATCATCAGACTTTTTTGGTAGAACAGCTTATTATGATCCTAATATTAAAGAAGTAGTTCTATATACAGAAGGAAGACACCCTAAAGATGTAATGAGATCATTTGTACATGAAATGGTTCATCATATGCAAAACCTTGAAGGTAGATTAGGAAATATACAAACATCAGATACTAACGCTGACGATAAACTTTTAGAGATAGAAAAAGAAGCTTACCTAACAGGTAATATAACTTTCCGTAATTGGGAAGACTCTGTAAAAAAAAAGTTTAACGAAGATATAGACGGTAAAAAAGCATTTGCAAGAGAGTTGCAAACAAATGAAACGGTTATGGCAGAAGGAAAATATGACTCTATAGTTACATATTTAACTAACAAATCTATTGAAGGTGTAAAGACAGCACTAACAAAAAAGATTAATCATTATAAAGAAGGACACTTTGGTGACCCTACATCTGAGAAAGCTAGAGTAGCAATGAAAAAGGTAGTAGAGGAATCTTATCCTATTATGTTAGTTGATATACCTAATGACATAGATAAAAAGTTTCAAAAAGAAATAGATTTAGAATTTGAATATGAAATGAAAGCAATTTTCGTTAAAGGTTCAAACTCTATTATGAGAGATGGAGGTGCGTACAAAGGTGGATTTGGAAAGGATGATGATTGGGTAGAACCAAAGATAGAATTAGAATTCGTTTTAGATCCTTATAATTTCCCAAGTGATTTTCAAGAACTATCAGGACAAATATCTGATGTATTGAGACACGAGATTGAGCATTTAACTCAAGCAGGAGGAAACGAAAGAGGGAAGTCTTTTGAAAAAGATTCTATCTTTAAAGGTAAGTTCGGTACACCGGAAGAAAATAGATTTAGAGCTATGATAGCTCAAGGCATTATAGCCAATGGAGTATCGTACCTAACATTACCTTCAGAAATAGACGCTAATATACAGGGTCTATATCTATCAGCTAAAAAACAAAAAAGACCTTTTAAAGATGTAGTCGATCAGTACTTATTTCAATTTACTGAGCAATTTGATGAGGAAGGTAAACCTTACCTAACTAAACAAGATGTTATAGACGTAAAGAAAGTATGGGCTTTGAGATTACCTGCATTAGGCATTAAACAAAAGTTATGAAAAGTATAGTAGATTTATTAGAAGCTTATCCGGTAGTTGAGGAAAAAGCAAAACCCCCGTATAAGATATATTGTGATATGGATGGAGTCTTAACTGATTTCCATGAGAGGTTTGAGCATTTTACTGGATATGATAATCCTCAAACGTATGAAAAGAAATTTGGAACAGAGCAGTTTTGGCATCTAATAGATGTTAAAGTTGGAGTTAGATTTTGGGTAGGTATGAAATGGATGCCTCAAGGTAAAAGATTATGGGACTTTATTAAACCTTATCAACCGGACCTATTAACTTCTCCTTCAAGAAATAATACCTCTAGATTAGGTAAAAACTTATGGGTTAAAAATAATGTTAATCCTAAACCTAAAGTTATTTTTTCTTACTCTAAAGATAAACAAAATTATGCTAACGAGAATAGCATACTAATAGATGATAAAAAATCAAATATAAACGAATGGGCATCTAAAGGCGGTATAGCTATTAGGTGTAAAGATGGAAACGTCGACCATGTTATTGAAAAATTAAAAGAACTAGGTTATGAGTAAAGAATCTTTACTTAAGAAAGAATTTAAACAATCAGACGTACAGAGAGCTAGAAATTTAGTTAATAAAGATTTTACAGCCGGAACTAAAATTCAAACCGGCTACCGTAAGGCTACTAAGAGATATAAAGAAGGAGACGTTTGGGAAGATAACGGCAAAACTTGGACTGTTAAAAACGGTATAAAGCAAAATATTACTAAATTAGATAATGCTAAAAAAGCATTGAGGATACCTTTAACTTGTCCTAAATGTGAAGGATCAATGAAGCATCACTTAGCTAAAAAAATGTATAAGATACATGGTTTTTGTTTTGACTGTACTATAGAGATGGAGGCTAATTTACGTAAAATAGGTCTGTATGAACAGTACGAGAAAAAAATTATGTCTGGTAATATGTCTACGTTCGCCGATGATATAGAACATTGGGTCTATGAGTCAATAAATGATTCTTCAAACATGGTAACTGAAGACGGTACAATAGAAGACTGGGGGGGAATGAACAAAGAATATAAAGATAAAATTTTAGATGACTTAAAAACTTATGTAAAGAATCTTCGCTCGTATATTTAAGCTATTTATATTAAAATAATAATATAATATAATGACCCAAAAAGATATCTTAGAATCAGTTTTATCGGAGCTAAAGCATATAAAAACACATATGCCTAACGGTGAGCTGAAACAAATGGCAAAAGACTTTCAGAATATGAAAGAAGATCTTTCGGATTTAAAGTATACCTTACTGAATCCTAATGATGGTGTTATAGTAAAAACTAATGAAAATACTGCACATAGGAGATCTCTTCAAGAAGAAGAAGATGAACTAAGAGCTAAGTTAAACGAAATCGATGATATTCAACGATGGAAGGATAGTGTGACTAAAGCTCTTTGGATTATATTCGGTATTTTAGCAACAGTAATAGTAAGAATGTTAATAATGCATTCAGAACAAGGTTAATAATATGAAAAAATCAGAATTAATTAATGCGATTAAAGAAATAATAGCTGAAAAAAGACCAGGACTATGGGCTAACATTAGAGCTAAAAGAGCTAGAGGTGAAAAACCTGCTCATAAAAACTCTAACGCACACAAAGATGCAGTTAAAGCTGGTAAGAAGATTAATAAAGAAGGTCTTTGGGCTAATATAAATGCTAAGAAAAAAGCTGGAAAGAAATCTTCTCATGGCAATTCTAATGCACATAAAGATGCTGTAAAAGCTGGTAATAAATTGAAACCATAATAATGTCTATAAAATTAAAACCGTCCACTAAAGAATATAAAAGAGATTCTCGTGGCAAAATAGTAGGTAAAAAGTTTTTTTGGAGACACCATAATCCAAGTAGTTTTAAAACAGAAGAATTAAAAACAATGTATTCTAATTCTATATATAATAGAAAAAAACATTTAATTCTAAACGAACTTAAAAGAAGAAACATAGAGATATAATGACTCGTTTAACTCTAGCACAAATGATAGGAGAAATCCTAGCTGTAGATACAGAAAGATTGCATAAAAATATTGCAGCGAAGAAGTATGCTAGTGGTAAAACTCCAGAAGATTGGGAACAAAGAGATTATGACCTATATGATGAGAGTGTAAAAGACTCTAAAGTTAAATGTAAGAATTGTGGATGGACTTGGGATAAAGCAGATGGAGGAAATGACTTATATATATGTCACAAATGTAATCATGATAATACACCTCATGCTTTAGAAAATTTTAAAGACGGGAAGAAAAAAGGTAAAAGCAGACCAGGTAGAGTAAAGAAGTCTGGTGCTAGCTGTAATGGTTCTGTTACCGACCTTCGTAGAAAAGCTAAGAACGCCTCTGGCGAAAAAGCTAAGATGTACCATTGGTGTGCTAATATGAAGAGCGGTAAGAAAAAATGAGAATATCAAACAGTAAATTACGCTCGGAAGCATTTTTTCTAGATGCTATTGAACAACCAAACGTTCTTAAAGATCCGAACTGTGTAGATTTATTTGACCAAAACGGTTATCACCTTACCAAAGCAGAACAAGCTTTTCTAGACCGTAACGGATATGAGCCAATAGCAAGACGACATGAAGATTGCCTCAGGCACGACTGGTTTATATGGGATAAAAAAGAAAAATCTCATATTAATCATGCTGATTTATTCGAAAGAAAAGGTTTTAAAGATCAAGCCTTAGAGCAACTTAGTGTAATAGCTGAAGAATATAACCCTATGCTATATAAGCTTATTAAAATGAAGCCTAAATGGGGGATAGACATATCTATTGACTATGTTGATAAAGATAGAGTATTTGAAGTATTTCACTACGAATGGGATTCATTTAATTATGATTCTATTATGGAAAAAAAACATGAAATAGAGTATTTTGTAATAAACCAAGATTGGGATGATATAGCAGAATCTCTATGGAGTAAGAAAAACCAATGGATTAACTTAGATTTTTTCGAACAAACTAAATGGCGAACGGATTTTTTCGGTTTATCCCCCGAAAAGTTCAAAAACGTTATTTGGGAGAGTTAGTCTATTTATTTATATACGTATAAAAAACAATTTGCAAATGACTTATCAGGAGATAAAAGATCGTTTATCTAAATGTGAATTAACATTAGAGAAGTTTAAAAACGGCGCTATAAAACCAGCAGAAAAAGAAACTGTCAATAAACTACACATACTTAAAGAATCTTTAATTAAGCAGTTATCCGAAATGGATAAGGGAGTTGTCTACACAGACGACGAAGATGCAGCTAAAGACTTAGCAGATGACGGTGCCAACGTTAAACTTACAAAAGAAATGAAACCCGGCTCTCCTGAAGCTGGAGAACACGAAAGATTTAAAAGGTTATCATCTAAAGATCAAGGAACTATTAGGAAGATCCAAGCTATGATGGCTAAAGAAAAGACTACAAAAGAAGCTTCAGTAGAAGAAGTTGATGGTCCTCCAATTGGTAAAATGACTAGAGCTGATATGATTGATTTTCTAATGGCTAAACCAGAGGATGTCAAAGATATGTCAGATGAAGAATTAAGAGATAGAGTACAGGATAAAAATGCTGACCTTAGAGAAGAAAAAGAGACTGATGATTACGGACGTCCTTATGTAGATCCAAAAGGTTCAAGAACGTTTTTAGAACCAGATGAAATGTCACCTCATAGTAGATTTAAAAAGATGGCTCAAAAAGAAGATACAGATGTAGGACATCAAGATGATGAACCTAGTATGTTAAAATCTTCTGCTATGGAGACAGCAACGTATGCTGCTAAATTATATAAGAAATTAAATAAGTATGATCAACAAGATGGAGAAGTAGATTTTCCTAATTGGTGGCAAAAGAAACTAATATTAGCTAGAGACTATATGTCTGCAGCTTTTCATTACTTAGATTCAGAAGAAAAACAACCTGTTATTGATCAACTAGCATTAGAGAGTGTAAACGAAGTAGATGAAGATAGATTTGTAAAAGCAGCTTTTGAAGATTTAGAACAAGTAATTAGTAATCTAGCTCATACTGCTAATATATCAGAAGACGAAGCATTAGAAATGGCTATTGAAAAGCTAGAAACTATGTTACATGGTGCAGAAGATTTAGATGAAAATACAATTAGTAGAATACAAAGAGCATTAGACCAGGTAACTAAGCATATAAAGACTCATCTAGAGATGTATAAAGATGCTGAGTCACCTAAAAATAAACAGTTAGCAGTAAATATGCTTAAAAAACTAAATGTTCAAAAGAAACAATTAGAAAAGCATTTAGAAGATACGGTTGCAGGAACAGGAGTAGATCAAGAATTAGATGAAAATGAAATAGAAGATGCTGATAAAGATGTCGGTATGGGATATAAGAATGCTAGAGATATAATGGGGTACTTAAGAGAAAAAATATACCCTCATTTAAACGATCAGGAGTTAGAAGAGTTTAGAAAAACTATGTATGAGCACTTTAAAGATCCGGTAAATGAAAATGCTGACTATAAGTACCTTACTCAAGTTATTTTAGATGCTAATCCTAAAATGAATGTTCACTATAGTTCTTCAAGTAACGCAGTAAATATAGGAGGTGTTGGGTATGATAAAGGAGACTTAGTTAAAAACTTTAACCAACCACAAGGTTCGTCTGGTAAGATTAAAAATAATTTTTATTACGCAAATAAAGATCCACAAGTAACCAAAAGAGAAGTTGAAAAACTATCTAATGGAAAAATTAAAGTGGATATTCAAAAAGGATACGGTAATGAACCTTTCGTAGTTTATAGTTTAAAAGAAGGAGATGGTATGACCACTAAAATTAAACCTTCAGAAGGGGATCCAACTAATATGGCTTATACTGATAATGTAAAAGAAGGCAGAGGTGATGGAGATATGATCTTTCAAATAATAAATGATAGAGCAGCTGAAGACGGTGTAAGCGAAAGAGAATCC
>Ga0209535_1001469_pt1 | contig 16041 bp, 16 predicted proteins | sample LinPmetageLP28_FD_184041 | JGI IMG/M metagenome (GOLD analysis project Ga0209535, IMG submission 184041) | Marine viral communities from the Pacific Ocean - LP-28 (SPAdes) (version 2) | ecosystem: Environmental > Aquatic > Marine > Oceanic | place: Pacific Ocean | collected 2009-08-22 | reverse complement strand
TAAGGTAGCACCTGAACAAAACCCTGCTGGAGTATCAGGCGCCGCACCAGCGACGACTGTAAAAAAATAAGGAGAAACAATGGTACAACAAATGATGCCGATGGACATTCAAGCAAATGCTGAAAATGTCGCATCAAACAGAAAACAATGGAAACACATAGGCAAACTTAAAGACAGTGGAGCCAATGTTGCAATAATCTTTAGGACAGTTCCTGAAGAGCCAAATAATTGTTTAGTAGTAGGTCCTAAATTTTTAGACGATACAAATCACAATGCATTGATGAGAGCAATAGAGTCTCAAGAAGCACAACAATCATTTGAACTTGGAAGTTATTTGACTAGAACGACATTTCCAGATGGTACAAATATGTTGGCGTTTTTACATCAAGGTAATTTTTTAAAAAAAATGCCTACCAAAGACATTATAGTTACAATGGGTACGGGCAATGATGGTAAAGTCAGTTTGGACGAGTTGAACAAACTTATTGCAAAAGAACGTGATGTAAAAGTTTCTGAATTATCAGTAGAAGATCCAACCCCTAAACAAACTGCTGATGCCACAAAAAAGAAAACAACCAAAAAATAAAAGTTGGGTACAACTAGCATCTAATTTTGTCGCTCAATGGCCTGAAGTTTTAGAAGGCATTGAGTTGACAAATATGCCAATACATTATCTTAGAAATTTAAGCATTGTATTAAAAAATCATATCACTATAAACGTAGATGTAGAAGCAAGTCTTAAAAAATTAAGTCGTAGGCAAACTGCTAACATGGTCAAGACATACATTCACAAACATTATGCAAATATTAAAAATGTTGAATTAAGTTTTAATGTAGCAAAACTAAAAGCAGATATGCAAGGCAAAACCAAGCAAATATTAAACAAAACTTTCAAGTAAATCTAAATTTTTAGCAACCTCAATAGCATGATCAACGTTAGTCAAAGGCTTTCTTTGTGAGTCTATGCTGTCAACAAATTCTTGTAGTTCATTACGTAAGGGATTAGATTCAACATAAAATTTTTCAATTGTAGGCTGGTAGTTCATTCTAGTATGTTGCCATATATGTGTTGTAAGTTTAATGGTCTTTGCTTCTTCATCCCAAAACAAAAATCCCTTTTCACCGGTTATGGACATTGTTCTCACTTTTTCAGGATAGTACCAACTAAGATTTAGTTTCACAGATACATCATTACATGAAAAAAAGTATTCGTCTCTGTCATTTTGACTGTTTTTAGAAAAATTATCTCCTATGCAAATAATGTTTTTGAATTCGTGGTATCCTAGTAGATAATGGATAATACTGACATCGTGTGGTGCAAGACTGTGTGTTGTGCTTATCTTTTTTTGGTACCTACCCCAATTCAATCTATTTGATTCTATATGTTGTATTTTTCCAATACGTGGCAATAGCTCTTTAATTTTTTTAACTCTGTCATTGTATAAAAATATGTGTCCTACCATCACAGTTTGGCCATTTTTAATTTTATTTTTTATGTCTAAACATTCTTGTGTAGTCAGTGCTAGTGGTTTTTCCACATATAAATTTTTTCCTTGTTCAAGTAGTTCAAGTGTTTGTGTGTAGTGATCCCAAGCAGGAGTTGCCAATACAACATTGTTGTACTTTATATCTTGCAAAGTTTTGCCATCCTTGATATCTATAATTTCAACATCACTTACTTTAGGCAGAGTGGTCAGTTCCTTTGCGACTTTGCTACCCCAATAGCCTGCGCCGACCAAACTAATTTGCATAATAATCCTTTATTGTATTGATGATGTATGTCTGCTGTTTTTCAGTCAGTGTATGATAGCAAGGTAAACTTAAAATATTTTTACAAATATATTCTGTTCTAGGCAGAGACCAAAACTTATATTCTTTAAATGCCTTTGTAGTGTGTGTGGGATTAGGATAGTGTATGTTTGTTGCAATACCTTTATCCTTTAAATGTTTTCGCAAGTTGTCTCTAGTGCCTTTAGGTGTTTCTATTACATAAACGTAATACGTATGATAACTCCATGGTGCTTCTTTTGGCGTTTTAACTATTGCTTGTAATTCTTTTGTGTATCTATGACAAATTTTTCTTTTCTTTTTTGTCCATGCATCAAGTTTTTTTAATTTTGCTTGGACAATCACCGCTTGAAGATTGTCGATTCTAGCATTATAACCAATTTCATCATAATCAAACTTTGTTTTTCTTCCATGATCTCTAAACATTCTAACTTTATCTATTAATTTTTTACTTCCAGTTACAGCGCCAGCATCACCCATGGCTCCTAAATTTTTTACTGGATTAAAACTAAAGCAAGTTAGATCAACAAGACTACCAACTTTTTGTCCTTTGTATTCTGATCCAAAACTTTGTGCGGCATCTTCCATTAATTTAATTTTGTGTTTTTTGGCAAATCTTTTTAGTTTGTCTATGTCAGGAGTTTGTCCATAAAGGTCAACAAACAATATTACTGCTGGCGGACATTCCGGATTGAACTCCTGTATCTGCTCTAGATCCATGTGATAGTACTGATCAATGTCAATAAACACAGGTCTAGCGCCTACGTTTGCTATTGCTTCTGTGGTCGACACAAAAGTGTGTCCAACTGTCCATACTGTGTCAGTTTCACTCACACCTAGAGCCTTCAATGCACACACCAAAGCATTTGTGCCTGACCCTATACTTGCACAATCTTCTGCTCCTGTGTAATTGCATATTGCCTGTTCGAACTTTTCTACAGTTGGTCCAGTTATATAATCCGACCTTTTAATAGTATCTGCTATTGCTTTGTCTATGTCAGACTTGCATTCTTGATACTGAGGATAAAGATCAACAAAAGGTATTTTCATAAAACTAATTAACCATATTTTTGTTCATAGAAATTTTTTAACCATTTGAAATTATAAGTTTTCATTATGTCGTCATTGGATTCTACAAACTCTTTAGCATCGTTGGCCGCACAATACACCCATTCGGCATTTTTACCTGTGCCCAAGTCACACCATTTTTTAAGCCTATACTTTGATTCTACTGTTGGTGTTTGCTGTGTTAGTAATTTTACAATCTCTCGAAAAGCAGTTCTCCACGCCAACCAAGGAGTTTCATTGAAATGATTTATTGCGGACAGTACTGGAACTACTTCATGTGGTGCTGACAATGTAAAATCTATCCCTGGCTCTTTTGTTTCAAGAGTAAGTTTTTTATTGTATAGCAAAATTGAACCATGTCCATACTCTAGGCCATTTACAGGGTTTTTACAGTTGAAAATGTAATGACAAGGATTTTTAAATCTATCCGGTTGGAAGTTAAATTTAAAATTTTCCACAACTTCTAATTTTGGAAATACTGCAAAGAAATAATCTGTTTCGCACATATTAGCCGCTGTATGGTATGCACTAGTTTGTCCTTCAATGTTTTTGCACCATTTTGCTCTTGGGTATTTTTCTTTAAGAGATTTAAATCTTTCTTCTGCAGAAGGTTCATCATAACTTATAAAAATAATGTCCATATCTTCTACAGGATAAGAACTTTTAATGTTTGTTATAAATTCAAAATCATACAATTGATCAATTTTTTCTTTGTAAGGAACTAACATTATATCATTAGTATCACCCCAACTGTACATTTTTTGTTCTTCCCAAAAACTAGGAAAATAATTTGGAATTAACGGCCAATCTTTTAAATTTTTGTTAACCATCCATGTATAAGGTTTAGTGTTTCCTTTGTTATAATCTTCAGTTAAATTGTTTAATTGAAAGTTTACAGTTGGTATAGTAGGATTTATTACTTCTGCTTTGTGGTAATTTATATCTTTGAAATCTCGTAGTGTTTTTAAATTGTCAATTTGTTCTAAAAATTTTTGCTTTGGTACAAGCATGATATTTCCTTCTTTATTTTGACCGCTGTAAAACACATGAATTTGATCTTGTTGAAACTTTTCAGGTATGTAATCAAATAGAGAATTGTCAAAATCCATAAATGAAGCCAAGACCCAGAAATGACTTGTTTTGATATCTTGTATTTTAGTTTTTATTATTTCAAAATAATTTTTAATAAAAGGCATATTGTAATTGTGCCATTTATTTTTGTTTTCAAAATAGGGAAAATTAACTTTTATGCAGTCAAAGGCCATTGTTTAATCCAGTTGTAATAACTTACAAGACCTTCCTTTAAATTTGTTGTAGGCTTGTAGTTACAAAGTTTCTTTGCTCTGTCTATGTTCAAAGTTCCTCTATCTGGGTACAATGCGTTGCTACCAGTGTCTACTATTTTGCTTTTACTGTTTGTAATCTGAACTACTAATTCAGCGGCCTCTTGCAACGTTTTTGCACTACCATTAGTAATGTTAAAACTTGTATTGCTGTTTTTACTCATAGACACATCTATTATACCTTGTGCGGCGTCTCTACGATAGGTAAAGTCAACTTTATTTTTTCCATTGTGTACATTTAATTTTTTACCCTTCATAGCGGCATCAAAGAACTTGCTTATGACCCTATCAGGTAAATCTCCTGGGCCATACACTCCACTTGGTCGAACAATAGCATATTTTAATTTGTCATCTTTACAAAATAATTTTACCAATCGTTCACCCGTCAATTTGGCTTCACCATATATATTGATCGGTTTAGTTTTTGCATCTTCTTTTATTTTGTTTTTAAAATTGCCGTATACCATACTAGAACTAATATAAACAAATTTCTTTGCTCCAAATTGTTTTGCATGCCAAAGCATATTTGTTGTACCATCTACTATTTGGCTTACACCTTCTACAGGATTGTTGTTTACAATTTTTGCTCTTGGGTATGACGCCAAGTGTATAACAATATCGGGTCTTGATTTAAATGCTCTTAATCCTACAATTTGATTTCTCACATCTCCGTAAACAAAATTAATGTGCTTCCAATTACGTTGACGCCATTTATAAAGTTCTTTTAATTTTGCAGGCTCAATTAAACCGTAAGTTTCATCATTGTCTAACACAGTTATTGAATGTTTTGGACTTAAGATTTCTACTATTTTTGAACCTATAAAACCGTTTCCACCTGTGATCAAAATTTTCATTAAAAAACTTTTACTCCATATTTGTTCTCAAATGCTTTACCATCTGCTTGGTTATTAACAATTGGTTGTCCTTTGATATTCAAACTGGTATTCAACAGTATTGGACATCCAGTCTGTTTTTTCCATTCTGTAAGCAGTGCATGAAACCCTGGATTATCCGTCTTACGCACGGTTTGTACCCTCGATGTGCTATCATGATGTATTATAGCAGGAAAGTCTTTACCACGCACACACGCCGCTGTAAATTGCATATAAGGGGTGTTTTTAACGTGTCTAGGTAGGGTAAAGTAGTCATTTACATCCTCTTCTAATATGGCCGGAGCAAACGGTCTAAACTGTTGTCTTCGCTTAATTTTGTTTACCAAATCTTTTACTTTTGGTCCTCTTGGGTCTGCTAAAAACGATCTATTACCAAGAGCTCTTGGACCAAATTCTGCACGACCGCTGGCTACACCACACATCATATTTTCTTTTAATTCTTTGATAATGCTGTCTACCGGATACTCTCCTTTAATGTTGTGTCCTAAAAATGGGTGTTGCCAATTTAAAAATCTTTGTTCGGATGCCGCAATGCAACCTAAACTTGATCCTGCGTCTCCCGGATTTGGCATTATCCAAATGTTATCAAATATGCCTAGTTCTGCCAGTTTAGAATTTGCCGCACAATTTAAAGCAACTCCTCCTCCAAAAACTAAATTCCGTTCTGCATACATTAAACTTTTTGCTGGTAGATATGAGGCCGCCTTGCTCCATAAACTTGCTAACAATTCTTCTGTGACTGCTTGAATAGATGCCGCTATGTCCATTGGATCGGCTTCAGGCATCCAGTTGCCTATGCCTCTGTGTAAATTGTTGTTTAATCTAAAAGGCACAGATGTTTTGATAAATTCTCTAAAAATTTTGTCTTTGTATATAGGTTTACCATATGCGGCCATACCCATTAAAATGTATTCTTCTTCTGCTGGTTTTAATCCAACTCTTTTTGTAAAAGCAGAATACAGTATTCCTATTGAGTGAGGATATTGAATTCTTTCTTGCAATGTAATTTTTCCATTTGTTCCTAGCCAAATGCTTATTGTGTCCCATTCACCTATAGCGTCAACAGTAAGCACTACACATTCTTTATAAGGTGAAGTATAGTAACCTGTTGCGGCATGTGATTCGTGATGTGAAATATATTGATCAATTTTATTGATACCAAACGTTTTAAGATGTTGTAAAGGCATTTCTTTACTGTCTAATGCTAGGTCATATTGCCCTGCCCAGAACTGCCTTGTTTTTTTCAATAAAGGTTTTTCATAGTAGACAACTTTGTCAAAAGGACCATAAGTCATTGCTTCATCAACTATTTGTTGATTTAGGTAATGATCATTTTTAACTTTACTGTATCTCTCTGCATGGGCGGCCCACAAGATTTCTCCATCATGTGCACCTTTGTATTCAACCACAGCCATGGCGGCATCGTGGTTCATGCAGTTTATTCCTAGTATTATCATTCTACTTGTATATAAAAGGGTCTTTTTTCTTAAGTTCTTTTATTCTTTTTCTATAGGCAATCTCACTTTTGATTTTGTCTATAATCCATTTTAACCATTTCATTTAGGTTCTCCTTTTTTGTTAAAAATTTCTAAAAATTTGCTTCTCATTAATTTTACAGCCATTCGGTGGGCAAGATCAAGTGGATGTGTGGTCCCTCTTGGATAATCTTCAAGCAGTGCCCATTGGTTAAATCCCATCATTCTTTCACCAAAAGCAAACCAATTTTCCATGTTTATTTCCTTTTTGAGATGGTACATGAACGTATCTAGTTCAGCGTGTGGAGTAAATTGATTATAAAACAGCGAATTGTCTGCTAAAGTAAACATATATTTTATATCTCTTTTTTCTAAAATGTTTTGTAACCAAATTATTGATTTCCAACTTAGGTAAATTTCATGATATTCATTAGCGGCATGACGATAAAGAGCGTCTGCAAATTCTTTTACGCCAGTTGTACCTAACTCTTCTCGCCTTTTTTTCCATATTTCTTGTTGTGGCTCTGAACTGGCTAATTTCATAAAAACCTCTTTTTGTTTTACGTCTGTGTCCCATGGAGATATCGATGTCCATCTTGCTTCTTCTAAAAATTTATTTCTCGGCATAGCCCAATCATAACGCGAAGGAAAACTCCACATCACTGTGACAAAATCTACAGGATTGGTGCTTATGTATTTGAAAATTGTTCTTGCTATGCCACTGTTGCCCATTCCAGGTTTTGCTACACAAAAGTAATTTCCTTGAACTGCATCACTTAAACCTTTTGCCCATGTTCTGTTAGAAGGTGGCAATCCTGCATGATTGCAATCACTTAATTCATGACCATACGTAAAACTACAACCGCCTGCTAATATAATTTTATTCATAAATTTGTAAAACTTTATTTAAAAGAGGAAATACTTCTCCAAAATTTTCATGCCTATAAGAATCTGTTTTTAAAATCCTGTCAGTCCTCTGCTTTCTCATTTCTGGTGTGTCTCTGTCAGCGGCGTTCATGAATCTTAAAGTTGGTTTGAAATCAGTAAGCATACTGTATCTTGAGTTTACTATATTTTTTACATTTTTTGGCAGTGTTTGAATATTAAAATAATCAGGATCAAACAATGTGTTTACATAAAAAAAATTAGGTTGGTATTGCTTTACCCAAAATGCAATTTTTGCCAAACTGAAAATGTTAAAAATATTTATTGTAGTGCAAATTTGAAAGTCCATGTTGCTTGTTTTTCTTTCTTTCCATTTTACTAAATTAGCACCAACCTGTCTCCAATTGGCAGGATGTCTTTGATATTCAAATTGCTCGCCTGTGTCGTCAATACTAAATGCAACTTCGACTCTTTTAAAATAATTCCACAAGTCAAATATTTCAGGTGGTGGCAATTGTGTACCATTTGTGTTATAATGTATGTCTATGTTTTTTGCATATCCTTTTTCTACACAATGCATCAATATCTTAAAGTGATCTTTAATCATAAATGGCTCTCCGCCTGTAAACTCAAAATACTCTACGTGTTTTAAGTCTTCCTTTAGATCTTCAAAAAATTGTGGATTGCGTTTAGGCCAACCACCCTCGGTCAAATTTTTTCTTGCCACAGCATTTTCTCCGTAGTCTAACTCTTCTTGTGCCCATTTGCTGGAACTCCACGATCCACATATTCTACATTTAAGATTACATACATTGCCCAACTTAAAGTCAATAAACGTTAGCGTTGGCTCGCTATTAGGTGACCAGGACCTTAAACTTTTTTTCATTTTGTAAATGCTGTTCATTCTTTTACTAGTTTTACCAGCATCTTCTTCTTGCCAACAACTTTGACAACCTTTTGGACGCTTTCCGTCTCGAAACTGATTTCTAAGATCTTGCATGTAATTGTTTTGTTGTATATCGTTTAGGCTAGTTTCATATACCTTAACATTTGGTACTGACCCTTTGTACAAACAGCAAGGTGAGGCGCCTCCGTTTACATCAACTTCTAGATGTGTCCAAGGTAATGGACATATATTTGTTTTTAAATACTTGTCCACCATTCAAATACCTCCGGGTCTTTTGCTAATATTTTCTTTATGTCTGTACCACGAATACTGTCAACTCTTTCACATTCCGCTTTGCCGTCACGCCAACCTTTTTCGCAAGTTTCTTTGTCGTATCTTTCATCATTGCATTTATGGCTGAGCAAATCGTCTAGTCCTTCGATATAAGACAAATTAAAAACTGTTTTTCTTTCATTTTTTATTTTTTCCTTTGCCTTGTTTACTAATTTTGTCAAAAGTCTTTTTGGTAACCATAATGGACTCATGTATGTATCTGGGCTGAAAGTAAAAACTTTTTTAAGCAACAAAGGAATTTTTAGTTCTTTTTGTAATTTGTGCATGTTATCTAGATCAAACAATCCAGGTAAAGTCACTGTCAAATCAAGTTGCAGTTGTCTAGGGTTTCTAACAAACTTTTTTGCATATCTCATATTCGTTAACCACTTTTCATAGTTTAAGCCTGTTCTAACATATTCACCTATTTCTCCTGTGCCGTCTATAGAAGCATTAATTTGCCAACTGTTAAATTTGGATAATATATCATCAAACAAGTTTAGTTTGAAGAAATTAATTCTACTCATGTTTGAATTGTATCTAGCATACACAGAGTTAGCATAGCCTAAATCTATTACCCTTTGCATTGCCTCCCAATGTATCTTCCACATCAATGGTTCTCCGCCACACCAATAAAATTCTTTGATTGTTTTGTTTTCAACGGCTTCCATAAATTCTTTAACCACTGCTTGATCATGAAATTTTTCTAGTTGCTCTTTTACATCTTTTCTTTCCCACAGTTTTTCAGTTTCGTATTGGTCTCCTCTACCATGTTTTTTATTTTCTGTAACCCAACTACTAGACAACATATCTCCGCACATTCTACATGTAAAATTACATAGATTTGAAAATCTATAATCATAACTAGAAACTTTCATGGTTGTTACACCTGTATCATCGGTAGTGTCAAATGCTTCGTCAATTTGATCGCTATAAAACCTATTAAAATGTTGCCTATAAACATTTGAATTTAAAAGTTTATGATTACAAGTTTGACACTGTGATATTTCATTTCCAGCAAGTAAGTTTAATCTAACCTTCTTCATGTAATCTGAGTTCCAATGTTGATCTAATGTTTTAAGTTTAATTTCATTACTTTGTGGACCTTGAGAATCTATATATTGTTTAAAATTTGTTGCTTCTTCAATTGATGCACAGCACAACCTTCTTTCCATTTGTGGAGAAATAAAAGTATGCGTCCATGGCGCCATACAAAATGTTTTGTTACCTTCGCTGGGTTTAATTCTTTTCATACTTTGCAAATAATTCTTTCCATTCGGGGAATACATCAGTAAAATTCTCATCTCTAATTTTATCGTACTTTCTTGTTTCCCCAACAAATTTTGGTAAGTGACGATTCATGTCTTTCTTGTTCATCCAATCTAGTGCAGATTCAAATCCTTTAGTTGCTCTTGTTAAGTGATCCTGTGATTTAAGCCATTCTATATGTTCTTTATATTTTGCAGTAACTTTTTCTTTTTCATTTTGTGGCAGTAAATCCATACGTTGCCACATCGGATACTGTAATAGATTAAAGTTAAAGTCTTGAGGTTTAATAAATCCTTTTTCTACCCAATTTCTATGAAAGTCCACTACGTGTAGACAATTTGATAATCCAACTGTTGCAGAAATATAAAAATCTACCTGTGGACAAACTTCCAACATTCGTTTTCTGTTTGCTACTGTTTCTTCCCACACAGTACCTTTACGCATAAGTTCTGCCCTAGGTCCTTCTGCATCTAAACTTGCACCTATCGAAACGGAATCAAACTTGTTCCATAATTCAAATATATCTGTACCTTTAAAATGAGACTTACTGAAGTTTGTGTTGTAAATTAATCTCACATGATACATTTTACGTTTGTCTAATTCTTTTAAAATTCTTAAATGCTCTTCCATTATTATTGGTTCACCGCCCGCAAAGTAAAACTGTTCCACATGATCAAACTGTTTTAACAACTGATCCCATATGTCGTTACCGCTTCTGCCTGCTTTCATAATCTTTGCGTGATTAGGAGGAGCACCTGTAAGTTTTTTATGATCCTCATACCAATTACTACTAAACCAAGTACCACAACTTCTACAAGCCATGTTGCATAAGTTTGAGAAACGTATATCCCAATACTTTATTATAAAGTCTGCTGTGCCGTCTGGTTTGGTGTTCTCTGTCATGCTTATGTTGTGTCCAAAATGTTTGTTTGAACTTAAACGCAGTGAGAAGAATCCTGAATCTTCTTGATCATAACATTTTACACATTCTCTAGATCTCTTATTGGCTAACATATTCAAACGCATCTGTTTCATCTTATCGCCGTTGAATACTTCTTCCATAGATTGCTTGTTTACGTTTCCAACATGCAGTTTATCTAGTGCAAAACAACAAGGATATGCCCTACCGTCTGGAAATGCATGAAGATGCATCCATGGCAACATGCAGAAACTATCTGACTCTATTAATAACTCCTTTTGTTTAGGAGTCATGTCTTTTATTTTTAATTTTTCAGGCTCTTTAGCACCGTACTCATAAGCCATTGTACCATTCTCCTATAATTGGAAACGTTTGTATTAAATTTTTGTTTCTTCTTTTGTCATATTGTTTATAATAATTTTTAAAAAATTGTCTTAAAGACTCTTTGCCAACCAACTGGTTTGTATCATTTTGCAAATATTCTATTAATCGTTCTATATGATCCTTTTCCATTTGATGCAAAAAATCATGATATAAATTTTCATCAAGCCAAATTTTAAGTCTTTCAGCAAATGTGTTTCTTAAATGCATTGGCAAAACCAATACGCTTTGAAAATTTGGAAATCTTAATATATTTAAAGTAAATGTAATACCATCTTTACTTTGTTTTTGTTTTTTAATTTTAACACACCAATCTAGAAAATCAGGCAACCCTTCTAGGCTTAAAGCACTTATAGTACACATAGAATGCATACTTGAAACAGAATTAGACTCAGCAATTTTTTTAAAATTATCTTGCCATAGTTGCCAATCCAATCCGTCTCTTAGATATTCTGCTTTAGCGTCTGTTGATTCATTACTCGAATATAAATGGAAGCCTTTTATCTTTTTGCCTTTTTCGATTAATTTGTTGATTAATTCTGGCTTAGAATTTAAGTTAGTGTTAATAGCAAAATAGTTTACGTTAGATTCTTCATTGGCCATTAGATCTAAAAGTTTCCATGTGTGTTTGCTCATTAACGGCTCTCCACCTGTAAGTCTTAGATGTGTAAGAGTTTTATGTAAGTCAGATTCCCACCATTTAAAAAATGCTTGGACATAAGGGTTATTATCGTCATCATATGCACTAGCATCTTTGTGTTCATGTCCATAATGGTCATATCCGTTTTTTCCTATCCCTTCGTAGCCTCCGTTGTTTTTGATGTCTTTTGCCCAAGTTGTGCTAAATGCTGGATTACAATATGAACAAGCGAAATTACAAGTTCTATCAAAACTCAATTCTAAATATTTTAAATTAAAATCTTGTTGTGAATCGGATTCGTATGCCTCCTGTAATGCATCATCTGAATACAAAACACTTTTAAACACTCTATCACTTACTTTATTTGCTCCTAAATTTTCTACTTTCCAACAATAGTCACAACCTTTACATTGAATGCCTTTTTGCATTTCTGCACGTTCTTTCTTTTTTTGTGGTGTGTTACTTAAAAGTTTTGGATTTTTTAACACTGCTGTTGCATCAACTTGATGTGGTAGTGGATGATGACAAGAGGTTGTTTGACCAGTGTTTAGCCATACAGTAGCATAGTACCACTTGGCTCCGCAAAACGACTTACTTTTAGGATCTAAAACTCTTTGTTTATAATCCAGAAAAGTTTCGTTTTCTAATAAATGTTGATCTGTACTAGTTTTCATTTGTAAGTATGACCACTGCCTTTCTTTCGGTGTTTTTAGGAAAGTTTGCAGATACGTGAAATCTCTCTCTTGGCCAATATAATGCTGACCCTACACTCCAATACAAAACAGAATCAACTGTAAATGGCAGAGTATCGACTTTTAAATGGTTCAAATATGTTGATAAAAAATTAGTTGATACACCTTCACCTTCTGGCAGTTTTTCTTGTTCGTATGATCTGATGCCTTTGGCTCCTAGTCCTGTGTCTTCATTAAAGGTAATTGCTTTTTCCGAAGATTCATTAAAAATAATTGTTGCATTTTGTTGAAACTCTGATACTAAAGGTATGAGTATAGTGTTGGCCAATGGATATTTTTCTTTTGCTTCAATGTAGCCATCCGAGTGAATACCACCAGGTGCATAGTCACTATAAATTGTGCAATGACATATACTTCCAGGTAAATCTTTATTAATGATATTTTGCATTTTGTCTTTAAATCTATTGTTAAAATCTTGATCTATTAGTGTATCAGCATTAATTCTTAAACCGTTATCTGCTTTTGGCAACTTATTGTAGTAGTCCAACAAGTAATTCACCATGCTTTGATCGATAATATTTTTTATAATGCCCGTTTTTTTTCCCATATAAGTATGCTATATTATAAAGGTATTTAAAGATAAAATCAACATGGCAAAAAAATTAGACCTCCTATTACTTAACATACCTTTGATGAGTGTAGCCTATGCGCCTGCAGGCACCAGTCTACTTAAAGCCTGCGTTCAAAAACAAGGATTTACATGTAAAGTAATTGACTACAACATCAAATTATGGAATGCACAGTCTGACGAAAAAATTATCGCTGAACTAGAAAATTATTATGCAGTAAACAGTGATGTTTCTGATGAAACAAATAATTTAATTCAACAATACTACAAGTTAATTTGTAACGAAATTATAGAGCTCGATCCTGCATGGGTTGGGTTTAGTGTTTTTACTTTTCAATGTCAACGTGCAACTACAGAAATAATAAAATTATTACGACCTCGATTCAAAGGCAAGATAATGATAGGCGGTGCAGGTATTAGTACAAGAGGTATAAACAGTGCAACAGCAGACTTCGGAGACAAACTTGTTAATGAATCTTTAATTGATGCTTACATCAAAGGTGATGGGGATCACGCATTGGTTGAGTTGATAAAAGGCAATATGGACTATGCAGGAATAAACGGAAATCCTTATTTGGGTATTGCAAACTTAAACGAAATCCCTACTCCAGATTGGTCAGATGTTGTTGATCTGCCCTACAGATATCATGATAAAAAAGTTTTGCCAATTACGGGTAGTAGAGGTTGTGTCAGACATTGTTCGTTTTGCGATATACATGAATTTTGGGCCAAGTTTAGATTTAGATCAGGTGAAAATATTGCAAATGAAATGATAGAAAATTACACACAACATAAAATTAAAGATTTTTATTTTATGGATTCTTTAATAAACGGCAGTATGAAAGCCTATCGAGAACTTTGTAAAACACTTGTAGACTATTATGAAAAAAACAACTTACCTGATAAATTTTTTAGATGGGGCGGACAGTTTATTATTAGATCAAAGACTGCTATGACTCCTGCAGATTTCGACATGGCCGCAAGAAGCGGTTGTGACAATTTGTGTTGGGGAGTTGAATCAGGAAGTGAGGCTGTGAGGAACCATATGCAAAAAGGTTTTTCAAATGATGATTTAAACTACTGTATGGAACAAATTAGTAGAGTTAAAATGAGATGCTACTTCTTTATAATTGTAGGCTATCCAACAGAGACTCAACAAGATTGTCAAGACACTATGGACATGTTTACCCGATTTCAAAAGTATGCCATAGAAGGCACCCTATATGGAGTTAATTTAGGAGCACTTGCAAGTTTGGACGATGGCACTCCTTTGTACAAACAACAAAAAGAATTAGACATTGTGCCTATAATACCAACAGAACATGCTCACGGATTAAACTGGCAAAGCAAAAAAAATCCAGTTTCCATAGAAGAACGTATTTTAAGAAGAATCAATTTACAAGAACACTGTATGAATTTAAAATATAATGTATGGAATGGTGACATGCACCTTAAGAGACTTAAAAAAAGTTATGAAAGAATGCAAGATGGAACGTATACAGACTAGAATAGAATACACTGCATTAGAACATCCAACATGCAGAGTGCTTGTAAACAACAGGCTCGTACACAATTTTGTTGGTGATGATACTGCTGTTGAGTTTGATTTTGAAGTTGATTCTGGTGACTTTACATTTACACTAGAGCATCACGGCAAAGACATGAAAAAACAAGCAAAAAAATTCATAGAGATAAAAAAAATATATTTTAATGATATAGATATTAAAAACATGATTTGGGAAACTGTGCAAAAACCAAAAATGCCCCATTGGCAAAACTATAAAGACTACAAATGGGAAAGTAATCTTTTTTTAGGACATAACAGTACAATTGATTACAAACTGTCATCGCCTATTGTAAACTTTCTATTTGATTACCATCAACCCTCTACAAAAGTCAGTGCAGGAATGACCAGTCAAAACACTTCATTTATGGCAGAAATGAAAGAATACTTTACAAAAAAAGTACAAGAACAAAAAAATGAAAAACATTAATAATTGGCCATTAGAACATTGGCATATTGAGATCAGTGGAAAATGTAGTTTAAAATGTCCTCGGTGTACAAGACAAGAAGTGCCGGGTTACGTAAACACTGAATTGTCCTTAGACTGGTTCAAAAATAATTTTACTTTTGCAACAGATGTAAAAAAAATAACTTTTTGTGGAGATGACGGTGATCCTATATATGCCAAAGATTTTTTACATGTTGTAGAATGGTTAAAAAAACAAAATCCTACTTTACAGATTGTTATTGTCACAAATGGCAGTTACAAAACAAATGTTTGGTGGCAAAAACTTAACCAGTTGCTTGATCATAATGACCATATACATTTTAGTATAGACGGATGGGATCAAGAGTCTAACAACCTTTATCGTGTTAATTGCAATTGGGAATCTATTGTGGAAGGCATCAAACAGATTGATAGACCATACACCACGTGGGCCGCAATTGCATTTAAATTTAATGAAGAAAAAATAGAGCATATCAAACAAATAGCAAAGCAATTACACTTTGATAATTTCCAATTGACCCTTAGTACAAAGTTTGGAAAAAACTATGATGCTTATCCTAAAAATGATCCTTTAGAACCAAGCAAAAAATTTGTTGCAGTTGGTAGATTTAAAAGAATGTACACAAAATTGTCAAATAGAACATGGAAAGATGCTACCTTTGACATACATCTAAATAGATTTAAAAATGAGGATATTGAAAACCAAAGTATTGTGCCTTTGTGTATGATTGGCAACAAGGGTTTATATGTAAATGCTGAAGGAAAGTTTTATCCATGCTGTTGGACTGGATTGAGATATCCACACAATAAAGACATATTCGATTACATA
>Ga0209535_1001468_pt1 | contig 16048 bp, 34 predicted proteins | sample LinPmetageLP28_FD_184041 | JGI IMG/M metagenome (GOLD analysis project Ga0209535, IMG submission 184041) | Marine viral communities from the Pacific Ocean - LP-28 (SPAdes) (version 2) | ecosystem: Environmental > Aquatic > Marine > Oceanic | place: Pacific Ocean | collected 2009-08-22 | reverse complement strand
CATCAAAAACTTCCCAACCTAATCCTACATTTCTAGCTGCTGCATCTAAAGTACCTGTACCTGCGTCATTACTAATAAGTATGCTTCCAGTAAAGTTTGTAATGTTAGAAGCTATACCTACGCCATTGATTGTGCTTGAACCTGTAATAGCTCCATCTACTTGTAGTGTAGAAGCCATATCTACAGCACCATCTATATCTACTATGTCTAAGTTTGTTGTGCCATCTACATCTATATCACCTGAAATGTCTAAGGATGTAGCTGTTAAAACTCCAGTAACACCTAATGTACCACCAACAGTCATATCATCTGTTACAGTTAGATCGTCTTGTACTTTTAGATCTACAACATTAAGACTAGCAAAAGCGTCAACGACTGCTGCGCCAGATCCTGCTCCGTCTAGGTAAACTGCTTTAACATCTCCTGGAGGTATAGTAATTGTTGCTCCAGATCCTTGTTTGATAATTATATTTTGCGAGCCACTTGTACCATTTTCGATAAAGTGCATCCTGTTCAAAGTGTTTGGTGCGATTGTAACTGTGCAGGCTGAGTCAAGTGTTCCTGTATATTCAATATACATTGCTCTACCGGGATCAGTTGCACCATCTGCTACCGTGGTAGTGTGAGTGTCTGCATTAGTTGTTATGCCTTCGGTTCCATAACCTAAAGCCTCACCAATTAATTCTAAATTGGTGTTAGTAACTGTTCCCCATGTTCCAGAAGCATCTCCGGTTGCCATTTCGTTCAGTCTTAAATCGTTTACGTATGTACTTGCCATTTAGGCCTCCATTAAAAATATTACACTAATATTTATCATGCTGCGTCACGACCAGCTGTTATAGAAGTATAGTTTGGGTCTTGCGATGTTGCAACACCGGAATAGGTTGGTGTTTGCGATGTTGCTACACCAGAATAGTTTGGTGTTTGCGAGTCATCTATTTCATTCCACAAAAATATAGATCCTGTACTAAAAGTTGCTGCTTGACCAGTAGGCACAACATTCGCTGCTGCATTGGTAGTAACAGTGCTAATCGCTGAGGTGATAGCAAAGCTTGGCATTAATATGACTTCGTTTTCAAATACTATGACTGAGCCAATAGCTGAGGTTATAGCTTGGGTGCCAAGAGTAGTATTGGCCTCTGCATCTACAGCTGGAGATCCTAAGCCAGATGTTATGACTTGTGTGGCTGGTGTTACGTTAGCCTCTGCGTCTGTCGTTACAGATCCGAGGCCAGATGTAATCGCTAATGTTGTTGTGGTTACGTTTGCTTCTGCAACAACAGTTACTGAGCCAAGACCAGATGTTACAGCTGCTGGAGCTGTAAGTGTGACTGGAATTGGCTCTCCAAACGTAAGTTGACCCCAGGTCCCTCGACCCCAACCAGTTATATTGGCCACTAGCTAACTCCCGAGACGCTTTGCAGCTGGACCTTGATTGCTTCAAGCTCACTTCTTACTGGAGGCGTAATAAACTTATAGTCCAGGATATAATCTATTTTTGTGATTGCATCTTGGATCTTTTGTATATCGGTCATAAATCAATCTCGTCTAGCTCTATAAATATGTCATTGTTATTATTTGCACTTTTGTGTAAAATTGGTGTTATGGATGAGATGTTATATTTTTCTTGGGAAAGCGGGCCTGCTGTAGTTACACCAGAGGTTGATAATTCAGTATTCGGTTTTTTCATATCACCAGAAGCTTCTGAGTGGGAAATGGCCACGCCATTACAAATATCTGATTTCTTTATAGACGGATCTCGTTTAGAGAAAACAGAGTTTGAAAACATGTTTGGTGTTATTGGCACTAATCTTCCAGATCTACCAGCTACTACTTGACCACCTTTATTAAAGATTTCTATTAGGTCTTTCATAAAAGCTGGATCTATTTTTGCTTGTGCTGGATTAAATATATCCTGCATAGCTTTTTCTAAACGCAAACCTTCTCTAACAACACTTGAATTTGCGCTACCTGCTGGTAATCCTTTTAGCGGTGTTCTAAATGCTTCATATATTTTGTGCGCTTGATCTGAGGCATCTGCCATAGGTTTGGTAATTACACCAATCTCACCAATTATTTTTTCTCCGTTAGATCCTGTAAACTGTATATTAAGTTTACGATCTATAAAACCAAACTTTTTGTATATCTGTGTCCCGGAGTCAACAGTAGGAAAAATATCACTAATAGCTTTAGCAACTGCATCTGCTTGCGCTGGTGTTTCTACAAATATTCTATTTCTAATAGCGTCTGTAATTTGTGTAGGATCCCCGCCATACTTAGTATCGGCTTTTTCAATGATTCTAGGCATGGTTTTTATCTGGAACTCTGTCTGCATAGTATCAGGATCAATTTTAGAATTTCTATTCAAGGATCTTTCTAGGCCAAGATCGTCTGCTACTCTAGCTATGACTGTTTGAAACTCTGGATTAAGACGCAAAGAAGTGCCAAAAAAACTTTCAACACCGTCTATGCCTGCTTGGTGTGTATTGAAATCTTTTTTGAATTGTTTTTCGACTCCAGGGCCTTGCATCCTTAACTTGCCTTCAAATACTGGATTGCCTGGCACAGGCATGACTGCTGGTGTTGGAATTGGATCTACTTTTAAGGTAGTAATACCAGCTGGACCAGGTGCAGAGTCTATGCTTTTGAGGGCAGACTTAAAAGGTCTTGCGGCTTCTCCAAATAAGGGTACAGCGGCTAGGCCAGATAAACCTGCAACACCTAAATTTTTAAATCCAGATCCTATGTTGCCTTGTTTAAATTCTTTGAAAGCATCGCGGCCATACTTACCAGCTGCGGCTACATCCATTGCGATACCTGGAGGAGTAAAACCAGCTGCAATCTGTCCTACTAGCGGCACATTCTCTTCGTAACCTTCAACAGCTCTGTCCAGGATGTCTTTGCCTGGTTCAAAAATATTTACGTTGTCAGATACACTTCGGGCCATAACCTAAGATTATAACCCAAAGTTTACATTTAGGAAGCCTCTGGCAATCCTTGGAATTTTCTGTTAAGAATCTTTGTAACTTTACTATACTTAAAGCCTTCAAAACCTGCATGTAGATTGCTAACCTGTTTGGCAATTCTTCGAGCACCTAATCCTCTGTCTCGCAAAGCGTAGATAGTTTTTAGTACCGCTTGTTCTTCTGGTATTGGTATAAGCTTGGTATGTCTTCTGGATCCGTGGTCCTCATATTCTTTTTTGTAGCCAAAAGGGACATGGCCACCGATTGAGTAACCTTTTTCTGCCCAGACAATTTTACCAGCAGAAAGTCTTGATCTAATCATATCTCTCTCAAACTCAGCAAACTGGGCAAGTGTTGCAACCAGGTTTCTGTTATTAATCCTGCCCATGTCTAACTTAGCTGCTAATCCTGTAGCTTCTTTTTCTTTAGGCATAACTACTGGTATGTCACCAAACATCTCGCAGAAGTAAAGTGTAATACCTGTTTCTTCAAGCGTTGGTATCATGTTGACCATCTCAATAAAAGATCTGGCCAATCTATCTAGCTTGGTGGTTACTATCACGTCATGGTAATCCATAACATCTGTCAGCTCTCTGGATCCCGGTCTTTCGACAAGATCCTTCATGCCACTAACACCAGCGTCAACAAAGAACTTGTCTACTGGCCTGTTAAATTTAGCCTGGACAAATTCATCTATGATTCTTTTTTGCTCGTCCAGAGAAGATCCATCTGTCACCTGTTGTTCAGATGAAACCCTCACATAGCCGTATATATTATTAATTTGTTTTTTTGGTGCGATCATGCTGCCTCCCTGCTTTTCATAAGCTCTTTGTATTCAATAGTTTTGGTCCATTCAATGTGTTCTTCAATCAAGTCTATTGCATACTCAAGTGAAATAAATTTATTGCTAAAAAAGCTGTGCCCATATTTTGTAGGAGATAAATAATGAGGTTTATCTTCATCGGTAATGCTTTGATAAAACATGTGTTGTCTTAGAATTTCAATATTATCTCTTCTTTTTTTATTTGGCTTTGTTGGATCCGTAGATGCAAAATCATCCAATGTACTACACCCTTTGCTATAATTGCTGCCGTCAAAATTCATTATGTCAATTTCAAATCTTCTTGCATAAACATAATCTTCAGGTCCAACACAATTACCTGTTGCATAAACTTCTTTAACCACGTAATTGTAGTTGCCAAACGATCTTTCATAACAAACTTTTTTAAGATCTTCATATAAATCAAAATTGTATTCTGAATAATCTTTGTTTTCTAAATATAGCTGATTGTTCATGCTGCCTCCTTTAGGTGCTTTTTGTATTGTTTAAGGTTCTTTGGATCATCTAGCTCTGCTTTTATGTGTTTAATAAAAGCTCTGGGATTTATTTTTGGATAGTGAAAACTATGAAACCCAGTTTTTGATATAGGTGATGGCGCTTGCCTTTGGAGTGGATCCTTGTACCTGGTTATGTAAACCTTGGCATGGTCTGTGTTGTGAATATGGCCATTGTCAAACTTAAACCAGTAGGCGTGCTTACAAAGATCTATTCTTACAGTAACTTTGTCTTTACCGTGGGACCAGGTGAACTTGTCAATGGTCTTATATTTATCGTTGTATTTTGATTTAATTATCTCAGACATTATTTTTTCTCCTTAATTGGGGTAACTATAGCTAGGCCCTCAAAGTTTCCAGCTTCTACTCTCTTTACGAGATCTTCAAATATTTTTTTAAGATCAATTTCGTTTTTTACTTTTTCCATTTTTTTCTCCTTATTAATAAACTTTCCCACGTACCCATTGTATCAAATGGGTATCAAATTGCAACTATATGCACAAATATATTTATTAATATTTCTTTATATAAAGTATTGCAATTAGTTGCAAAGTCACTATAATAGATACGTGAGAAAGATTATTAAACAAAACGGAGAAAAGTATGGATATTAGAAGAATACAACATCTAGTCGACATCAAGAAAGCCGAAGGTAAAAGAGTGGCTCTTTATGATGGGACGGCTATACATTTGCCTGGCACTATTGCGGTGATGGACCACGAGGGTGGTTTCCATGAGCTGATTGATTTTGAGATAGGTGGTCACGTCAACTGGAACCAAGATAAGATTGATGCCTGGAACAAGGATCAAGGCTTAGATGATGATGCGGTCGAGTTGATGGTTACTCAAAGCATGTGGCCTAGAGACAAAGACCTGGATAAAGAATGGGATAACTACGGGGAGGTGGGGTAATGAGATTAACAAAACTAGAAAAAAACTGTTTGCGTGTTGCTTTGGAATATTCAATATCTGACTATGAAACAAACCTAGAAGAAATGGTTTTGTATTATGGTTTTGATGCAAAAGATATCAAAGATCAGAGACAGCTGGTTAAAGGGATGCAGAGGGTTCAAACAAAACTTTTAAAGGAAGTGGCGTAATGACTGAACAAGAGTTACAAGAAATACACGCCTTTGCTGACCTGGTCAACGCCAGGGCAGAGAGGTTAATTAAAGAATACGAGGTACACAATGCAAAGTGAAGCTAAGATAGTCGTAGAGGTGGAGATAGATTTTGATGTAGTCCCGGATAAGGAAACAGTTACAGCTGTCCTTTTGGATATACCAGATCTAAGTCCAGATTTTAAAAAACGAGTTGCCGAGGGTAAATTCGTTTATGCTATGAGGAATAAATAATGCACGCAGAAATACAAAAGGGTACGGTTTACTACCATGGAGCTGACTACAAGTTCAAGCTTGCAGACGAGCAGTTTCACAAACACACGTCACTGGTTCTAAGGCCGCAACACATTCGGATCTTAGAGAATAAATCAGATCTATCAACCAAAGATCTAAAAACAAAAATTATAGAAACCTGGTTTGCCCAGGGCAATCAAAGAGTTAGAGACTATTCTAACGCTAAACGTAGATCTAAAAGAATCAGCAATGGATAACTGGGAGAAACATTACAACCGTATTCTTATGCAGATGGAACATCGTGAAGATCTACTTAAATCCAAGCTTGAGGATGTTAGGAATAAAATATTCTTAACTAAAATTGAGTATGAAGAAATTAAACAAAAGAGGGAGGCCCTTAAATGAATTATGCAATAGCAGAATATAAATACGTTAGTCATCTAAGAGATGCAGGTTATGTCGGTGAAGTAGTTTACCCAGACAAAGACTCATCTAAAGAACAAGAAGATGGCTCCTGGATACTAATTACAGCACATGGGCAAAGACTTGCTAATGTATCTAAAGACAAAACGGTGAGGATCTAATATGAAATTTTATTATTTAGAAGATGACGACAGGCTTAATATTCAGATGTTTACCACCAAAAAGGCTGCATTAGATTGGATAAAAAATGTCAATGTTGCTGATGATTATGACAATGATAATATTTTTAGTGAACTAGATATACAGATTTTATATGTACCTCATGCAACCAAAAAATCTATTCTTAGTGCTTTTGCTAGTGTCAGCACCATTGTTGGTAATAGTTTAGATACTCCGGAGCTATACAAATGAACAGAAACAAAGTACCAATGCACCTGCTGTATCTAAGCGATGAGCAGTTACGAATTTTGTTTGAGATCTTTAGGCCCAGGGTATGAATGACCAAGAAGAGTTTGCCCAGAACATAAGCAAGTTCATTATTAAGTTTATGGAGAAGATTGATACGGTATCTGGCTTGGAAAATTACTATCTGGCCAACAGAGCGCCTATATCTCAGATTCGCGGTATCAACGAGGACTGTCACGCGGAGGTCATCCAGGCTTTTAAAGACAAGAAGGGATCCATATTAGGAGTGCAAGATGAGACTAATACTTAGCGATATAGACAAGAAGTTGATTATTAAGGCCCTGTCAGATTATGGCAAACCGCTGCTAAGGAAGCAGAAAAACACTAGAGAGGAGAAACAAGAAATGGATCGGATCCGTGGAATTATATCTCAGCTCGCATTTGGGAGAGACGATGATGTATGAATTTTATCAAGAAGTAAAACTAGCTGGGGAAAAAGGCTTTATCAAAACTGTACGCTGTCACCAAGGTGTATTCGCGCAGCTTATACCTAGCCGCATCGCAAGATGTAAGGCAGCGGGAGCTCGGTATCGCCTAGCAAGATCCGGAATTATTGTCGAGGCTGGTTAAAGACACCGTTAGCTCGCATCTGGGATCCTCTTTATCGAAACCACCAAATATGTAGATAACTGTCGTTACCTGCTCAAAACTATCATCTTTTAAGATCCCGGCCTTCACCAGGGCATCACAAGCAAACTTATCTATAATCGAACATGGATTACTAATATCTATGCGCCTCTTGGTCTTGGCGAAATAGGTATATGTCAATGTAACCGGCTCGGTAAACTTGGGCAGATCTGCCAGGTCTGGCATTAGGGCATCCGTGTAGTTTCTCTTCGCTATCGACAGAACGCGAAAATAGGCATTTCGGTAGTTGTTCAAATTTAAAATAAATTTTTTGTTCTTTGAAGTGGGAACCGTCAAAGGTAGATTAATTTTGATATTTTTTTTCATAAAAAATTTTGCCCAGAATTTTTTGGAAGGCTGCGTTTTTTATACAGATGTATTGTCATGTGCAAACTATAGCATGGTGGAATTTAGAATGAGAATTTTTAGTCATTCAGTGTGTGTAACCTAGTTATAACTACAACTGTCAGCGGCCTGTCGCATATAGGGGTGTAGGGGGTCCGATCGGTCGCTGATCCTCAGTATAAAAGGGCCTCTAGGGACTCCAATCTATGCAGTCGTTACCCTTGTGCTCACATGGTTTGCACATAGTTGCACAAATGTATACTAATATATTGCTGTAAGTCATTGATATACCGTGCTTTTTTGATTTAGGGTGATTTTTCTTGGATTTTTACAGTCCAAACAAGAGAGCACCTTATTACTTAGTTGACCTAGCTATTTATCCTTGGGATCGTAGTCGTCAATGTTGGCACCGAGTAGCTTGGCTAATCTCTCCTTGATATCTTCCTTTCCCATGGCATCTACGTTGGCGTTGATGTTGATATTCTGGGATCTGTTGATGGATAAACCAGCCAGTTGGTTGAGCTCTTTGATAGCAGAAACCACTGCATTAAATTGATTGTTAGCGTATGCAGTCTCGGCTACCTTCCACAATAATGTCCCGGTCTTTTGTGGTGTGATCGCATACTTCTCTGCAAGCTCGTCTTGCTTAATCCTAATGGCCTTGACTATATTAGGATGGTCTTTGCCATTCAAGAACTTGCTGGCTGCTTGTGCCGGGAACTCATAACCAGCTTTCCTGGCAGCTTCGGTTTGACCGCATGCACCTTCGGTGTAATGCCAAACAAAGCTGGCCTGCATCTCAGTTAATCCATACTCCTGGTCTTTCTCAAATTGTGCTGGCGTGTCGACCAGCTCTGCCTTCTTCTTCTTTGGTCTACCACGATCTGCCATACTATTCCTCAATGAAGGCCATAAAACTGCCTTCGTCTAATTTAACTATTGCCACCACATTCCTACCTTTCAATTTCCGCACGACTCCAGAGTAATTCTTCACTGCTATAACCACCACTTTAATCTCAAAAGTATCACCGGTCGTTCTTATATCTATAGATCTTAATTCACTCATAATTATCCTAACAGGGTAGCAAGTGCAGGGTATAGCTTCCAAACACTTCCGATAGTGTTCTGTGTATAACTGCTAATATCCTGCTGTATAACCATGTATATATATATTATTATTATTATATATACCTAACACTACCTATAGTAAAATACCCCATAGGTAAGCCAAATATCGACAGGGTGGCATCTCTTTTACTGTACACTCTACCCCACCCTAATCGCGCATCCTTCTGCACCTTCTTATATACTCTTGCACATTCGTGCACAATAGCCTGCACATCCAAACAGTGCACAGCTTCGCTTCTATCACTTTGCAGTGTCATCATTTCCCTTGCCCTTAGCCTTCGTATTTTTTGTCGCGCGCACTTCCTTGCGGCCTGTGAAGATCGCATCAAAGCTCTTATCAAATTGATTCTTGTCTACCGACATGGGCCTTTGTCTTGATCCCTTGCCTCCTCGCCATTCACTCATTACTTATTCCTGTCATTAACAATCATTATTAGCATGAATATTACTATAGATGCAGCTAATGTGCTGAAGGTGATTGTAAGTATCGCTTCAAAGATCGCCATTAGTCGTCTCCAAACTTATCGCTGTAGTTGGTAAAGTTTTCTGCATCTACAGCTGTATAACTCAGATCATAGACTTTGCGACCATTGGATCTTCTTGGTTCAATGCCTCTATCGTGTAAAACACGAGCCGCTTCTTTGAAGTCTGGCATCCTAGGTGCTTTGATCCCCAGGTCGCGCAATAGTTTGGTCATCTGCACAGCTTTTGGATATTCACTCTCAAAGTCTACATGTTCTAGCAGTAAATCCTCTACACTTGACTGTGTTCTATAAATCTCATTGCTTTCATTAAGCAGCTCGCGCTCATCTGGTGATAGAAACCAATTCTTCTGGCCTTTCACGTACATTGTTTCCTTGACCTCGGCCCAGAGCTGTTGCATGTCCACGCCATGATTAACGTCAATGTCTTTGACAGCGAGAACCCAAAATCTTCGATTACCAGACGTGTCCGTCAAAAATTCTCGCGCGTTAACACTGGCGTAGAAAGCCGTACGTCTTTGGTAAGTAGTAAATGCCCGGTCGTATGGCAACCTAAGCTCATCTGTCTTTGCCGTTACAAACGCCTTGAGCTGATCTATGTCTGACTTCTTAAAAGTGCTCTCTATCTCTCCTAGCTCAACGATCCAGTGGGAGACTGCGCGTTTCACGCTATCTTTGTCACTCGGATTTAATGTTGCTCCCTCTAGGAGCCAGCCACGGTCATAATCACACAGTCGCTTGAACCATAAGGTCTTACCCAATCCCTGTGCGCCCTGGAGGACTAATATACCCTCTAACTCAACGCCATTCTCCTCATAAGCAGCGGCCAAGCATGAGATAAGCCACTTCTTCATTAACATTTCTTTGAGTTGGTTACTATCATGTGTAACCAAGCTGTTTAAAAATAGTTGGAGTCTTGAATGGCCATCCCAAGGTACCGAGTCGATCCATTCCTTCACAGGATTGTATTCCTGCGCTAATATCTTGAGGTAGTCGCGTACTTTAGTGTGTGGGATCCCCATATTGATACATCGATCTTCGATCTCTATAAGCGAGGCTTCATCTTTCATATCAGCGATAAATTTAGCGTTAGGGATCTCAATTTCCATGCGTTTCTTAATGACGTTGTAGCGCACTTCAATAGCATGTGTTTGCAACACTCCGGATATATTATCCTTAGTATTTAAAAAGCGTCCGCTTGCACTGCGCTGGAATTCGTGTTCCACAGCCAAGTCAAGCTTATCTAATGCAGGTATCAGCTCACCTTCTACTACCTGGACATCATCATTCTTGTGGTCATTGTAATCGCCCTTGCTCTGCGGCATGAGGACCTCAGCTAATCCATTTTGTTTTAAGATAATCTGGCAGGCTTTTGTTGCTTCTTTCTCACCTGTTTTACTATCGTCATTGTCTGCTATAAATACATGTTTTCTGTCTGCAAAAAATCCGAACATCACCTCTGCAACAGGCGACAAGTTATAAGCATCAAATGCTACGATGACTGGCTGTGAGAAGTCAGCGAATATAGATGCAGCTGTTGCATAGCCTTCTGCATAGTTAATAATAGTTGCGGTTTTTAAGATCTCTTTACCTAAGATAAAAAAGCTACCGCTTTTTTTGGAACCAGTGAGAAATAACTTCTTGCCGTCCTCATTAATGTATTGCAAACCAACAATCATCATTTGCTTATCATATAAAGGTATAACCAACTGCCCGGATCTATTTACTCTAAGGCCGTATGAGAGAACCTTTTTCTTTTCTAAGTAAGAGTGTTTCTCACATGGTACGGCTTCTTCCCAGAGCGCCTGTGCTCTTTGTGCAGCCTTAGAATACTTCTCTGCCTGCTTAACCTCTGCTTCTTTTTGTAATTGTGCTATTTCTTCTTTTTGTTCCTTAGTAACCTTCATTCTCTTTTGGTTTTCAGGCTTCCAGATAGCAGTAGGCTGGTCCGCTGAGATACGATAGTCACCCAACCGTCCGAATGGGACTGATTGATCTATCCACAGCTGATACCAGCCTACTAACTTTCGTTGACCACCGACATTGATGTAAGCTCGACCTATTGAGCCATCGGTAATCAAACCCTTCTTGGGTTCGGGTTCTAAACCATTATCGTTTAGAAATCTTTGAAATTCGTATTGGTAATCTGTTGTAAATGGTTTGTCAAAATTTTTGGTGGTAGGTCTGGTAATTTTTAGGGACATCAATCTCTCTGTTATTATTTATTGCACTCTTTGTAAAAGTGTATACAATAGTACATAATTTTATTTTAATTAGCAATCATTAATAGGAGTATATTTATGAGCTTAATGTTAAAAACCGAAGGGGACTTCGAAGCAATGCCAAAAGGTCAATACCAGGCAACATGTTATCGCATCGTTGACATGGGAACAAGAACAGAACAATTTGGCGAGAATGATCCAAAGAAAAGAACTACGGTTCATATTACTTTTGAGGTGACAAAAACCATAGACATAGGGAATCAAGAATACGATCCAACCATGGATGACGGCAGACCTATGGCAATATCAAGAACTTATACAGCATCTTTATTTGAGTCTAGTGCACTAAGAAAAGATCTTGTGTCCTGGAGAGGTAAGAACTTTTCAGCAGAAGAGGAAGCTGGATTTAATATAGCAAACTTATTAGGCCATACAGCTGTGATAGAAGTAGATCATACGGTGGGTGGTAAAGCTAAGATAGCTGGAATATTTAAACCAGACGGCGGAGCACAAAAAATAGCAACACATAATGAGCAGACAATCTTTGACTTAGATGTTTATTGTGATGAGTTTAATGGCAATACATCGCCAACAACCAAAGCTATGTGTGACATCTTTACTGATCTACCAGAGTGGCAGCAAAAAGATATAGAAGGCAGTTATGAATATATTGCAGCTGTAAAGAAAGGTGAATCAGCTGGCTTTAAACCAGCCGTGAGCAATGAGACGCCAAACCTAGCAGATTTAGCTACAGAGGCAGAGCAAAACAATTCACCAAACTTTGACGATGACGCAATAACTGAGGATAAAATTCCTTTTTAATTTCACCCGCAGGAGGCTTTTTCTCCGATCTCACAATTAATTAAGAGTCTCCTGCACCTTTACTAGATAGATGATAAAGAACTTTTTAAGCAACTTATGGAACGATTTTTTAGAATGGTCCTTCAAGCGCACAGCAGACAAAATGTCCAGGAGAAACAAATGAAACTACAATTTAATAAAGAAAAACAAAACACCCAAGGAGTGCAATTTAGAATAGATCCAATTACAAACCAAAACTTAACTGTAATTAGAAACTTTTATTCTGAGCAAGCAGGTAGAAGAGTTACAACCGGTGAAATCTGTAAGCAACTTATAAACCTACATGTAGAGGAGTTAAAAGATGAGTGATCCAGTAAATCCTGACCATTACAAACAAGGCGACATAGAGTGTATAGAAGCAATCAAAGCTTCTATGTATCCAGCACAATTTGAAGGTTATCTTAAGGGCAACATAGTTAAATATGTGTGGCGTTATGAAATGAAGAAAGGCTTGCAAGATTTACTTAAAGCACAATGGTATATGAATAGACTTATTTTAGAAGAACAAAATAAAACCATACAAGACGATGACTGGCAAAGAGTATGAAGGATCAAACAATGGAATTTAAGCCTGGAGTATATGAAGATGTGCCTTATGAGATCTATGCAGAGATCCCAGCATTTAGATCTCACGATCTTACGGCCGCGTTAAAGTGTGCTTATAACTGGAAGTACAGCAAAGGTTTTGCACCCTCACCTGCATTATTAGAAGGTAGAGTGCAGCATACTGTATTCCTGGAACACCATAAGTTTGATGAAGAGTTTGTGATCCAACCAAATATAGACAGAAGAACCAAAGTTGGTAAAGCTGAGTATGAGGACTTCTTAACTACTGTTGATAACCGCACACCAATAAGTCAAGACCTGTATGACATCTGCATGGAGCGTAGAGAGATTGTTAAAGAATACATACCTCAAGAAGATCACAAAGTAGAATGTGTCATTATGTTTGAATGGCATGGCCACCCTTTTAAATGTAGACTCGACTGGTATAACAATAAAGATGTCTGGGATCTTAAAACAGCTCGTGACGCCTCACCTCGTGGCTTTAAACAAGCGATTAACAACTTCAACTATCACATGCAAGCAGCACTTTATGTAGATGCTTGTAACGCAGCAGGATTGCCAGCCGGGACCTTTAACTTCCTGGCACAAGAGAAAGTACACCCATTTGCTTATGCAGTGTATAGCATGTCAGATGAAGCTTTAGAGTACGGAAGATCTAAGAATGAACAAGCCTTAGCCTTGTTGTTAGAATGTAAAAAGAGTGATGAGTATAAACCCTATAACCTGGAAGGGATCCAGACTGTAGAGTTATCGGATCTTTATTAGTTTAAGTGAGCTCCCCAGTAAATACCTATAGGACTTAAACCGTACTTTTTGGCATCATGGTTATGCCAGGCACCGTCTCTGATATTGTGCTCTAAGTGCATAACCTCTCTGCCGTCTCCCCACTTGATCGTTACATAACCATCTTTGTGGTTGGCAATCACTCTGCCTTTGTCGATTGGAATACCAGCTCCCCAGTATCCCGTTACTTTTGCGTCAATCATTACGCCACCTCCTCTTCATTGTGTTTTTTAGCCAAAGCATCTGCTCTGCCCATCAAAAATAATTCGTAAACCTTTTCTCTGTCCAGGCTGTCGCCACCACCCCAAAGATTTGGAAAAAGTTTGTTATACATTTTCGTGTATTTTATTGCTTCTTTTTTAGTCATGTCAGTATCGTCATAACATACTAAAACGTAAGTAATAAATGTTTCAAAATCTCTCATTATGCACCTCCGTTTGCTAATTCATAATCCATTTGTAAAAGCTCTGTAATCCAATCTGCCTTTTCCTTGTATCTTTTTTTGTAGATCTCCTGGCCCTTCTTGTTATTACAACCAAGCCAAAGATTTAAAATGATCTCTAGGTCAGTTGTAAGTTTATCAATTTCTGGTTTAGTATCTTTAATAATCATAGTCCCTCCCTTTTTTCACATTTTTTCATGTAAGCATAATCCTCATACTCTTCTTTGGTCCAACAGATTCCTTCTGTAAGTATTTCCCAAACCGTTGCATGATTTTCGTGAGGTTTATTTTTTACACCTCTCACCTCGTAAAGACCATCAAGACCATCCCATGTCTTGTGAACATAAACATCAAGCTGTTTGTTGCCCTTACCAAATGTTTTGATAAGCATTTCTTTGTCATAAATAGTATTAGCCATTACAATCCCTCCCTTGTGTAACCAAGGTAGTTGTAAACACCCTTGGCTCTTTTTCTTAACAATCTTCTCACCTCTTCCAACTCTTTTTCAGTACAATCTAATTTGCCATCATAATTTATTAGACCTTCCTCCCAGTATCCCTCAAGCAATTGATCCATTTTGTCCAGGATCAACAACTTGGCATATTTGTTTGGAGTAACTTTTTCGTCAAGATATTTCAACATTTTTTTCTCCTTTTTAATTATTATTCCCACATGTTTATAATAGCATAAATGCACAAATGTGCAAGTATTTGCACATATTTATACATGTTATTTTAAGGAGTTTTTAGTCTATATTTTCGTATATATCTATAGTTCTTTGCTTATCACAAAGCCAAAAGACAAGCAGGTATCTATCCCCGGATCCCACTGGTAATCCTTTGTGCAGGTTGGAGAAGCTTGGAAACATAAGCGCGTGGCCAGTTGGCAGCGGTGCTATGTCGCCATAGTTATGGAAAGCGGTCCCACCACCTTCGTAGCCACCCGTATTTAACGGCACGACCACAGATATATCAGCGCTTTCATCATGGTGCCAGGCACCCTGTTTCTTTTCTTTAAGGTTGTAGTTAGCTATTTGTATGCTTGTAGGATCTTTGCAATCACGTTGCCACAGCGCATTAAACATAGGGTTCAATACCGTCTGGACTACAAACCACATATTGCGATACAGCTCTGGCACTTGCTCGCGCAATACTATCTCTGGGATCTGCCGCAGCTTATCTTCATGTGAGTTACCCTCAAAAGATATTTCTTTTTTCATTAGCTCTATTTCTTTAACCAGGAGTTTGCAAAACTGCCTGCGAAATAATGGCACCCGGTAGATCTCTGGATATATTTTTTTGACCACATCATGGATAGGTGTCTTGGGCATATCGTGCATACCCTCACTAGATTTAAACTTTGCAATGATTGGTAAAGTCTCCTGGACCGCATTGTAAGTGTGCTGGTTAATCATCCAATGCGACTGCATGCTTAACAAATAGTTTTTTAGTTCGTACATGGTTATGTAGTTTATCATATATTTTTTAATATATATTTGTAAATTACTACAAATGTGTGTAAAATCACGCCATGGACCAAGATAATAAAATTAGAAAAAGTTTGGCAGTTGACATTAAAACTTATGAAATGTTGCAAGACATTTGTGGATCTGAAAGAAGATCTAAAATTGAACAGCTCAAAGTTTTAATTGAGAAAGAACATGCTCGTATAAATCAGAACAACTTAGCTGAGGCATAATGTTTTTTAAAAGTATTATGGCAAGCCAAGAAAAAGATTTACCACAAAGTTACAAACCAGTGTTAGAAGCTCCCGAAGTTATTGAGCTATTTGGTAGAACAACTTTGCATCAACAAGCAGCATTGCTTAGATTAATCTCCAGGAACTTACAAGTAGAAATAGATGACGAATCCTATATGGGATACAACATGGATTTTGAAGTTGTTGGAGCTATGATTAAAGCAACAGAATCTTTAGACTAAACCAGCTATACCAGATTGTTGCCTCATGGCAATTTCTCTATCTCTTTCATCCGGGAGGATTGTAGGTGATGTCATCTGTGGTAAAGACAATGTTGGCTTAGTTGTTG
>Ga0209535_1001467_pt1 | contig 16050 bp, 22 predicted proteins | sample LinPmetageLP28_FD_184041 | JGI IMG/M metagenome (GOLD analysis project Ga0209535, IMG submission 184041) | Marine viral communities from the Pacific Ocean - LP-28 (SPAdes) (version 2) | ecosystem: Environmental > Aquatic > Marine > Oceanic | place: Pacific Ocean | collected 2009-08-22 | reverse complement strand
TTAACTTGAAATAAAACTGGATTATTAGCAGAACTACCAAATTTTGCATCCCCATTATTTCCAAAGAATCCAGCATTAGCAGCGTGTTGAATATAACTTCCTGCCGCAACAGTTCCAGGCGTTGCGGTGAGCGCTGCTGTTGCGATTGTTCCATCGCTGAGAATTCGTAGGCGCTCGGAAGCGGCAGTGTTAAACCGCATCGAATCACCGTTGTGGTGGTAAACAACCGATCCACGATAATCTTGATCGCCTGACGTACCATCTGCAAACGTCAGTGATCCATAGTTGCCCGTACCTGTGTAGACAGTAATGCCTGCATTAGCGTTTCCAGGGCCTACAACAAGATCGTTAGCGTCGTTATCAGCCAAGCTGCTCATCGCCGTGTTGCCAATCCCAACATTTCCCGAGCTGTTTACCGTTACCCGATTCGTCCCACTCGTAGTGATACTGAGTTGGTCTGCACCAGAACGGAAAATCCCTGTATTTAAATCACTATCAAAAGTAATTGACGGTTGTGATACCGTACCATCAGGGAAACTACCCCCCACATTGATATAATCTGCACCAGCTAAAACGGTTCCGAAAAAAGATTGACCTGAACTTGGAGCAGCACTAAATACAATATTGTTACCACTTAGCAAGTATCCTGCTGAACCTGTAGGATCTGGCTCTTGAAGAACACCACCAACTGAGATTAAACAGTGTTGAGAGCTTACAGGAAATGGAGCAGGAACCAAACCACCTACTAAAAGTGCAAAGCTCGTCGTAACGCCATTAAAGCTTCCACTGATATCATCAATTATTTTATAATTAGGTTGTGCCGTCTGCAGCGAATTACCGATATATGACATAGTTAAATGCTCTTTTATTCTTCTATTGTATTCGGACCTGATGCAGAAGGCGAAGTCGGCCATACAACATCAGCTGCGTTTTCGTAAGTCTGTGGGAGATCACGAAGCTTCTGCCGATAAGCAGACCACTGCGCCTGGTCTACGGTGGCCCCAGGAGTCATCGTCCAGTCAGAATCGCTGATAAGCTGGTCACGGGTAGAACGAATTTGCGTCCAAGGGTCCTCCCCTGAGTCAACGGGTAGTGGTGTGTTGCCTTCGGCTAGCCATTCGAGATATTCTCGATAGTCAGTGTTGGCGGGGTCAGATGGGATAGATAAAACAGACCCGTCCACCTCTGTTTTTTTAATTGATGGGTCTGCCCCCTCGTAGGTACTATTGACAAGTTGATAGTTCATAATTCAGCACTAAGCTTAAGACGAGCATCGATATTGTTGTTAGTCATTATATGGGATCCTTGTCCGGCTGTTAAACCCGATGAACAGCTAACATTTATAGCCGCAATACGCGGGCTAGCTTGATCAACCACCAAGTTCGTGGAAGCAGTAGAGCCGCTAGTGTGTTCAATAGAAAAATGATTTACTGCAGACACTGCTAGCGTTGGAGAAGATCTCATGGGCGGGGATAACGGTACATCAACTCTTGCTTGACTTGAAGAGTGATTATATGAATTACCGATACGCTCATGTGTTGTATTGCCTCCATATTGTTGATAATAGCGACGGCAACGCATTTCTTCATCACCGTAGCTTCTATGTTCAAACGGTGTCGCTGTGTTCCCTAATTCTAATTGAACGCCGGTGATTAGCCAATCGTTAGCTGTGTTGTCTGCGAAGTTGACTTGACCTGTGGCACTACCAGAATCTGCCGTTGCACGCCAAGCTGTGTTTAATGACCCACCTTGCACAGCAGATCCAGCAACCAACCACCAATTGATTTCTAGTGAAGAAGCATTGTTATTATCAAAAGCGTTGCCAGCAGTGTCAGCTGGAAAGGTCAAGGTGTACCGATTCCAATTTGTATTTGAAACTGTGTAACTTGCTGAAATATCTCTACTGTTGTCGCGATCAAACAATTCAACAATATAAGTGCCTGTTTTAGTTGCTTTTATATAAAAAGATAAGGTAAGTTTTTTTGCGTTCGCTGTGCCTTTTTCTGTACCTTGAAGGTTAAAACCCTCTATTTTATGTATTAACTTAATTTCTTCGTTGGATGCAGTTGAAGCGTCGGCAGTAGTTACATCAATTTTAAGACTTGATCCAAAGCCGTTTGGGGTGTCTGTTGCCTGCGTGACGGTAAAGGCGGCACTACTATTTTGATAGTACAGCTGATGCCTATCGCAGTGATAAGCAGTCGCGTTTACACCTGTAAAACTTGTTCCCCTCTGCGCTACTGTCATAGCCCCATTAATTATCAAATTACGATTACCTAACTTATCCCCGACGCTGTTTCCTAGACGCTGTGCATCAATATCAGTAAGTGCCATTAGTAAGTACCTCCTTAAGTTTGTTCTAGATAACTTACTGCAATATCTAAACTAGTTGCAGTACTTGCACGCGCTCTTAAAAGATCACTGGACTCTAAAATAATTTTTGATCCTGAGATGATCTCTAAAGAAGATCCTGTTGGCACAGGAGCATTGCGAATTAAGTAAATATCATCACCTGTATTTGTTTGGATATAAACATCTACATCAGCACTTAAACCTGTTTTATTAGAAACCAGAATACTGAGAAGCACAAGAGTAGCCGAACCACCTGCGGTAACAACAACTGCGGCAGCATCCGTAATCGCACTGTTAGTCAGACTAGATTTTGTATCAACTTTGAAAGTGTTTGCCATATCAGCCTAGAGCAACAATAAGTGCAAGGTTAGCGGAAGAGTCGATAGATCCATTAACTGTAAGATCTCCATTGACCTGCATGTTTCCGGGGACCGAAACAAACCCTGTTCCATCTATTGTAAGTCTAGCAACTCCACCTGTTACAAGTGACAGCTGATCTGCTCCTGGACTAATTAGTCCGGTATTAGGATCATTTGCGAATTTTAAAGCGCAGCTGTTTAAAGCACCGAGAGAAAATGCAGAGTTTGTGCCGTCTTCTCTTAAAAGAGGAAACCCTCCAGGAGTGGTACTGTCGTGTACAACACAGATTCTCTTGGATTGATCGACTGTAACTTCACCATCAGCACCAGTAAACGCTTGGTTCTCGGCAGTGGTTCCTCTTCGGAATTGTACTTGTGTTGACATAGTTCTATCCTAATGCAACTGCAATCGCAGTGGCAAAACTTTCAGTTGAAATAGTACCGCTTGTGTCAGGAACTGTCATCGTTCGTGTTTGCCCAGAAGTAATGCTGGAGCATTCAAAAGCAAGCTCCTTAGTGTTATCAGCGTTATCTTCTATCCTAAAAGTACTATCCACAAACGTTGCTGCTCCTCCGCTAACTAAAAGTTGTCCGGTTACATCTGGAAAAGTATATGTGCGGGTAGTTGATGCAGAAATTGTTCCGCTATCAAATCGCGCAATTTTTGAAAGGTCGTCTGCATCCCTAATCGCAAAACCAGAAACACCGTCATTAGTGATAACAGCAGTTGACGTGAGTGATGTCAAGCCGGTGATTGTCGTTGCAGTTGCACCTAACGCAATTCCTGTTGAGCCTAATGTAAAAGAACTGTTGGCTAACTGTGCATTAGGAATTGCACTTGTACCGAACACGCCTGTGCCGCTATTGTACGTAAGCCCTGATCCTGCTGCAACACTAAGATGAGCGCGTACATTGGCTGCACTGGGTCCTGTGTAAGTTATTACTCCTGTCGAATTGTTATAAGCAAGACTGCCATCACCACCAGAATCAGTGACTGAGATTTCACCTCTTATGTTTGCAGCTGTAACTACTGTATAAGTAAAGGCACCAGTTGAATTGTTATACGCCAAAGCCCCGTGGCCCGTTCCGCTGTTGCTTGCGCTTAAAGACGTGAGTAGCGCTACAGTGCCACCCGCATCTGGGAAAACTATTGAACGATCTGCGGTGGCATTTGTTACTGAAATAGTTGTTTCGTTCGCATCAGCACCAGAACCCTCGAATGTGATGCCAGAGGAATTTAAAACAATTCCGTTTGCTGCATCTGCTGCACCGATTCGTACAGTAGTTGTGCCTTCAAGTGTGGTGGATGTGAGCGATGTTAGACCAACAACCGTGGTTGCGGTGGCACCCAGTGAAATGCTTGTTGAACCAACCGTTAATGAGCTGTTGTCCAGTTGTGCATTAGGAATTGCACTTGTGCTGAACACGCCTGTGCCACTGTTGTACGTAAGCCCTGATCCTGCTGCAACACTAAGATGAGCGCGTACATTGGCTGCACTGGGTCCTGTGTAAGTTATTACCCCAGTGCTTGAGTTGTAAGCAAGAGACCCGTCACCTCCGGAATCAGTGACAGATATTGCACCTCTTGCTCTGGCATTTGTATAGTAAAGATTAGTACCTTCAGTAAGATCTGATGTGGTATTCCCAGCAAAATCAAGATCGTCTGTAGGAGTATTTAACTCCTGAAAAAACCCTTGATTTAAAATAATTGACTTTCTTGTTGTCATTTTTAAATCCTTATAACCTCAAATAGTTCTTCCGGTTTCTTCATTTTAACAGCACAGCTATTTAGCGCAGCAGGACAGGAGGCTCTAATTGAATAATCAATGATGCGCCTGTTGCAGCTTCACCAACTCTGGTCACGAATTCACCTGTATTTGAAGGAGGCGTTTTAGTAATGGCACCAGTTGCTGTTGCTAAATAGTAGGATTCTCCTGCGTCTAAACCAGACGTCGCGAGAACACCCACAGTAAGGCAACGTACCAGTTCACCTGTCAATTTAGCCCTTTCAGCAAAACCGACTACAGTTGCTTGATCAAGAGATCCGCTTGCAATAGCGTTACCAACTTTCCCATCGGAACTACGCGCATACAAAGGAGCGCCCTGTGTAACATTTTCAAACGCAAGCGCACCAAAACCATTTGTTGAATAGACAGTACGGCCTGCCATTGTTGACTTTAGGTCTAAAAGAACCTCGACCATACCTTGCGCATTAGCTGCATATGGTGCGTAATTCGATACTCCTGACATTACCTTAATAAAATAGGGGGTTCGAGTTGAATACTGAATTCTGTAGTTGTCGCACCTTCTCCTACGCGAGTAACAAATTGTGTTGCAGTAGATGGAGCAGTAAGGGAAATCTCACCTGCTGTCGTACTTAAGAAATAAACATCACCGGGGTCTATTGCACTCGGATAATCTAATAACCCGGCTACAAGTACTTTTACAACCGTTCCTGATAGAGCGGCATCGTCGGCAAAACCCACAACAAGAGCTTCATCTTGTGTGCCATCAGCTTGTGCTTTTCCGACGAGCCCGTCAGATGCTCTCATATACAGAGCATTTCCATTTGCTACATCTTCGAATGTTGTCGCATCAAAACCGACACGTGTCGGTGCAAATACAGGGAAACCTTCTTTTAAGTCAATTAGCGCGTCAACTAAGCCGCGAGAATTTGGCGCATAAGGCTGCCGCGTCATTGTGAAGGCATTGCCCACCATGATATCAACTATGACCGCTATAGCGCCCTCTACATTAGGTTCGTATGTAGCCATATTTTATTTGACTTTTTAGTATTCTAAGTTGTTAAATCCTTTAGAATATAGGTAAGACTATCGGTCTACCATGACACCAGAGATGCTTGCCGCTTTTTTTACCGGCGGCGTGGGCGCCTTTACTGGGCTTTCACGTGCACTGTCTAATTTCAATACAAAACTCGAACGTAGATTTGAAAAAATTGAACAGGAAATCGATGCTCTTGAAAACGAAGTGATTAGAAACTACGTACTTAAAGACGACTTTGTTAGAGAAATGGAAGCTGTCCACAATAAACTTGACCGTATTCTCGATTATCTAATTAAAAATTAGATTAAAACCCAAGCAGCAGTAGTGGCGTCGTACATAAAAAAGCCAGCCGCTGTTTTGTCATAGTGAAGTTGCCCATCAACAGGATTAGAAGGCTTACCAGCACTGTTTGACGCAATGGCTTTGGGGTACTGCCATGCTGTGCCATCCCAAAGCTTTAATATATGTGTGCTAGCAGTATCCAACCAAGACTCGCCTTTGCAAAAGGACGCAAAACCAGCAGCAGGTGTATTAGGTGCTGCCGCTCCGATGAATGTGGGTCCTGCTTTGATCAACCCTGTGCTAGGTGCCGCTACATCGTCTTTAAAATAAAGCCCAGGGTCTCCTGGGTTGGAATTTAAACAGAGCTCACCGGAACCGATACGCTGTGGTGTAGGACGGTCATTGAGCAGATCAGAACGTCTGCTGAGAATCTGTACAGTCATTTTTAAGTGTTTATGTAAGACCCAGCGTCAATAAATATAACCTGGGGAACAAGAGGATTATAGGTTTGGCAATTCACATCACTGTTTGCTACTACTGGTACAGGTATACCGTTTAAATACGTGCCGCCATCAATTTCACCGAATTGAAAATCACTGGTGTAATCAGTAAGAGGTTGGTCAAGCATGCCGACTTTTGTGGACTCAATTAACTCAGGTGCAATGTTAAAAAGTTTATTCATCATCATCAACATCAGAGTTGCCTTGTTTTCCTTAACACCACCTGTATGCACAAAAATGTTCTGCCCAAATGTTGGACTATCAGGGTCAGTGTCAAATTTTCGACGCATATTATCTGTCATCATCAAGCTAACCAAGTTGGCGTCAAAATTACCAACCTGCTGAGGTTGATTTCGCGCACCTGTGATTTCTTTTGCTCCAGTCCAAGGCATTCCATAGCCCATCATAGCCATGCGCTCCGCTTGTTTTTTCGTACGTTTATTGTCTCTATCTAAACGTTCATAGAATTTTTCCAAAGCAGCGCCGATCGGCATGTCATTAGGCTCGTGAAGCCATGCCCCAACATATTCGTGATTTTTTAAATTCTTAATTGTTACGTAGCCCGCAGTGGTCTGAGTAAAAGGATAAATTATTAAAAAAGTATTTTTATCAACTACCTCAGAAATTGTGTATTCACCAGAGATAGCGTTCCCGCTTGTGAAATCTAGTTGCATTTTTGTGTTCACACCTAGTCCGTGATCCGTAGCAATAATGGTTATATTGGGACCGCCTGCTTGCGTATATTTGCCTGTTAACTTGATGCCTAAGTTCCCCTCATCGTGAACAATAGACCACATTGCTGCGTAAACGTGCTTACACCAGCGCGTTTGATAATACATTAAATTAGGTTGAGAAAAAGCAACGCTATCTTCATATGTAGGTAACTGATAAAAATTATTTACAGCTACATACCCTAGATCGCTGTAAACACCTTCTTGTGCTCTTTGATCGTAAATTTTAAAACCATCTCCGGTTTCTTCTCCCGTGTCTGCATCAGTGGTACGGCCAAGACGCTGCCCTGGTTTAACACTCTTAATTGTCGTAGTAGGGAAATTTCTTTTTTGCGCATCTTCATACAGGTTATATGCTTTTCTACGCATGAAGTCAGGGCAACTGCACTGATGGCGTATCTCAGTTGTAAGGAATCTGCCTACTACAAATCCCCTGTGCGCAGGTACTACTGAGGTTGGAACTCCGTCAATTACTTTGCTTCCGTAGCTATCTGCACGCTGAAACAACAACTCTTTAGTAGAGTCATCCGTGCCTGTTACGGTGTATCCGACATAATCGTTGTAATCGTAACCACGTATTCTTCGATTGGCAAGACCTGTACCGCTTGTAGTGGATGGGACAATTGATTGAACAGTAAACTGTGTAGGACTTGTTACTGTCACTGTGTATAGATTTGGAACTGATGCGCCTGAGAAGAAAACAAGAAGGACTTGATTACCAGTTGCCAAGCCGTGTAGAGCAAAGCAGTTAACAGTAATTGTGCTAAGTACTTGAGAATATGCAAATGCGACTCCTGGATCTTTTTCTACTACGCGATCTGCAAGACGTTCTCCTGCAAAAAACTCAACTGGAGTAGGTAAAAAACGAAACTTAACGCGAAGCTCACTCCATTTAGGGCTATCTACTGTTGTACTTTCACGTACAGTTACATTTCCTGATGTTGTAGCCGCCACTGCCGCAGTACACGTAAAAGTGTTTTGTGTGGCAGAAGCAATGGGTAATGTAGCGTCAACACCACTGCCGCTTGTAAAAACCAAATATACTGAGTCTGTTGGTTGTAAAGAATGCGCAGATAATGTTACGGTAATAGTAGTCCCAGATTGTGCGTATGTACCGGCGCTCGCTACCGTTAAATAGCGTACCGCAAGAATAGGAAGACCGAAATTGTAAAAGTTAAAACTATTTGTATCACGCACTCCGACCATGTGCTCCCCTATTTCAGGGTCAGTGCTTGGAAAAGTAAATATACGTGCGGGGATGAAAACCCCTGGAAACTGTTGAAATGCGCAATACATTCGAAAGTCACCACGAGTATTACGTTCAGTTGCTCCTGAGCCTAAATATGTTTGCGTCAGTGTGTATAACTCATACCCTCTACGCCAACGTGACCATAAAGAATCGCTGTTATAAAACCTTATTTCGCTTGCTGGTTCTTTATCGAAAGGCTCAAAATCAAAACGAGCTGGAAGATCGGTTTTCTTTTTATTAGGGTTAAAATCAGTTAATTTACTAAACTTTTTTTCGTACTTTCCATTAAAACCTCTATTAGCAGAGTTGCCGAAACCACTTACTCCAAAAGGCATTAGTTCGCCTCAATAAAATCCGCCCTGGACGTTGACAAAGAACCCACTTGTAAGTGCAGTAGTTCCGCTTACAGCTGCATATAGTGCTTGTCCTCGACGAAGCATTAGTCCACGGGTCTTAGGAGCTATGGTGCTGTTAGTACTTGTAAAATTGGCGCCAGCCTGAACTACAGGGTGGTTAATGAAGGGAAGATCACCTTCTAATGTCAAGCTGTAACTAAAACTTGAAGCGACAGCCGAAATACTGGATACAAATAAAGGAAAAAATTGATTCGTACTTGTGATACTGCTAGTACCAACTGCGTAGAAACAAATATCAACAGGAAGTTGAACGGTGCAGGCGCCACTAATACTTATTGCAGCCACAGCAAGTGTGGCGACAATTTTAGTAGGAGTTATTGCAATAACTGTCAACTCTTGGCTGGCAGGAAGTGCGCCTGAACTGTGTGTAGTGAAGTTGGCCCATACTTTCTGTCCGACTCTTGCATTATGCGCGGAAGGGAAGGTAATGGTGACCGTGGTGCCAGGAGCAGAATTTACTGTATAGCCGGTGGCCGTAACAGCTGCTTGTGCGTCAATAAATTCTAGAGGGCGTTTTGTATACTGTAAATAAATTTCGTCAATGTATGCACCGGAAACGGAGGTATCTGTCAGTGCCGAGTCAACATCAAAAATGCGTGTTGCGTTACCAACAGCAGTAGGAACAAGACTCGTAGAGAACGCTTGGCCTGAAGCCACAGTCAGTAACGTCGATGTAGATGCTGGCCGATCTACCATCAAGGGCTGTTTATTAGAGCTTGTACTAGACACGTTTACTCAGCGGATTGCACTAATTTTATTATAAGGGTAATTGATTATTTTTTCTTACGGCTTTTCTCTTCGATACGAGAACGCGCTTTTGAGAGGGCCTCTTTACGCTTTTCTTTATCGTTTTTCTTTTCAGCTACTTTCCCATCTTTCTTGTCGTTTTTAGACTTGAAATGAGCTAGAAGCTCTGGAGGCATCTTACTATCTGCCATTTTAAAACTACTCGATAGATTAAATTAAATTAGGACTTCATCCGCCAGGTAAACCTGCAAGCTCAGACCCACGTGCGTAAGGATCCGGTACAAATCCGGGTTGTAACAATCCTAACGGAAACACATCCCCAGCCTTACGGAGAGGCGCTCTAGGCCCTGCAGAGCGTATGTCAGCATACCCTTCAACCCCAACAGCTTGACCCTTTGCAAGAGAATCTTGATTACTGTTCGAAGGTCTTTCAGAAGGAATATTTCTTCGACCGCCTAGTCCGTACATGTAGCCAAGCTTCGTAGTGGGTTTAACACTCATAGATTTTGTACCGGTTTTCTATTGTTGACTACTTGTGGCATCGAATCAGAGTAAGAACGCATGACTTCGCGCATGTACGCGGGATTGTTTAATTGGTACTTAGGATCATTTTGGCCAGTGTAAGAAACCACTAAATTGCAAGGAGTATGCTGCTCCGCCTTGGATGGGCTAAAGGGATCACCAAAACCTGCCGTCGTCATTTGATAATCGTTATACATGTTTCTGTATGTAACTGGAAAGCCAGCTGAATACCCTGGCACTGCTGCAATTCTCATCATGTCATTAATTCAGGGGTCTGAAATGCGGATCTAAGCTGTTCTTGTGCAGAACCTTGCGAAAAAGGAGATCCGGTACTTCTGTTCATCAGATTATCAGCAATAAACGAACTTAAAAATTGATTTGTATTGTTTTTTTGTTCTTTTTGTCTGTTTTTAGCTTGAACATCAAGATTTGACAACACTGAACCTGTTAAAGGTGCGTCTTTTTGCTGTAAAGGGAGCTCAGAACTGATCTGCCCCTGTGGATTTGAATAGCGTCCAGTGGCAATCCACTGCAGAGTCTCAGGAGTAGCTTGAACGGTGTCTTTTAATGCCAAATGCACGTGTGTATCATGATTGGCATCCCCAGGGCCTAATGCCTCTGTAAATAAACCCGATTGTTTAGCCCTATTCGCAATGGATTTAGTCCTTTGCTGCCAACTAACTGGTTTACCACCTTTATATTCAGGCGCAAAGTCAGGCCGATAGTCAGTAAGATCAATCGCTTGCTCTGAGTAATGATAAGAACCAGGAGAGTGGCCGCCTACTCTTCCGAAATCAGGATGCTCTCTGATACGAAGGCCATATCCCTCAAATTCTTTTCCAATATCAGCAATAGAGTATTGTTTTGCCATATCACTCCATTAATTCGCTTGAGTTGAAAGCGGCTCTTAATGCCTTCTGTGGGTCAAATCCAGATTTGGAACCTACAAAAGGTAGTCTTTTCTTTATAAAGTTTTTTAGCATGCTCAAAGATGGAGATGACGCAGGCTTTGGCGCAACTTCAGGGGAAACAGGACCGGGCTTAGATGTAGCAGGAGCAGGAGAAGGTGCCTGACCATAGACTTTCTGCAAATCTTCAAGAGATTTGACAGGTTGGCCGTAATAACTCACACCCTGCGTTGTCGGTAGTGAAGCCCATTCAGGAGAAAGCGCATTTGAAACTCTAGAAGAAAAACCTTCTTTTTCAACTGCTGCAAGCCCGCCGATAGATAGAAGCCGATCCCGAGCAAGTTTTAATGCTGCGAGATCTTGTGCCTCGGCACCAAAATCATCTAACTCTAGTTTTTTAGATACGTTTCCCCACGTACCAGGCATAAACTGGTAGCGCCCAGCAGCAGCACTTGAATACTGCCCTCCCTGAATTACTTTGTCGGGGTGTTGGCTTAAATCGTCAAAAGTACCCCCTCCATACATGACACGATAGGATTCAGCGGGATCTGCACGCCTCGTTCCTTCTGCGTAGCTAATCGTATCTAAGAGCTGACGACCGGCAGGCGTCTTTCTAAAAGTGTCGAGGAGATTTCTTTCCATTTCTGCTGATAGTTCGTTACCTAAAATTGTTTTCGAGAACAAGACGGGTCCCGACAGCAACATCAGCAGGACCAGGAAGCGCTTGAATAAACTCGGCGCCCTCCCGATTAAATCTATACCGAGCTTGCTCCGGATTCCTGTAATTAGGGACATATAGATGTAATGCTAACCTATCTGTTTCGTAGATATATATCTGCGTCCACGTCCGCAACGTGTCCCTAAAGTCAGACGTTGCAATCGTACGATCAACGTCACCGGCGATCGACTCAACACGACTCCGTGGAACAGTATTGTTATTTACAGAGCCGGTCATGTCTGTACGCTTTTCGGCTTCATCACAGCGTCCAAGCTGTTCAACAATTTTGCTGTACCAGTAAGAGTCTTGCACGTTGTTAACAGCCTCTTCTAAACGTGCAATATCACCTGCAGGAACAGACGTTAGGTTATAACCCAAATGCCAACGTACTTTTGACTTCAGGAAGGTATCAAGCTGCATTAACAATCACCAATGCATTAATGGACACCTCTATAGATGCACCAATAACAGATTAGCATGCGCGAATAATCATTCGACACGGACAAGATTATCTTTAAAAATTTCTTCCCAATCCACTCGTTTGATAGATCTAAGTTGCTCTAAGCGTGTAAACCGTTCACCAGGAAGAGACATTTGTAGATCTTTGATGTCCCTTGCTGTTTTCAGGCCTACTCCAGGAAGAGTATCAGCGATAATACGAGCAGACGCAATGTTTACGTTCACCCTCATATCGTTAGGAAACGTTTCTTTTTTAGTTGGTTTCAGAAGAGTAGCGCCCTCTGCCTTGAGACTATTAGTCAGGCGCTCTTCGTTTTTAAGTTGCTCAGTGGTGGCAGTGAGGTGAGGAGTCAAATCTTCTTCATTTAGATATAAAACCTCCTCATTAGCATCAACACACATAAGAATCCCCTCGCCATGAGAAGAAATAACTTCGACAAGACCACCAGTCACACGGTTCTGATACAGCATAATTAACAGAAATTACTAAACAAGCATACAACCTTCATACACAATAGCAATAAAAAAGCGGGCCAACAAAAGGGCCCGCGAAAATTTGGTAATAAACCGACAGGTTATCAGGAATCAGAACCGCCCACTTGGGAGGCGAAATCAATGAAGCCCTGGATGTCATTCCAAGAAACAGCTGCTGCAGGACGCAGGTAGTTCACGCGGCAAACAATGTAAGCAGCGCGGCCAGCTTCGCTGTCAGCGGCAGAGATGTTGACGCCGTCTCCGTTGACACTTGTAGAAGTGACGCCGTTGACGTTATACACCTTGAAGGTGGTGTCAGCAGTTGCTTCATACATCATCGAGTCAGCCAAGTCAGCTGCAACAATCGTGCCAGTAACGGCATGCAAGAACGGAAGGTTCGCTGCAGTGGTGTCAGCAGTGCCCTGGGCAATCCCAGTAGCACCAATAGCAATTGAGGATGAAGCGGCTGCAAGACCAGTCAGCTGAGGTGAGGGAATACCGAAAGGTGACCCACCATTGTCAGGACCAAGAAGAAGAACTTCTGTATTGGTGCCTTCAAGATTAGCTGTAACAGGTGAAGCAGGGAATGAAGGCTCACCACCGGCTGGAAGGTCCTGTGCCAAGGCGATAGAAGCGCCATAGACAAAAGCAGGACGGGCGGCAGAAGCCTTGACAACCAAAGAAGTGCGGTCATCGCGCACGCGGTCGTCTGGACGACGGTCAGGGGAAGGGACGATCAGATCAAAGCTTTTGAAGTTAGCTTTATCAGCAGCCAAGTTCTTAATCTTGACGTATCCGATGAGCTCATAAGCTTCGATACCGGGCCAGCCAAAAACACCTTCGGTGTTATAGGAGGACAGGCGGTTGATTTGATTGCCGGGCTGAAGAATAGCTCCAGCGTCAGATTTGTAAGTTGCCATTTAGTAAGTTCCTCCTTTACTGCTCGGTGATTGTAAAGGCAGTGGTCACGAAATCCTTATTCAGGTTCGCAAAGCCAGCGTACAGTTGCCAGATCAGAATGATGAAGCGACTGAAATCGTCGTTGTTGTTAATAAGGACTTGTGCGTTTGGACCACCAATACCGACACCAACCGCTTGAGGACCGAAGAACAGACCAGGAGGGGTAGAGTTGTTAGTTTGTGCACCTGCACCACCACCGATGTTCACGGTTGCAGTCTTGTCAGGCATGTTGGTGGACTCGAAGAAGCGCACACCCTCAAACACGAAGCCGGAAGGCATAACAGGCTCACCACCAACGAACTGGGCTTGGCCGTACTGGCCACCAGCATAGATCGCGGCGTTAGGAGAACCTGCACCCATCAGAGGGTTAGGCTGTCCCATGCCTGGGTAACGTGCAACTTCACGGAAGCCTTGATCAGCACGCAGATCCTTCATGAAAGATGGATCAGCAATACAGCGGTAGTAACCGTCTTGGAAGACAGGAACGTTACGCTTGCGAAGGCTCTTGACGACGTTTAGAAGGTCAGTCTTAACGTTGAACTTGAAACGCTCGGAAGCATATTCAGTTGCAGTGTACGTTTCGACTGTGACGCCAGTTTTGTTCTTATCGTTTGGATAGTAGAAACCACCCTGGGAGTCGCTGGACTTGCCACGTGACTCAGCTTTGAACAATTCGTCGAGGAAGACGCGGTCGCGCCAACGACGATAGTCGTCCAACAGTGTCAGCGAACCGATCGACTGGTGGAACATATTCATGTTTCCAGTGTCGAGCAGCAGACGCTGAGCGGTCATCAGGGTTTCACGAGCAATCTTGAAGGTGCTCGGAAGGTTTGTGGTGTTTGGATCGGCAGGGCCGGTGTACTCACGAAGAGACACCAGAACCTTGTCCTTAACAATTGAACGGCTGTTAGCAGTTCCGATTGTTTGATCCTGTGTACGCTCACGGCTCGTCTTTGTGCCAGGGTTGCCGAAGAAACGGTAACGGTCTAGCTGGACGGTTTGGCCGGGTTGTTTTGTGAAATCATGGACTACGACTGGCTCGCAGGCCATCTCCACGATATATGCGGGGTGAGGGCGATATAGCTCGGCACCCAACAGTTTTGGAAAATCGTTATCAATAAACATGTTGGTTTCTCAGCACAGGTTTAGCTGATACCCGAGGAAGTAAAAAAAAATCCTCTTAGTATGGAAATATAACTTCCATTAACTAAAATTATACCAAGAGTTTATCAACCCGGCTTATTTAAGCTTCTGGGTTGACAAACATAGAGCCGTTGTAGCCGCCCATCATGTTTCCAGGGGAATACTGCCCAGAAGCAATGGTGCCTAACGGGCGATAAGGATCGATATAACCATCCTCAGGTTGCATAGTGGCTTGAGGAACCTGAATTTCTGGATTGATCGGAGCATTGACTGAAGCTGCCATCATCAGCTCAGCCATCATTGCCTTGGCTTTCTCTGACTTGCTAACTGCTTTTTTTGCTTTACTGTGATCCATGGTCAGCGTCCTCTGCGTTGTGGTTTAGCCGGGAAGCCCATGGGCAGTTGGCCTCGGTATGGTGTGTTCTGTAACAGGTATGCTTGTTCGTTAGCGAAAATCTGCTTCTGTACCATCTCAGCGTTAGAGATCATCTGAGGGGCTAGAAGGCCGTTTGCAGGCAGTGGAGACCCTGGGAGGTTTAATTTCAAATATGCCGCGTCCAGGTCCATAGGCATAGCCGGAGGCTGGCCTTGTTGGTCACCGATAGCAATACCGGTTGCTGCAGCTCGCTGAGAAGCGTACTGATCTGTATTTCCTGCCATCAGTTGACTGGCTGTATCGGCAGCGCCGAATGCAAACAAACTAGGAGAACCTATCGCCCCACCAGCTGTACCAATCTGATCGAGGAACTGATCAGCTCTTTCTCTAGCACCAGCCTTCTTTTTCTTCATAACCTTTTAAAAATTAAGGGGGCAGAATTAACTACCCCCATTTTAGAACTACTTAAGTTTCCCTATCACTCCATTACGAGTAATTTGTTGCGGAATACTTCAGGATTCTGCTGAGCGGAGTTCAAATAACGCCAAGCATTTGCGGGGTCGCGGTCAGCCAAGTTGCCAAAGTTGTTCCAGAAGTCGCCTGCATTAGCAGGAGCTTGAGGCTGTGGAGGAAGTGGCATCTCAGGACGCTGAGGAGCGGCCTGCTGTTGGAACCGTTGGCCAACAGACTGCATTTGCGCAGGCTGCTGAGCATAAGCTGGAGCTTGCTCTTCAGGAATCGGGTAAGGACCGTTATCACCGAAGAATTCGCAAGTGTAATCAGCAAGTACGTCTGGATCAGTCAAGATCTGTTCGTACGCACGGTGTTCTCCAGAAAGCTCCTGAAGAAGTTCACAAGCTTCAACCAATTGTGCATTGGTCTGAATCAGTGCGTCCTCAACCTGACAAGCGTAGGTATTAAGGACGTTGGCTGCATCAGCACCGAAGTGCTCAATTAGTTCAAGACTTTGCTCGCTTACTCCGTTTGCCAGAAGTTGCTCCTGGCTGATCTCCAGCGAAGTTGGGGAATAATCGTTGGAGTATCCCTGGTTGCTGTTGATCGAAGGCGAA
>Ga0209535_1001466_pt1 | contig 16062 bp, 29 predicted proteins | sample LinPmetageLP28_FD_184041 | JGI IMG/M metagenome (GOLD analysis project Ga0209535, IMG submission 184041) | Marine viral communities from the Pacific Ocean - LP-28 (SPAdes) (version 2) | ecosystem: Environmental > Aquatic > Marine > Oceanic | place: Pacific Ocean | collected 2009-08-22 | reverse complement strand
AAGTGTCACCAATTGACATCTTATCAATCGTTTCTTTAGTCCAATCCACATCTTCTTGGGCAGGTTCCCATCCGTCTTCTATCATTCAATACCACTCCTAAACCAACGGAACATCGAACAACACCTTGCAGGTATGATAACCCACTCACGCTTAGGTGTATACATAGCGATTTGATGAGGGTCTATACCATCACCACAACTACACACTACATTGTCACCTAGTAGATGTGATACATAATCAAAACCTTCTACGAAGTATTCTTGTCCGCTACCGTCTGTGATATTTATCGAAGCCATATCTACGCGCCCAAGATTAGGTGTAGTTACAACTCCGCTATCATCAAAATCGGAAGTCGATAGGTCGTTTGATTTCCGCACATTCACCTCTTAGCGTGTAAAGCCTTTTAATCTTGCTCTAAGAAGGCGGGCAGCATAGTGAATGTTTTACCTGTAATATCACAATGAATCTCCGTGTGAGAGAAGATACCTAGAGGTATAGTTCGATATATTATCATGTCGACATAAGCGTCGGGGTGTTGTCCGCAAGGGCAGTTCTCGTAAGGTATGATGATGTAATCGAATGATTCAATCTTGAAGTCAATAGTCACTCTTCTTCATCTCCGTGATATTCAGCACCATTGAATATATTTAGTGCTAGAATTGTGCTAGTGTTTGTGTTTTGAAATATACTGCGCTCAAACAACCATTCGGGTTTATTGATACCGCGTCTTTCTAATTCTTTCTTCCACTCTAACAATTCAACAACACACTTCACAATTCTTTGTGAAGTCTTATGTGCCATTGACAGTACATCTTTATCTCTTAGTGCGCTTACTGGTATCTGTTTACCGGTATTCAGTGTAAATGTGCGTTCTCCTAATTTGCTTAAATCTCTAGTCTTCATCCTAATATTCCTCCATTCTTTAGTTTCTTTAATAGTGCTTTACCTATCTCATCACGCGTTCCTGTCTTACCGTCTAAGGCTCGCTGTACTATATCTGCTTTCTCCGCTACTACTTGGTCGAAGTAAGTGTCGATAGTATTGTTTGCTGATAAGATAACTTTGTGACAGGTAGATGCTTCTTGTGTCATACGACGAACTCTAGCCGCGGCTTGCTGTTCCCATGCAGGAACCCACTCACGCTCAACGAACAATGTTGTATCAGCAGCATCTAAGTTTACACCTTCACGCATGGCTGTGGTTGAACAAACAAGGAATGGTGTAAGTCCGGCTTGAAACTGCTCAATGATACCTTCTCTTGTATCATCGCTAGTTTCTCCTGTAATCTGCGCCGCAATGTTGTCTAAGTTGTTAACAATACTTTCTACTACATGCTTGTGATGAGCGAAGATAACTAGAGGTTTACCTGTCGTTTCGTGATACTCTTTAGCCCAATTGATTGCTTGGTCTATCTTTAGATAACCTGCCATCTTCCTAAGCGCGCCCATCATGTTGAGGGCGAAACCCGCATCGGATGAACCAAAGTTGTTCTGTTGATGTAACCATTCTTGGTTCCATGAATTGAATTCATTCCTGTATGCTGTCATCTTCTCCACTCCTAAGTCAAACGGTATGATAGTTTCAACTAGGCTAGGCATTTCTTCTGCTATGCGTGGGTCATCCATAGAACGACGCAACATGAAATCACGCAGTACATGGTTCAAGGGCGTAACTCCATTGTAGCCAATCTCTATGTTAGACGCGCCGCTGTAATCCCAACCATAACCGTTGTATCTAGCATTGCAGTATTTCTTTGCGAACATAAAGTAGTCGGGGAATACAGCAGGTAGCATCATGTTGAGCGTTGGGAAAAACTCCATCGGTCTGTTAGTGATAGGAGTTCCCGACAATGCTATGATACCATCCTTACCTTGAGCCAATTTTAGCGCGGCTTTAGTTTGTTTAGTCTTAGGATTCTTCAAGCGATGAACCTCATCAAAGATGATACAATCATAACCAATGGAGTACAATTGGTCTAGTCTTTTATCTAAACAATTGTAACTGACGATATTAAATCTAGTTGCCTCAATTACTCCTTCCCATCCGTTAATGATGAAAGATGATGTCTGTAACCATTTAGTTATCTCGTTAGCCCAATTGTGTTTAACAACCGCAGGGCATACAATCAAGACGCGCTTATGTTTACCGATAGAAACACAACCAAGAGCCTGTAATGATTTACCAAGACCCATCTCATCAGCGATAAGAATACGCTTACGCCCACCTGTCATATACATGATTGGTGCGACTTGTTGATAAGGTCGCATCATATCAAACTCATAGTGTAAAGGTAACTCAACCACAGTATCAACCGCGCTAGATAGTTCCACTCGTTGTAGTGTATCTTCGTAGTGTTCTTTGACTTGTTCGTTATCTTCAATAGCATCTGCTAACGGTTTGAAGTGTGGTCTAACTGCTTTAGCAACAGCCATAGCGACAGTCAATGGAATACTCCATGTCTTATCTTTACCGTTGAACCTTGCGCTACCCATAGCCGCGCCTTTCATAGCGTCATTGATGTCACTCCAATTCCTTTGCCACTCCCAATTCATTACAAGGCCGCCTCCGCTGCATTCTACATTAGCCCAAGTCATTCTTCCACCTGTCCTTCTAATTGAAATATGAGTCCCATCAGTGTGTTTCTTGCTTTGTCTATATCACCGTTGTCTAAGTGTGCTATTCCTACACTCACCAATCCAACGATTGCTTTATCTTTTTCACTCATTCAATCATCTCCTTAGCGGTCTGTTGTCAAGAGCATATTGAATAACATCTTTTGCTTCTTTCAATTCTTCACGCAACCGCTTGACTTCTGCGGCTTGATTATCAGCGATTGTTTGAAGCGTATCTGTAAGACAATCGGCTTCAACAAGACGCAGGTTAAGCCGCTTAACTTCTTCAAGAAGAAGTGGTGCGTCTTGTATGAGTATGGCGTTAGCCTCTATTGTTTCCCCATCATTACCGAAGATATTGATAGCCCAATTCCAATCACGACTATCAAATATCCATTCGCCTTCTGTATGCCCTTCGTATTTGTCTGTGTCAATCATTCAATCATCTCCTTCAAGTCACAGATACATTCACTACCTGTTGGGTAAAGTTCATTGTCGAGGTCTATTGGAAACCCGCATTCCTTACATTCTTCGTATTTGTCTGTGTCAATCATTCTTCTTCACCTCTCTTTATTGTAGGGTCTGTGTCGCCTTGTATGAAATTGTCTAATGTGATTAGACCGTAGCCATTATCGCTAGCGATTTCTATCTTATGATTAACATCACGGAAGTCTATGACCGCGCCACTCTTTTCGCATATCAATCTAACGCGAGCCGTACTTGTTTCATTGATTGAATAATCAACTATGTCCACAGTCCAATGAAAGCCACCTAGGTTTGGGGCTTGACATTCTGCTATCGCTTGCAGTTTTCTTGTGCGTTGCTCTAATCTCAATGCCGCTTCCATCATAATCTCTTGTTCTCTTTTTATTTTCTCTATTGCTTTTTCTGTTTCATTTGTCATACATTTTCCTCCTGTATATTTACCCACCAATAAGGCGCGGGTGTACCTTTTTCCCACCACGGCGGTACGAGAGAATCCCCTCGCTTGAACCGCTTGGTGAAGTAGTAAGCACGGTATGCTTCAACCGCGCTGTATTCATTCTCATTCTTCAAATGGTCGTTACCATTGAAAGCGCGAGCGAAGGGCGTCAATTCACCTTCCGGTATTAGATGTCTAAGTCCCCACATCTGCTGTATCTTAGGTAGTGATGAGTGTATCTTACCGTAGCGCAAGGTATACTCATAGCATAAACCTAGAGCATGATGATACAACCATTGATAGTTTGTTCGAGTTTGTTGTGTCCATATCGAGCATGGGTGATTGTGATAGCCCCCTTTGTATGGAGTGCCTTTCTCGGTTAGTGGCATCTCATCATCGACAGCCCCGTGGCGACGCAACGCGCTGCCCATCATCTGTGCGCTTTCGATAACCATCTTTGGTATATGTTTGTCGCACATCATTCTTGAACTGTAAACAGGGTTCTCGTCTAATACAAATATGTTCATCGTGTAACCTCTTTCAATATATCATTCATGAATTTCCGTAGCACCATCTTCTCATCCGTGTCGTCGTTGACAGGGTAGTCACCTGCACCACACCACATGGATAATGATTCCCACGCTAGACCTTGACTGCTGTATCTTGATAGTATCTCGATAGTTTCTTTGACAGTGTATGGTTCGCGAGGACATACTATCTCACCGCTTGGTTCCTCGTACGCGCCGCTATCCCCCCATGCTATCTCCGATACTTTTGCTACGAAGGCGTCGAAGTATTCACCGACATCGAACTCTATCATCTCTATGCGTTTCGTTCCGTGTTTATCATCTGTGTGTTTATACATTATATTCCACCTCGCGGTTGTTAAAAGGATGGTCGCCCCATTCTGTATCTGTCAATCCTTCATAGTAAGTATCATCGGGCATCGTCATAGGCCAACCCTCGTCACCTTCCTCCCGAAACATATCTAAGTAAATGTAAATCGTGTCCCAACAAACACCCATTGTAGCGTCATGTTTGCGTTCAAGATAATTAAGGAAGTCACGCCCCTCTCTTTTGGATGGTCGGTTGTAATTCACTTCCCTGCAACAATACTCCACATCTTCAATCATCCACACGACTGTGCAGTTGTCTTCGTAGTGCGCAAGTTCGTTTTCAAGTTCTTTGATGCGTTCTCTTAATTTCATTTCAGTAATGTTTGCTTGCCTCATTCTTCTTCACTCTCCTTTTCTGCTTGGCGCGCTTGCCACCATGCGTTGCCTTCGTCAGCAATCTTCAACTGCGCTTCTCTAACTAATTGACCATGTCCGAAATCAAGTGGAGGTAGTTGTCCGCCAATGATACCTCCGTGTACTTTGATAAGTTCTAACAATTCGCTTGGTGTTACCCAACCTTGCGTTTTGTCGATGCTGTTGTAACCTTTAGGGTCGTTAGGATAATCAATCAATATCTCAACTGAACCATAAGCATAAGCCGCGTCACTCTTAGGCGAGCAGTAGTGTGTGCTTGACGCTTGAACAGATATGATAGTTCCGTCAGTACATAGGATAGGAGTTCTCATGCTATCACCCCATAGTCAAAGTCGTTTAAGCCTAGAAGCGTTGCATCGCCCGCCGTGTCTTCAACTCTAGGTGCGATGAATATTAACCAATCCAAACAGGGTGTTAGTATTTTGATAGGGTTATCTTTTTGTTGGCTACCGAATATGTGTAGCGCGTCATTCTGCCTATTGTAATGCTTAAGCACATTCCTTAGAAGTTTAGGGTCGAATGATGAATCACCAATGCGAATCAAATCCGCGTTGTTGTTTTTCAATCTAGCAATACCACATCCGACTGAACCTATTGGTGTGCTAGTCATGGAGTTTATCATATTGAAATGCGTTCCACTTTCATCTATCACTATACCTTTCGTTAGCAACAAGTGAGTCTTGGCTTCATCCGTGAACGGTACTAAAGCCATAGTGTTATCCGCGTCGCACAGTAACTTACTCATCTCATCGTATTCAAATTTATTTTTTCCTTTGTTCCATTTATCTATTGTTATTCTCATTGTATCATTCTCCATAATCTTGTTTTCATTTGTCTTTTTATTTTTTCTTCATCCACTTTCTCAAAGGAAGGGTGCTTCCTTAGCGTAGTGTGGAATCTAGTTGAAGGTATAACCTTACATCTTCTGTGACCTTTCTTAGTAGGCACGGTAAGTATAGCAGCGACAGCCTCCTTGCTTGTGAAGGGTCGATGTAAATCTAAATCGCTTTGCATCAGCGCGTCTATTAGATTGTACTCGTAGGTAGTAATCTTAGATAGTCTAGTGGTTCCCTTACTCATTCAAACTCCCCCGTCAAAGGATTGTATTCTTGTTGCGCTGCTTTTAGATTTGAAAAGCGTATGTTAGATGTCCTTGTATCACCATCGTTGAACTGATTACCAAACAATCTAACCTTCGCTCTTGTCCTGTTAATACTTAGGATAGTTCCTTTGTATACAACGCCGCCTTTGAACTCGGCTTCTATTATATCACCGATGCTCCAACTGCTCTTGGAAATCGCGTCTTTGTATTTCCGTTTGGCCTTAATGATACCCACAACTTGTGAGTTCAAATCCAGTAGTTCATCTATTGTCATGCTATCTAATTCTTCTATTATATTATTATTCATTTTTGTTTCCTCCATATAGAGTGGGGTCATCATCTCCCCATGTCAAGTGTCTACGAGTTCTATCGTAGTATGACCATGTTGCGTCACCATCTTCCAACCATGTGATGTCGCCTTCGTTTGCTTGGTATAATCCGAACAGCATACGCTGTCCGTTAGGGAACATTTCAGTTATCTTAGTGTCAATTAAACCTGCGATAACATTCAAGTCCTTCGCTATCTTTTCATACTCTTCACCATTCCATTTGATAGAAGAAGCGCGAGTGTATCTGTACAACCATCGAGCGTTCTCTTTGTTCATCAAGCACCATCTAATTAGCGGGTGTCCGTCTAGTGGCTTGAATGGTAAGTCGTCTACTTCATACCCGCTTCGCTTTATTGCTGATACAATGATACGCGCACCGTCATAGGTTGCGCTCTCACAATCTAACCAACATAATTCATTAGCGGATTGAACAGGATTATCTTTGAGGACAAAGAAACTCAATACCTTCGCCTCCAAATACATCTCTTGTCTGTTGTGAACTTAGACCAATTAGGTATGCCGCTCATCAAACTAGATAGCGCGGTGGTGTTAGTAGGTAGCAAGGCATAACTTGTGCCATGTCTTATTAGTAATCTATCATAGATTTCTCTTGATGTCAAAGACTCATGTTTATTGGTTACTTGATTCACCATATCCCAACACCTCATTCTTTTCTTACTAGGCACTCAGTCCACCTTCCATGAATTCTTTCGGCTCTCGGATGTTGCTAGGTTTGCTGACATGAAGTTCTGCAAACCTAACTTATCTACATCTCCCCACTCTCTTCTTTGGAAGCGGTAGAATTGTTCTTGAGCCATACCCCACGGTGCCGCGTAAGCAAACTCACCTGTGGTAGCGTCATAGATTGTAGGCTTGAATGACTTACAAGGCTCAGCCCATAGCGAACCTCGATGCCCAACCATGTCTAGGTCTTTGGTCTTCCATACCCATCCCCAGTTAGCGCGGCAGTCTTTGCCCATACATTCACAGTCACCTAGAGGTACAGCGCGGCCATCAATCATGGCGATGCCTGTTACTCTTGTTGGTTCACCGAACTCTTGAATCAAAAATTCAAGAGCCACTTCACCTAAGTGTTCTGTTAACAACTGCATTCTATTCTCATCATTTACTTCAATGACTTCTTGAACAGAACCAGTAGTCAATCCATTCTTTGTTTTTCTATTACTAGCGTTTAGTTTCCATATTTTATTTGTTTTATCTTCGGTCATATACAATCACCATTCTTGCGACAAGGCTCGCGCTAACGAGCATCGAAGTCAAGGGGTGGGGTCGGATGATAATACCGATTGAGGGATGGTGTTGAGAAAAACTATGAACCATCCGACCCCATGACTAGAGTTTTGTTGCGCAGACTCTAAACTGCTGAGGTGTTAATTTAATTATACAATGTAAGATGTTACTTACTTACTTAGGCTTGGGACAAAGTGACCTTTGGCACAGTTACTTTCCATGTGTCCGCGAATGCAGGTAGTTCAACCATAGGCTTGACCATGTCACTCTTGTTAGATGTCGGAACAACTAACTTGTCGGGGTTCTCTTTGAACCATTGCTTCATAGCCGCGAGGTCGTCGATGTTGTCTAGTCCTGTTGCTTCTGCGTAAACCTGTAAGTTAGTCTTAGCAATCTTCTCAAAGATGTCAGTAGCGGTAACGCTTCTCTTCATCAGTGTTTCAATACCTTGCTTCTTACCTTCAAGTGTTCTCTTACCGTTACTCCAAATAGGGTTGTGTGTAAGAGTACCAGTTAGTGTTTGCATAGCATGGAACATAGTACCTTGCGCTTCTTTGTCTGCTTCGGTTTCAGTCATAGCAACATAAGATTCATCGGGGTTCATCCAACCAGTCATGATAGCATTCATAGCGTGACCACCTGCAATCTTTACAGCCTCGCTGTGTAGTTTACCTGTAAGGACAGTGTTACCTTTCGCATCTTGGAATTGATTGAGGTCGCCTGCTTGAATGGTTGCGCTAGGTTGAGGGCATAGTCCGTGCTTGTTGAATACAGTAAGCATCTTGTCAAACATATTGGTTTCAATCGGAAGCCATCGGCATATAGACATAGCAATCAAAGTCTTGCGAGCGTCTACCATAGATGCAACTAGACTGTCAGCGAATGCTTGTGGGTCGTACAGTGCGATAGAACCTGTTGTGTGTCGATGCTTCATGATGGTAGATACACCACCGCGCATAGCCAAGTTACCACAGTATGTTCTCAAGAAAGTCATGAATGCTTGTAGAGCAGACTTACCATCGTGAGCGTTCATGATACTTACACCAACACGGTGTCCACCTTCTTCTTCAACGAGCATGTCATCTATTCTGTTAGCGGATAGATTGACATAGCCATAGTTGCTTAGGTTAGCGGCGGCATCCTTGCGAGTCTTGTTAGCCAAACCTGTAATGTCCACATTCATTTGAGCGCGGCCACCTTGTTTGAAAGACCAAGCATCCCATGATAGTAGTTCGTCACCGGAAACAAGTTCCATTTGATTGTCGTCGTCTAACTGATAGACGCAACCGTTGGCTTCGTTGATACCGCGGATGGCTTGTATGATAGGCTTGAACACAGTTGGGTGTTGAACAATCTCATAGTTAGCACCGACTCTAGGATTCAATACTACACCAAGAGGTTCTTCTTCACTTGTGATAGTTGGGTTCACAACAGCGCGTAGTCTTGGGTTGTCTTTGCTGTCAAGTAATCTTGTGTAACTTTTCTCACCTGTGATTGGGTCAGTAGTAGACATCTCCAACTCAACAAACTCAGCGTCGAAGTTCCATGCACCAAAGTCTTCATGTCGCTTACCATCAGCAAAGGCTTTTGATATGTCACTGTTGAAGTTGTCTTTGACATCTTTAGAATCAGCGTGGCGTTGCTCTCTAAGTTGAGCCGCTTTGCTTACTGCTTTCTTCTTACGCGCTGCTGTCTTCTCAGTTGACTCTTGTAACTGTGCTACATCAATTGCTTGACCGTCGAAGTTAGGTACGCTGTCATCGAAGTCGTCATCAGCAACAGTAGTAGTTGAAACAATCCCTGCAAACGGGTTGTCATCTTCTTCTGCTTCTTCTGCTACAACCACATTGTTGAACGGGTTGTCATCTTCTTCTACATCAACTACAACAACACTCGCGTCTTGCAGTATACCTTCTTCGACCCACAAGTCATGTGCGTCTTGCCATACTGCTTGACCATCGCTACCAAATACAAAGGTGCTGCAAGCGATTGGTATACCACTCATCTCACCATCTTGTAGATAGAAGTATGTTCCATCATCATTGGTTACTTGTTTGTAGATGCAAGCGTTGGGAATCCATCGCTCAACTTCTTGGTCGTGTTCGCTGATGTACTTGACAAGTAAAGCGTGTGGCTTCTCATCAATCACTTCACCGACTACAAAGTTTCTGTTCTCATTCGGGCTTATAGGGGTTTCTTTATTCATTTATTTTTCCTCCTTGTTTAATGTCCTGTGGACTATTGTTTATCGCAATTATACCTGCGAAGGGGTTGTCATCTTCTATCGCAATTACACCTGCGAAGGGGTGTTCATTATTATCTGCGCGCGGCATAGATTCTCCTGTTGGTTCTTCTATATTAATACTGCCGCGCGTATGTATTATCAAATGGCTATACAAAATTGAGTCAATAGACATACCGCACTTGTTTACACAAGGGATGTGAGCAGGTTTGTTGCCTTCGATAGTACGGCCACTTGAATCCCAAGCGACATCACATCTAGGACATTCCTTGACGGATAACAATTCAATACCACTCATGTTTCTATGAGGGTTGATGTATCTGTCCTTGAGTCTACTGTAAGGTCTAACATACGCGTCTAGTAATACTGAACCATTGACATTGTAACTGTATGAAACAACAGTATCATTATCGTATATCAAATCCATGTATTCTACAACCTCGTCTATCTTCATTCAACCATCTCCTTAGTAATCACTACTTCATGTAGAGGGGGCGGTGTCCATTCACCAACACCCATAATCAATTCTTGATACTCGTACGCTTTGACAAAACTCATTGTAAATATTATCTCTTTAATCATTCTTCCTCATCCTCTTCTTCATTTTCATAGCAAGACCAACAGTATTCATTCCCTGCGTTGTTTGTTTCCAACTCATCGTTAGAGTATAGTTCTCCGCAACCGTCACACTCTCCACCGTTAGGGTCGTTGCCTATGTTACCATAGATGTCAAGAGTTTGGTGCGGCCATTTGTCTGTACAAATATACCAAACAGGAGGGAAAGGTGATTCAAACACAGCGTAACAATGATGCTGTCCGGCAGTCAACTGACTATCAGTTAGTCCGCTACAAATGGCAGCAGGTAGAACACTTAGTATACCCGCGTCTACGCCGAACTTATAACTATGCGGGTGACGATGTAGTGGGTATAACTTAATCGCGAAACTACCGTCGCCTCCCATACCACTATTGTAAACAGATACTTTCGCGTCAGTTGTTCCATCATCAAATACGAATTGAACACCGCTACCTTCTAGGCTACCTTCTTGTTTCGATAGTATCTCACAGAACTTACCCCAATGCTCATCAGCAATAGCGTAGCAAGGGTCGCCAACATACCATAGAGCCATCAAGCATCCCTCCTTCCCGCATGTGGTAGGTCGATGTCTTTGATAGGCCAAACCTTGTTCGGCATACTGTCAAGTTCTGTTTGGTGAAAGTAACCCCATTCGGGATAACTACCTTGAACATATCCAAAGTGTAGTCCGTCGTTGCTTAGTTCAGTTGCGAACCAATACCAACCCGACCATGACTCCCAACCTTTCAAGACTTTCTTGTCTTCACCAAAGGCGCGTAGGTATAGTTCTCCATCAATTGTAATTAGTTTAGTCATTCTTTCACCACCAAGTTACCATCGTTTGTGAATGTCCAGTCTACTGAATCATACTTCTCTTGACCAAGTGCAATACCAAGACACGCAACGATTGTTTCATACACATCTTTGTTCAATGCTTCAATAGAATTAAGCAACTGCTTCGCTGTGAACTCATGCTTGACTGTGGACACAAGAGCATCGCGTGACTCTTTGAATGTATCAGTGTCAACAATGATTGTTGGTTCGAAGTTCCATGCACCAAAGTCTGTTGGTTCTTTCTTGTCATGCTTAGTGAAGTTGTGTTCGTATTCTTTCCCCACTTTTACATTGATATGATTGGTGAAAGCGTTAGGTATTTCTGTGTGGTTGTATGAGTATGTATCTACCCTGCGCTTTCTTATTGGACATACAATTTTGTCTTTGTGTTTTATAATTAGCCCTGTTTTTTCAGCAGCGTAGCGTAGATGTGATTGCACTTGCGACATGTTCATCTTACCCGAACCTCTTTGGTCAACGCGTCTTTGAACTTGCTTCGCGCTAAGTCGTTCTTCTTTGTATGTCCCACCTTTCATGATGCGAATAACAAACTCGTAGCCTTTTTCTTTTGGTCTTTGCATAAATTTATTCTTTATATCTTTATCTTGTTTCATATTTATTCCTCCTCACTTGTAAATAGCGAGCCTAAATTAAAGAAGCCTTCCAACTTCTCTTCATCTTCTTTTTCTAAACAACTGAGGCACGCGAATGTTACCTCGGTGCTTGGACATCCGCTTAGTATGTGCGATGTGGTTGTTGTCTTCTCATGCGTAAACTTATCTTGGTATCTCCAATTAGGTGTACGACCACAAGCCTCGCAGTTCTTTTGAACATATTCTGTTACCCATTCTATATCTCTATCATTACTAACTATCATTCTAAATCACTCCACTCTTGTATAATTTCAATAACCTGTTCGGGTATCTCTTTGGTTAGCCATGCGCTACCATACTTGTAGCCTAAGTTACCTGTGTTTGGATTAACATACGACCAATCTACTAGCAAGTTACACTTAGCCAACGCGTGTGTCAAGTCATCATAACTAATGTTAGGCGACCCCGACAAACTCCTCATGTAATTGAGCGCGAGTTTGAATCCCTCTTGTCTTGGACTACCCGCTTGCATATCATTCAAGTGATACTCTTTCCATACTGTGTGCATCTGTTTGACTACTGGATTGAATCCACATAACTTACGGACAGTGTCAATGTTTTGACCTGCGCTAATGCAATCAGTCTTGAGTCTATTCCAAATCATTCCGCTCATTGTAAAGCATATCTCATCTCTACTATTCTTGTACAGTTCCCAACTGATGTCAACAGCGTTGTCTTTGATACCATTTCCTGTACCGTCTACTTTGTATGGCACTGTGTACAATCCTTTCTCTATGTAATCTCTATTCATATTCAATCACCTCTTCCTCGTAGATGTATTCGTCTGTTTCTATTCTTATTTTCAGTTCATAATTTATTATTTTACTTCGGTTCATATTGTTCCCTCCTCCAAATCATTATCAATGGAGTTTATTATTACCATCCCCGCGAAGGGGTTGTCTTCTTCTTCTTCTTGTGGTATGGAATCATAGTATTCATTCCATACATTCGCGTTGTGGTGTTTGATATTCTCTTGTGGAATACCTGCCTTCTCAATCAGTTTGTTAAGGACTCTTTCATCCCCGCTTACCCTGTCACCATCAAAGGCAGGTAAGACAATCATCCAAATGTCCTTGTGCTTCATGCCTCTAAAGACACGACCCATAGTTTGAATGCGTGAACGGATAGAGTTAGCACCGCTAGTCATAATCAAGCCATCCATATCGGGGACATCGAATCCCTCTTGTAGTGCTTGACAAGTGAGTAGTATATCGGATGATGATTGAACCCAACGACTCAACTCTCTCTTTGAGTTGCGGGCTAGGTTAGTTAGTCTGTTAGTGAATTCATCAGTAGCGTATTCGGGATAGGCTAGTGCTTGTTCCGGTGTAAGTTTGCTACCGCTGTGATAGATACGAGGGTACAACCCTTCATCCATTACCATTTGATTCAATGCTTCGACGCTGAATATATCTTGACTGAACACGGCAAGTTTCTTACCTATGTTTTCTTGTATAATTTTCTTGACAGCATCGCGTCTACATTGTAATTCATTCTCAAATCTCTTACGCTTACGACACATACCTTGCCATATCATTACCGCTTCTGCTGTTTCCCACTCAACATAGGTTTTACCTCCACTCGGAAAGTAACCCGCAGTATTGTTACGGTGAAATAGATTCCAATGGACACCACCCGTATCTTCTTTACATAACTTGTATGCTTTGTGATACGCTACGGTGATTGCTTCACTGAATTCAGCGAGCCACATCAACTCTTCTTGTTCCGGTTGAACATAGACAATGTGGAATGTAAAGTCAAGCGAGTCACTTTCTGTGCGTGACTGTTTGATACCCTCGATGAGAGGGAGGTCGAATATGATAGGGGCGTTGAGTATAGTCATAGGTTGAATGCCGTCGCTTCTTGTTGGTGTAGCACTCAACATCAAACAGGCGTCGCCTTGAAACTCTTCATTGAAATGCTTCATGGTTTGCTTAGCCGCAACTCTATGACACTCATCCATGATGAACATAGAGTGACGACCTTCGATTACATTAGCGGCTTTGAATGTATGAATGGATGTGTATGATACAATGTATACTTTCTTACCCTTGACTGCTTCCTTGTAGCCACCACCAAAGCGAGCATAGGATAACATCCAAGAACGCATTACCGATGTTGTCTGTGGCATTAGATGTGCGGGGATGTAGAATACTACAACACCATCGGGGTGCTGATGATACCAAGCATACATACACATGATAGCGGCACGGGTCTTACCTGCACCTGTACCTGCTTCTAGTGTACCTCTTGGTATCTCTAGCCCTATGTATTTGTTTAGGAATCTGCTTTGCCATTCCCTCGCTGCTACTTCCATTGATTCTGCTGTTCTACTACCACCCATACTGGCGATGTTGTCTTGTCTGTGTGCATAAATTGTCATTAATCTTCGCCTCTCTTTATCTTGTTCATCTTAACTCTCGCTACATCAATGTGCTGAACTACATCAGCATAGAACATGAAGACTTGATAGTCCTCAAGCGACGGCAGCATTTCGATGCTAGCATTGGGGTCGCTACCGTATTCATTTAGTATCTTAGTTAACGCTTCTTCTGTTATTTTTCTAACTTGTTTGTCTGTCATATTGTTTCCCTCTTTCTCAATATTATTAGTTTCTTATTATAATAATAAGATATATTATTATTATTATAGGAATATGATATTCTTGATAATACATACCAACGAGTCATAAGATAGACGCGTCAGTATATTGTCAAGTGTGTAGTTATCTACACAGGTATAATTGTAATCGCTTGTTCAGCGAGGTGAATATTAAACGCTGTTTGAATAGCGTTAAGTGATATGTCAAGAGCGTTAGTAATTGCGCATACTCGACAAAGGAATAGGATATTTTACCAACCATACGGTTGCCGGACTTTGTTTTATACTGTCAAGGAGTAACTGCAAAGCGTAGATTTGTAGTTACGAAGTATAAAAAAAAGGGAGGCAACCCACAAAGTGAGCCGCCCCCCGATTGATTTGATAATGGTGGATGCGTTCCACCGGACTGAGTTATTAAAGAGTCTAATACTGGTTAACTAGAAGTAATCAAAGCAACTTCTTTGCTGTCACCTTGGTCGCTGGATTGAATGCGCTGTATTCTTTCATATTCCATGAGTTAGCAATGTGCTTTGAGCCGTCTGTGACTGCGCTGTTAGCAATTGCATTGTTAATGAATGCATCTCTAACAAAGTTCACTACCTCGCCGTCTACATATTTTCGAAGGTCATGGTTGAATATCTTCGGTTGAGCAAGGTGCATTACTGCAACACCAAAAGCACCGACTGAGAAGTTGTCAACATCATTGTTTAGAATGTGTTTGTTAGCCCAAAGAGAAGTGCTAAATCTACCGCCGCCTCTCTTACTGTAAAGACCCATTACATTCAAACCGATAGTACAAGCACTGGTGAATAGGAAGTATTCATCAGCGCTCTTCATCTTATCAGTACCGTTGCTTAGTTTGTGAACTCCAACTGTTGCGTTCTTACCGTTAAGGAATAATTGTACAGTCATCATTGAAGTGCCGTTGCTGTAAGTTGTTTGAGTTGCCGGTTGTGCTAAGATTCTCTTTCTAACTTCTGTCACTACAGGATGTACTTGACCATTAGCATGTGTTTCAATTATGTCATTGGTCAAGTGTTTAACATTGGCTAGAGTGACGCCGCTATTCAATGGGAAAGTCTGGGTCGCCTCTTCTTCTTCTTCGATTTCAGTTTCCCAACCATCATCATCATCAACTTGAACTGTTGTGGTTGCTGTCGCTGTTGGTTGTATGTCATCGAAAGGATTACTAGCAGTTGGCTTGCTACCACTGTTAGCATCAACGAATGATTGAACTATGGTATCAGTACAATTGACTAACATTGTTTGGTCACAAGTTTGAACACCGTTTTCAGTGCTTAGACAGTTGTACTTAGACGCTACTTGAAATAACATCTTCTGTATGTTACTGGTATCACCGGCATTAAATCCGCTGTTAGAGGTAGCGTATTTATCCATTCTAGTTGTTGATATACCGTCAACTAGCAAGGCTCTTACTAATAGGTTAACTTGATTGCCCGTAGTAGATTTCCTAGCGGAAGTCGGGGTCTTCTTAGTATTCAAGTCGACAACAGTGTTTAACATCTGTTGAACTAGGATTTTACAATCCTGTCTGCTCATAGTGTTATGTACTAATTGTTCAATTATAGGCTTCATATTATATGCGCTGTTATTGCTCATCAACTTCCCTACCATATTCCGCGCCCATTTATATACCCCCCCCCTAC
>Ga0209535_1001465_pt1 | contig 16063 bp, 26 predicted proteins | sample LinPmetageLP28_FD_184041 | JGI IMG/M metagenome (GOLD analysis project Ga0209535, IMG submission 184041) | Marine viral communities from the Pacific Ocean - LP-28 (SPAdes) (version 2) | ecosystem: Environmental > Aquatic > Marine > Oceanic | place: Pacific Ocean | collected 2009-08-22 | reverse complement strand
TAACAGCTAACATAACTTTAGACGAGCTTACCAAATCTCAGATTAGTGAGAGGAAGGGAATACCGAACAATCCTAATCCAACACAGATAGAAAATTTAAAAGCACTGGCAGTAAATATATTACAACCAGTACGTTCCCATTTTGACAAACCATTAATTATATCTAGCGGGTTCCGATGTGCTCAGCTTTGTGTAGAAATTGGAAGTTCAGTTAACAGCCAACATGTGGCAGACGACAAATCTGCTGCGGCAGATTTTGAGATACCTGGTGTAGACAATAAAGAATTGGCTCACTGGATCAGATCAGAGCTAGAATATGACCAGCTCATATTAGAATTTTACAAGGATAACGAACCGACATCGGGATGGATTCATTGTAGTTATTCAACTGATCAAAACAGATATCAATCATTAAGAGCACAAAGAGTTGATGGTAAGGTTTCATATACGCCTTGGTAAGATAAAAAAATAAAATTTATGAACGAAATACTATTACCCAAAAATTCTTTTATTGGTGGTAGTTTTATTAATTTAGATTTAACAGAAAAAATATTACAAAAATTTAAATTAATGCCTAAAGAAGATGGAAAAGTTTATCATGGAGATAATAAAATAATAAACAAAGAAGAAAAAGATTCTTCCGACTCTTTTTTTGAAGGGGAATTATTAAAAAAATATTTTGATGAACTAGATAAATCTTTAAAAAAATATTTAATTACCTATCCTGAGATGGATAAAGTTGGTAAATTTGGAAATGTCGAGGACGTAGTTTTACAACACTATAAACCTGGTGGAGGTTTTAAAGTATGGCATTGTGAGAACGATTTTAAAGGTTCTAATAAAAGTAATCAAAGATATTTGGTATTTATGACATATTTAAATGATGTGGCAGATGGGGGAACTGAATTTAAGCAACAAGAACTTTATGTTCCTGCTATAAAAGGTTTGACATTAATTTGGCCTGCTTGGCCTAGTCATTATCACAAAGGTGTTATTACTAAAAAATTTGATAAATATATTGTAACAGGATGGTTAAGTTTCGTTGATCTAATTTCTTAAACATGGTATAAGAACATATGGCAATAGGAAGAGGACAAATAAAAAAACAATTAGAACCTGGTTTAGGTAGAGGCTGGGGCAGAGCTGAAAAAAACAAATTTAGAAAAGTATTGGAAAAAACACATGGTAAAATCTACAAATCCAATAGCAAAAAGTCTAAGGTCTAGCGCATTCAAACCGAAAGTGGTACAATCAAAGAAGTTGTACAACCGTAAAAAGGAGATAAATAACACTCTTAATGCGGCCGCTAAGTTATGGATGATAGAGAAAAAATAAATAAAAACAAAGTCATCAAGTATATTCAAGAGAAATTTGAAAATGCTAAACAGATGACTATGTTTAAATTTCTTAGACAAGAAGTAGATATCAACGGCACGGGCACACATAAATACAGATTAAAAGAAGGTAGAAACAAAGGTAAGGTATTATGACAAAATTATGTGCAAGGGGTAAAGCCGCAGCGAAAAGAAAATTTTCAGTATATCCAAGCGCATATGCAAATGCTTATGCATCAAAAATATGTGCAGGTAAAATCAAAGATCCATCTGGTGTAAAAAGAAAAGATTTCAAAGGACCTAAACCAGCTATGAAGGGTGGAATGATGAAGTATGCAACAGGTAATCAAGTTAAAATTAAAAAAGTAGCTGGGGCATTGAGAAAAGCATCTAAGCTACATGCAGCTCAAGCAAAAACTTTAAGCACAATTAAAGCAAGTGAAGGTAAGTACATGGGTTCTTACATGAAAAGTGAAATTGCAGGAAAAAAAGTTTCTAATAAATCTTTAGTAGATTATTATGGAGACATGATTGATGTCTAAAAGAGGAACTTGTTGGGAAGGTTACGAACAAAAAGGTATGAAGAAAAAAGTAAATAAAATGGTTCCAAATTGTGTACCTGCAGGAATGAAAAGTGGTGGACTTAAAGAATGGTTCAGGCAAGATTGGGTAGATATTGGATCTAAGAAAAAAGGAGGAGGATTTAAAAAATGTGGGAGAAAATCTGCAAGTGGTTCAAAACGAAAGTATCCAAAGTGCGTGCCTGCTGCCAAAGCAGCAAGTATGACAGACTCCCAGAGACGGAGTGCCGTTGCAAGAAAAAGAAGTAAAGCACAAGGTGTTGGTGGTAAACCAACAAACGTTAAAACAATATTAAAAAGAGACGTTGGTGGAGATGTTAATATGTATCCAAAAGGTAAGTTTTCCTTAAATTTTTTCGAAACAAAAGGGCCAAAAGCTGAAAAAGGAGATAATTTAATTACTGTTATTAGAGATTCTAAAGCTAAGTTTAATCCTGAATTAAGTTATGATAAGATATATAAAAAATCAAAAGTAGGTATTGGTATTAACAAAGATAGAATTAGAGTAGGATTTAAAAAGAAATTTTAATTATGGCAACATCAGGATCAACATCATTTAATTTAAACATCGATGAAATCATTGATGAAGGCTACGAAAGATGTGGGCTTATGCCTATGGCTGGTTATGATTTAAAAACAGCTAGAAGATCTTTAAATTTATTATTTGCCGACTGGGGAAATAGAGGTGTTCACCTTTGGAAAGTTGAATTGAATGAGCAAGCTCTAACAGCAGGAACGGCAACTTATACTACTCCAGCGAATGTTAATGATGTTTTAGAAGCTTATATATCTACAACTGCTTCTGCAGGAGATGGTCCAAACACTCAGGATGTTGCATTAACTAAAATAGATAGATCTGCTTATTCAGCTTTACCAAATAAATTAGCTACAGGTCAACCATCGCAATATTATGTGGACAGACAAACAACACCTAAAATAAGTTTATACGTTGCACCTGATGCTTCAACTTACACAACTTTAAAATTTTATACTATAAACAGAATAGAAGATGCTACAGCTTATAATAATCAACAAGCAGATGTAGCTTACAGATTTTTACCATGTATGTGTGCAGGTCTTGCTTATTATTTATCCATGAAAAAAGCACCTGAAAGAATTGAAGCTATGAAATTAATTTACGAAGACGAACTTAAAAGGGCTTTGGATGAAGATGGACAGAGAACATCATTATATGTTTCTCCACAATCGTACTATCCAAATTTATAATAATGGCTAAATACGCAAACGGTAACAGATCACAAGCAATATCAGATAGAAGTGGACAAGCATTTCCATATCAAGAAATGGTTACAGAATGGAATGGTTCTTTTGTACACATATCTGAATTTGAAGAAAAGCATCCACAAATTAGAAGAAAAAGAGTAACAGCTGATGCTATTGCTTTGCAAAAAGTAAGACCACAAAGATTTCAACAACCTAAAACTGTGGCTTCTAACGATGTTACATTAGCTGATTCAGGAGGCACTTCTGTAGGAGTGGCTAATTTGACTTTACCTGGAGACTTTGCTTTTGAAACTTTTCAAACAGAAGTTACAAGTAATGGAATAACAACATCCTTACAAACTATGCAACCAAGAGATCCTTCTTTACAAAATAGAAGAAGAGAAGCTTCAGCTCAATTAGGATCTATAACAGTGAGCATATCATAATGGCTATTACATATTCAAATTTTTTAACACAAGTCAGAAACTATACAGAAGTAGATAGTAATGTCTTATCAGACAGTTTACTGGATCAATTTATTAGAAATGTAGAATTAGATATTGCTGGTCAAGTTGATTACGATGATTTGAGAAAATATGCTACCTCACAGACAACAAGCGGAAACAGGTATGTTTCTATGCCTAGTGATGCATTAATATTAAGATCTGTTCAAATTATTAGTTCTAATGTGAGGGACTTTTTAGAAAAAAGAGATACTAGTTTTATATCTGAATTTTCACCAAATGATACAGTAACAGGAACACCAAAATATTATGCTAATTGGGACGAAACAAATATATTACTAGCACCAACTCCTAATGCAGCTTTTGATATACAAATTAACTATATTAAAGACCCACCACATTTTGACAGTTCAACAAATACTTATTTATCAGAACACCAAGAAGCTATGCTTCTTTATGGAGTTTTACGAGAGTGTTTTGGATTTTTAAAGGGACCTGAAGATCTATACAAATTGTATTCTGACAGGTATAATCAAAGCATACAAGCTTTTGGTCTACAACAAATGGGTAGACGAAGAAGAGGAGAATACGACAGTGGAGTTCCTCGAATAAAAATACCTTCACCGTCACCATAAATTTAATTAAGGAGAAAAAAATGGCAATAACAACAAACGCAATATGCAACAGCTTCAAAAAAGAATTATTAGAAGCTACTCACAACTTTAGTAACCCAGGTGGTAATTCATTTAAACTATCAATGTACACTAACTCGGCTACTTTAGGAAAATCGACAACATCTTTTACAACTGGTAACGAAGTTTCATCACCATCTGGTGGATATTCTTCTGGTGGTAAAGCACTTGTAAACGTAGGAACGTCTTTAGCTACTAACACAGCTATAACAGACTTTGCTGATCTATCATTTGTTGGTGTAACAATTACAGCAAGAGGTGCTTTAATTTACAACGACACTAATGGAGACAAAGGTGTGGCTGTATTAGATTTTGGCGGTGATAAAACTGCATCTGCAGGAACATTTACAATTCAGTTTCCAGCATTTACAACGAGTGCAGCAATATTGAGAATCGCATAATTTAAAAGGAGAGTCAGGTGGCAGATCAAACAGTTAACGTCACGTCACCTGGCATTCCTACTACATGGGGCGAAAGAACCTGGGGAGATGCTTCTTGGGGACAACAAACTGGTTTAGTCACAGATTTTGGATCTGCTTCAATTACAGCAGGTGCTAATGTAGGTGTAACAGGACAAGCTGCAGGAACGAGTGTTGGTTCTGTATCTTTTAATATTGGTGTTACAGTATTAGTTACAGGATCAGCAGTTACTACAACAGTTGGTAACGAATCTATTGGTCTTGGAATTCAACAAGACGTAACAGGAAATTCAGCTTCTACATCTTCAGGATCAGTTACTATAGAACCAACTCAACTTATAGGAGAAGGTTGGGGTAGAAGAACTTGGGGTAACTTGGCATGGGGCGGTGCATATTCTGCTATTGCACAAGGTCAATCTTTAACAACATCACAAGGAAGTGCTGTTGCAAAAACTGATGTAACTTTATCTGTAAGTGGTTTTGATTTATTAACAATTACTCAAGGTGCAAGTTCTTTAAAAATTGATGGTAATATTACTATTCTTGCATCTGAACATGGACTAAACACATCAATAGGATCTACAACACAAACTGGTTTAGCTAATGTAAGCGTCAACGGTAATTCTGCTTCTACAAGTATTGGTCAAGTAGTCCCTGAACCTAAAATACCAGTAGATGTAACAATGGTTGCTATGTCTTTATCATTAGGGACATTTAGTTTAGTACAAACGACCAACGAGTCAGTGACGACAGCAGGATTGTTAACAGGATCAGTAGGGTCTATCATACCAGTATCAGGTTACAATGTAACAGGACAATCTTTAACTAGTTCAATTGGCTCAGTTTCAATAACAGGAACTGCTAATATTGATGTATCTGGTATAGGGTTGACAGCAAATATAGGTTCAACTAATGTAACTGCATGGGCAGAGATCAATCCTGCTGTAAATAATGTTTGGACTACAGTTGATCGAGCAGCCTAATTTTGTTAAAATAGGAGATATATGACATCAAGTTATTCAGCAGATCTAAAACTAGAACTTATGGTAACTGGCGAAAACGCTGGTACATGGGGTGATAAAACTAATACAAATTTAAACTTAGTACAACAAGCTATCGCAGGTTTCGAACAAGTTACACTATCAAGTGGTGGAACTTTAGCGTTGGTAATGACAGATGGTGCATTATCAAATGCAAGAAACATGATAATCAAATTTGCAACTGCATCTATTGGTGCTAGCACAATTTGTACAATACCTGATAGCATTGAAAAATTTTACATATTCGATTGCACAGGATTAACTAACCCAACAAATTTAACAATAAAAACTGCATCAGGAACAGGTTTTTCTCCTGATAGAGCAGCCATCTTTGCAGCTTATTCAGATGGTACAAATTTAAATGAAGTATCTTTAGATACTTTAGGTGGAACAATCGGAACACTTCAAATAGCAGATGATGCCATTACTGCTGCGAAAATTTCTAACAACGCAGTAGTTACTGCTGGAATTTTACAATCAAATGTTACACAAAATAAAATGTCACCAAACTCAATTGGCACGGCTCAAATTTTACAGTCAAATGTAACATTAACAAAAATGGCAGCTAACTCGGTTGGACCAAGCCAATTACAATCAACTGCTGTAACAGCAGGAAGTTATACTGCTGCAAGCATTACAGTTGACGAAGATGGAAGAATTACTGCAGCATCTTCAGGAAGTGGAGGAGCTTCAGGTTATCAAATAAGAAGAGCTGAAAAAGGACCTGCATCAGCTACACATACTTTTCAACCAACTACTGCTACATTTATGATGTACGTAAGAGGCGGTGGCGCTGGCGGAGGTATGCAAAATTCAGGCAGTACTCGAGGGGCGACAGGTGGAGACGGTGGATTTGGAGCCGTTTTATCACCAACTCCCGCTCCAGGCACGGCTCCTTACATTATAGGGGCAGGCGGTGCAGCAAGAAATTCAAATCCTTCAGGGGCAGGCACTCCTGGATCTGATACAGGTATTCCAAGTTTATATATTGGCGCTGGTGGACAGAGCGTTCAACAAGGGCAAGCTTCAGATGGAACTACAACTTTAACTGCTGGCACAGGTAGAGCAGAATTAATTTCTGGTCAGCCTCTTGGAGAAGCTTTTTTACAAACTGAGTTTTATGGCGGCGGTGGGATTGGAGCAAACGCGAATAGTGGTATAACAGGAGCTTCAGGGACTGCAGGTGCTTTATTAATTTATGAAAGTGACGCATAATTATGGCTAGATGGGCATTATTTACAGCTTCTAATGATTTTTTTAGATTAGCAAATACTGATGCTAAAAAAGATTCAGGAATATCTCTTCTCATCGGTGGATCAGCACAAGAAATCACAGAAGAAGTATTTCAAAATATAAGAAGAGGTTTAGGAGCACTTACTTTTGATGGTGCAAATTTAACACACAGTGACAATAGTCCATTGGTTAGTGCTTTAACTGATCGATCCACTGCATTTGTAATTGGTGAAATTGAAAGTGATTTAAAATTGTTTGAAGAGTATTCATACAATAATCGTTCTGATTCTGATGTTGCAAATTTAATTACAAAATTAAAATCTTTAAAAGAAGACATTGCAGCAAATGGATTTACCAATTTAGTTGGTGCCGAGTCTAAAAAAAGTTATATCGACTGGTATCTAGATCAAGAAGGCTATCCTAATATTACAGTATTAGAAATCCATTAATTGACTTTTATTCGTTAAAATTGTAAAAAAGAATATGCAGCTTAAAGATTGTATACAGGTCTATGATCATGTCATGGCTTACGAGCATATTGGAGGTTTAATAAAATGGTTGAACACCCAAAAATTCACAGCCGCTACAACTGTCGGGGGCATAAATACAAAAATTAGAAAAGCAGAAAATTTAGGAATGACTAATAATTCAAAGTCTCAAACAATGGTTCACTGGCATAATTACTTACATTTTAATTTTTTCAAGTATTTACAAAATTATAAAGAAAAGTTTCCTAAATTATCTTTTCATAATCATTTTGATATAACAGCATTAAAATACGAAAAAACAGGTCATTATGCATATCATCATGATTCTTCTTGGGAAATTATGAGAACGATGAGTTGTATATTAATGTTAAACAATGATTATGAGGGTGGGGATTTATCTTTTGCTGATCAAAACAATGAAGAGATTTTAAAAGTTGAAAAACAAGCAAATAGAATGATTATATGGCCAAGTAATTTTTTATTTCCACATGCGGTTCTTCCAGTAACGAAAGGTAAAAGATATTCTATAGTAGCATGGGCATTTTAAAAAAAGATTTTCAATATAAAATTGTAAAAAATTTTATTCAGCAAAGAGAAGTAGAGATAGGGTTGCATTATATTTTATTGATGCATAAAAGAAATTTCAACAATTTTGATCAAGGACAATGCAAACAAGCAGAAACTGTGCTTACTGGGGATTCATTTACTGACACATTATTGATGCAAAAAAAGGGAGAGCTTGAAAAATTAAGTGGATTACAACTATTACCTACCTATGCTTTTTCAAGAGTTTATAATTATGATTCTGTTTTAGAAAAGCATAAAGACAGACCTTCGTGTGAAGTTTCAATTAGTATTATGTGGGGAAGTGATGGAACTCCTTGGCCTTTGAAGATGGGTAAAGAAGAAATTAATATGTCTCCTGGAGACGCTGTGTTGTATGCGGGTTGTGATATTGAACACTCACGAAATAATTTTACTGGAGATTATCATGTTCAAACTTTTTTACATTATGTTGATAAAAATGGACCACACACTGAATGGCTATTTGATAAAAGAGAACCATATGATATACCTGAGTTACAATTATGAAATTTATACATGAAGAAACAGGTTTAAAAATAAAATTTTCTTTGAAAGAAAAAATAAGAATTTTATTAAAAGGACATATAAAGTTCAACGCTAAATCTTCCCATAATTTTTCTGTAAATTTATTACATCTAATTTCGACTACTCTAGAAAAATATGGAGACTCAAGAAAACATGGTAATATAGTTCCACAAGACACAAAACCCTAATTATAATACACTGTATTTCTTAGACTTCATTTTAGTTACTTGTAATGATATAATACAGAATGCCTTTAGCAAAAGTAAAAATAGCACCAGGTTTTGATAAACAATCTACACCAGCAGACGCAGAGGGTCGTTGGGTAGATGGTGACAATGTACGTTTTAGATATGGTGAACCTGAAAAAATAGGTGGTTGGCAATCTTTAGTAGATGATAAAATAGTTGGAGCTGCAAGAGCACAACACGTTTGGTCAAACACAGTTGGTAAAAAATATGCTGCAATAGGTACAAACAAAGTTTTGATTATATATTATGGCGGAGCTTTTTACGATATTACTCCATTAGATACAGATAATTATTCAACTGGAGCAGACATAACAACGACCAACGGTTCTTCAACAGTTACAATTACAACATCCTCTGCACATAACTTAGACGTAGGAGATATAGTTACTTTTGCAAATGCAGGTTCTTTCACTTCTGCAAATACAGATTTTACAGACGCAGATTTTGACGATAAGCTTTTTGAAGTGCAGACAACACCTACACTTACTACTTTTACTATTACAATGTCTGCCAACGAATCAAAATCAGGTGTTACTAATGATGGTACATTAGATGTAAGGCCTTATGTTGTGGTTGGACCTATAAATCAATCAGCTGGATATGGCTGGGGAACATATTTGTGGGGAGGTAGAACTTCCACACAAGTTACAACTACAGTAAATAATGGAGGTGTAATGTTAGTTGGTGCAACTTCTGTTGTTTTAACTAGTACAGCAAGCTTTCCGTCTTCAGGAAAAATAAGAATTAATTCAGAAGATATGAGCTATACCTCTAACAATACTGGAACAAATACAATTAGCGGAATTACTAGAGGAATAAACGGAACCACAGCTGCAGAACAAGCCAATGGTTCTACAGTAACTGATATCACTAGTTATATTGGCTGGGGAGATGCTTCAGCTACAAGCACTGTTACGATTGATCCTGCAAATTGGTCTTTAGATAACTTTGGAAATATTTTGATTGCTACTATTCATAATGGAGAAACATTTACTTGGGATGCATCTTTAACAAATGCTTTACAAACTAGAGCAACAATTGGATCAGGTATGCCGACCAAATCAGTTATGACGATTGTTTCAGATAGAGACAGGCATTTATTTCATTTAGGCACGGAAACTACAGTGGGATCAGCTACATCACAAAATAAAATGTTTATTAGATTTTCTGATCAAGAAAGTTTATCCGACTATGCACCCACATCAACGAACACTGCAGGAACATTTCAACTTGATGATGGAACAGAGATAGTTGGTGCTTTTAAAGGTAAAGACTATATTTTAGTTTTGACTGATACAGCTGCTTATGAAATGCAATTTGTAGGACCGCCTTTTACTTTTTCAATTAGAAAAGTTGCATCAAATGCTGGTATGATAGGTCAACATGCAGGAGTTTTTGCAAACGGTGCTGTTTTTTGGATGGGTAAAACAGGGGGATTTTATGTTTACGATGGAACAGTTAAATCACTACCATGTTTAGTAGAAGATTTTGTGTTTACCACAGATGGTAACAATCCTGGTATAAATTATAATTCAGGTCAAATTGTATATGGTGGCATAAACGAATTGTATTCTGAAATTAATTGGTTTTATCCTTCATCTGGATCTACAATTATAGATAAAGTTGTGACTTATAATTATGCCGAAAATGTTTGGACCACTGGAACTTTAGCTAGGTCTACTTGGATGGGTTCAACTATTTTTGAACAACCTTATGCTACAGATTTTAATTCTGGAGATACACCAACATTTCCTAGTATAAACGGTGTTTCAAATGGTGCCTCTATATATTATGCACATGAAGTAGGAATAAACCAACAAAACGGAGATGGCACTGAAACGGCTATTACATCTTTTATAAAATCAGGAGAGTTTGATTTAAATGGTAATCAAGGTGTTCCAGGTGACGGTGAATTTATAATGAGTATAAGTAGATTTTTACCTGATTTTAAAAGAATAAGTGGTAATGCAAAGGTAACTATATTTTTAAATTCTTTTCCTCAAGGCACGACAGCTGCTTCAAGTCCTTTAGGACCTTTCACAGTAAGTGGTACAACCACTAAAATAAATACAAGGGCTAGAGCTAGATTAGCTGCTGTTCAGATAGAAAATGAAAATTTAAATGAAAGCTGGAGATATGGCACGTTTAGATTTGATGTAAGGGTAGATGGTAGAAGATAATGGCAAAAATAACTATACAAATACCTGAACCAAAAGCTGAGTATTCACAAGAAGATCAAAGACAAATATTACAAGCACTTCGAACATTACAGACTCAGTTGAATTTTTCATATGAGAATGATATAAAAAACAAACAAGATGCATTTACTTATTTTTTATCATGACAATACAATATAAAAATCAAGGAATTAATTTATCTACTACAGGTACAACATCTGTTTTGTCTTGCCCAACAAGTGCTACTTTTATATTAAAACAAATACAGGTTGATAACTCAAGCGGAAACCCTGTAAACCTATCCGTTCAAGTTACTGATACATCTGCTTCAGCTACTTTTGCTATATCAAGGAAAGCTATAGCGGCTAATACAGTTTCTAATATTATTACTCAAACACTTGTTTTAGAAGGTGGAGATATCTTAAAAATGACAGCAGGAACTGCTGACGAAATACAAGGTATTATATCATACGCACAAATAGACAGATCGCAAGAAAATGGCTAAACAAATTATTTTTAGTGATTCTATATATACATCAACGCTTAAAGATGATGTACTTGATAAACATATACAAACTAATTTAAAAAAAGCTAAAGAACAAAATCAATTGAGAATAATATCAAATCAAGGTGGTTTGCAAACATCTAACATACTTGATAAAACTTTTGCTGATTGCTTAAGAGAAAGTATAAAAAACGGTCTTGATGCTTTTCAAGTAAAAGCAAAAAGAATTTGGATGACTTCAGCTTGGGTTAATGAAAATAAAAAGGGTGATTACAACATTTTACATGTTCATCCAAAAGCTTCATTTGTTGGCAATTACTATAGTATTGTTCCAGAAAACAGTGGAGATATAAATTTTTATAGAAACGATGTTTCCGTTTTGATGCAAAAATATGCATCCTTTTTTTTAACTACGGATTCATTTTGTCATTATGCACTTACTCCTCAAAGCAATTTATTCATGATTTTTCCAGCACATTTGCAACATGAAGTGAAACCAAACAATTCAAATGAGTCTAGAATTAGTTTATCTTTTAATATAAACGTAGAATAGTATGGCTAAAAAGAAAGCACTCTTTGGTGTAAATAACTATCATAAGAGGACACCAAAAAAACGTCCTGGACAGCACGCAAAAATTTATAGCAAACGTATTCCTAGAAGAAAGAAATACATTGGACAAGGACGATAGTTTAGTGTAGTAAAACTAAATGACTATTTATCATAAAATAAAATGCGATACAAAAACTATTTATCGTAGTATAAAAACTGGTGAGAGGTACAAAACCGAAGAAGCTTTTTTAAAACAACATCCAAAAGAGGATCTTGCAACAGATATTGAGGTACAAGTTCCTGACTTACCAATGTTTAGCAAAACAAAAAAATGAAACCTTTAGGTGGAACAGAGCTACAGCATAATTTTTTAGAACAATATGTTTCTAAAGATTTATTAGATAAATTTCAAATTTGCACATCCGTGCCTGGTAAGGTTCCTTTATCAAAAAATAAAATAAATATACTTTGGCAAAAAATGGCACCTGATCAGCCACACTTTCAAGATTTTTTTAGAGACGAAGAAAAAATTAAACAATATGATTATTATGTATTTAATAGTCATTGGAATTATGAACAGTTTAGAAAAACATTCTCCTTGCCCGAGCATCGTTGTACAATAATTAAGAATGGTATTCCTGATATAAAAAAAAGAGATAGCGAACCAAGAAGAGATAAAATAAAATTAATATATCATCCTACACCATGGAGAGGTTTATCTGTGCTATTAGGTGCTATGCAATTAGTAAACAATCCAAATATAATTTTAGATATATATAGCAGTACGCAAATTTACGGTGATGATTTTAAAAAAGAAAATGATCATTCATATAAAGAACTATATGAACAAGCTGAAAAGTTACCTAATGTAAATTTAATCGGTTACAAATCTAATGAATACATATTAGATAATCTTCATACGTATGACGCTTTTGTTTATCCTAACATATGGGAAGAAACATTTTGTATATCAGCTCTTGAAGCATTAGCTTGTGGTCTGTATGTGGCGACAACGGACAACGGAGCACTTTATGAAACTTGCACTGAATTTCCGATATACATACCTTATGATAAAAATTGGGAAAATCTTGCAAGACAGTTTGCTGCAGTTATAGATGGCATAGCCTCTCAAATAAATACGGATGGGTGTAAAAATCATTTACGATTTCAACAAAACTTTTTCAATCATTTTTATAATTGGAAAGTTATAGCTGGTCATTGGACTGGTTTTTTACAAGGAGCATTACAAAATGTTAAAAGCACTTAAAAAAAGATATGAGGCACAAATAGCAGAGGCTTCTACTACTATTGATAGGTGGATCGATTAATGCAAGACCATAGTAAACCCATTTGGTTCAGTAAAGCAGAAAACAAACCTATAAAAACACAAAAATTAAAGCCTAAAAAATTTTCTATATTTGTAGCAACACCATGTCATAGCGATGTTTCATTACATTACTTTCAGGCTTGTTTAGAGTTTCAAAAACATTGTATTAAGAATGATGTTCTTTGTTGTTTTCAAGTTATGAAATCATCTTTGGTAACACAAGGTAGAAATCTTTGTGTATCAAGTTTTATGGAAAGCGGTAGTTCTCATTTATTGTTTATTGATTCTGATATTGATTTTAAATCTGAATCGATTTTTAAAATGATTTCAGCAGACAAAGATGTAATTTCAGTTCCTTATCCTTTAAAAACTCTGAACTGGGAAAAGGCTTGGAGAAAAATTAAAGAAGGTAAAATTAAAAATGAATATGATTTACAATACAAAGCTCTTTATCAATATCCTATGAAGTTACCCAATGAAAAAGATATTACAATTCAAAACGGAGTTATAGAGGTCACGCACTCACCAACTGGCTGTATGTTAATAAAAAGAGAAGTAATTGAAAAAATGATTAAGGCATATCCTGAAAAAGAGATCGTGCAAAAAACAATAATAAATGGTGCAATGACAAACAGACCTTATTTTTATAATCTTTTTGATACAGATTTTGATCCCATTAAAAAAACTTATTTAGGAGAAGATTTTGCCTTTTGTAAGAGATGGAGAGATATAGGTGGTAAGTGTCATGCGTTAATTACAGAAAAAATTAATCATGTGGGAGAACATCAATATAAAGCCTCTTTTATCGATGAGTTGTCAAAGACCTCTTAAAATGGTAAACTTTCTAAGTTAGCTAATTTTAAGGAATACATAATATATGTTACAATTTTTACCCTATGCACTAGCCGCCTACGGAGGATACAAAGGTTACAAGGCATCAAAAGACGCTGGTGGATCAGGACTTCAAAGATTATTGGCAGGAGCAACAGGAGCATACTTAGGATATCAAGGTGGTAAAATGATTCCTGGAGTAAGTGGTGCTGGATTTGGAACTACTGTACCATCGTTTTCACAATTAGGACCAGTTCAATCTTTTGCAAACACATCAGCTGGTGCAATGCTAGGATTACCACAGCAAAGCACAATTGGAACTTTGGGTAATCTAACTGAAGGGCCAAACGCATTAAATTTAGGAGGCGCAGGAGCAGGGTCTGTAGCTGCAGCTACTCAAGCTGGTGCACCAAGTGTTGACAATAGAAATATATTACAAAAACTATTCATGAGATCAAGACAAGGTGTGCCTGGTGAAATGGAAATAGATCCAATTAAAGCAGCTCTTGGTATTGGAGCATTTGCTTATGGATCAGGTGCATTTGAAAACAAACCACAAGATGTTTTCACACCTACATACAATTTAGGTGTAGCTGAATTACAAAAACAAAGAGGTGGTTTCAAATATATAGATCCAGTTGATGGAACAGAAAAAACTTTTGAACAACTTTACATACCTGAAGCAGATCCAAATAACCAAGGTGATTTTAAAATGGGTCCTTATGCAATTGAAAGAAACAGATTAAAAGAAGGTGGATTAGCTGAAATAAAAAAATTTAACGAAGGTGGTATTAACTATCTTCCGAGTAAAAGATCTCATGACGAAGACGATGCACATAATTACGTAAGAGCATCGGGTTATGTCGAAGATGGGTCTGGCACAGGAGACAAAGACGAAGATACAATGTTAGCTCAATTAGCAGACGGTGAGTTTGTAACAAGAGCAGATGGAGTATTAGGCGCAGGAATCATAGCTGGTGCAAATCCAAGTAGCATGAAAGATATGAGAGAAAAAGGTGCACAATACTTCTACGAACAACAAAAGCGATACAAGAGAGTTTTTGATTTATTAGAAGGAAGTAGAAATGCAAAAGCCCAAGCCAATTAAACCTGACATATCTGTTTTATCGGTGGAACCAAAACATATAGATAAGTTTTGGCCTTTATGTGATTTTATGATTGCAGAGGCATTAAAGTATTCAGGGGGTTTTGCTGAACCTAAAGACATTAAAGATTTACTAAAAAAAGACGAAGCTCAAATGTTTCTTGTATTTGGTAGCGATGAAGAAGAACTTAATCAAGTATTTGCATTATTTGTAACTCGTATTGCTGCTTTACCAAATTATTCTCAACTTGAAGCTATAATATGTACAGGGAGAAAAAGACATTTATGGGAGGACAAGATAGTGAATACAGTGACAAAATTTGCTAAACTAAATGGATGCAAAAAACTTAGCTTTTGGGTTAGACCAGGTTGGTCTAAAGTCTCAAAAAAATGGAGTTGGAAAGCTAAACATATTCAAATGGAGAAAGATTTATAATGGGATCAATAGTAAGTAGTATATTCGGAGGCGGTGGCGGAAGTTCTGCACCATCACCTTCTTCAAGCGGTAATCAATTTACACAAACAGTTATAAGAGAAGCACCTGGTATAGAAGAACGTAAAATAGAATTAATGGATCTTGCGCGTGCCGCTGCAGATAAACCCGTTAATATTCCTGCAATGCAAGTTGCTGGTCTTGGAGCTTTAGAACAACAAGGAATTACAGCGGCAGGCCAAACAGGAGTTGGTGCTCCTACAGTAACATCGGGCATCGGACAATTACTTGCTGCTCAAACAC
>Ga0209535_1001460_pt1 | contig 16103 bp, 29 predicted proteins | sample LinPmetageLP28_FD_184041 | JGI IMG/M metagenome (GOLD analysis project Ga0209535, IMG submission 184041) | Marine viral communities from the Pacific Ocean - LP-28 (SPAdes) (version 2) | ecosystem: Environmental > Aquatic > Marine > Oceanic | place: Pacific Ocean | collected 2009-08-22 | reverse complement strand
GTTGTGTTTGTAGAGGGTCGAACTTTGCATTGTATCATACTGATCAAATGTGTTCAAGTGCTTTAGGAAAAACAACCCCATCTTTTACTTCAATGTAGCCTGAATCTTCCATAGCTTTCACTGTTTGCTCTAGTTCGCCAGGGTTAGGTATCTTCCTTAGCAACTCCCTCTTGAATTTCTTCAAGTGAATATACTTATTACCATTGGTTAACATAGTATTTTTAAACCACACACTCATATCCTGTGCAATCTTACCAGTCCTACCCATACCAAAACCTGCCAATGCTTTAGGCATATGCTCCTCTACCTCAAACATAATGTCTTTAGTACGTTGCCAATGGTCCCATGTGATAACTCTACTAGGGCTATTGGATGCTGATACAGACAAAGCTATCTTAATAAAGTGAGATACTCTACGTTGAGTATACTCCGCAAGGTTAGGATCAGTAGGCTCAGGTGTTAGACCTGCTTCAATGTCTTGATTGATCTTGTCAAAAGCAATAGGGTCAAAGTGAGCTGGTCCGTACATCTTAGATATCTCTGATAGATCTTCTCTTAAATTTACAACAGTCTGATCATCAATTCTTTTTTGTAAAAGAGACTGAGGAATTTTCGGACCGTCATAAAAGACAGGAATAATTCTAGATAGTAAACCTTGAGACCTAGCATCTTCAGGTAAGTTATCTACAAACTGTTCAGGTGTAGCACATGCTATCCAATTTAAGCATGGTCCTTTGATAATGTATTCCCCTGATGTCTTGGTTTTGTGTGAGTATTCTTCTTTACTATCCCACATATCTGTAAGAAACATTTGTAAATATCTTTCATGTCTTGATAAGAATGTACCAAGTTCAGATGTTACTAACGTCATAGACCCATCATGAAACTCATCATTAGGTGTAGACAATCTCATATCCCAACGTGAAGACTTACACATATCAACTGCTAACTTCTCAGGAGTTATCCTATCTTGTATACAGTACAACGGGTAGTCTCTCATACCATACTGATCTAAACCTGCATTGAATTGTTCATGATCAGGTTGTGATCCAGGTGGTGTTGTTAGCTTACTGAAGATCTTAGTGTATGGCAGGACTAGGCTAACAGATTTGTTACGCCCAGGTCCAGCAATCATGACAACGAATATATTAGATCGTATATCGTAGTTCGCCATCGGAAACCAGACACGTCTACCCAGAGCACCTGCGACTGATGATAGCGCTGCCCATCTCCTAAATATTTTAGGGATAGGACTATCAGCACTAGCTTCAACGCAAGCTTCTATATAATCCTTATATATTCTAGTCATGTTTCTCCCATACTTTTAGATCCTTCCATGTGTTACCTACCTCAGCAACAGAAGGAATAATTAATTCGCGGTCTCCCATCTTAATAGAATTGGTCATACAATTTATGACCTCGGGCATAAGTTCATCAACTTTATCCGTAGGTACTTGACCTAGAATAGCATCATGAACTTGCCCAAGAACCTGTACCCCTCTACCTTCGAGTTCTCTCCACACACGATAGAGTCCCATGTTCAATAGGTCTCCGATAGTAGACTGGGGTACATAGGCAATGGCTTCACGCAACGTAGATGCATCATTGAGTCTTCCCCAAAATTGTCTGCGCCTACCTAGTGGTGTTGTCAGTGCCCCCTCCTTTTCTAACTGTTTAAGCACATCACTGTGCCATGTCTGTATCCCAGGGAATGCCCCTTGAATACGTAAATACTTCATCTTATCGCCAAACTCTACACCATAAGAAGCTAACTCATCAAAGCCACCACGTGGATCTTGCTTATGCCAACGAGCAACTGAGTCAACAGGTATCACACCTCCATAGTATAGTAATTGAAATCTTGTAGCATGTGATATCTTAATCTTTAGATGCCTACCTAATGAGGTAGCAGACAATCCATAGTTAGTACCATGACCTGCTCGCTTACATATATCTCTGAAGGTATAGTGTAAGTAGAAAGGTTTGTCGGCTAGAGCACGCTCTTGTTTCGCGTCCCCACTCCAACCCATATTGGGCCATACCATTTTAACAACTGTAGTATGTAGGTCACCACTCTCACATGCATTGATGTAACCTTCATCACCTGTAAGGTACGCAACCACACGAGACTCAGCCTGTTCAAGGTCAGCGTAAAACATAGTCATACCTGGATCAGGTACAAAGATTGCACGCAAGTCTTTCGTAATGTTTTGTAAGTTAGTACCTGTACCCCAAGGAGATTCTGATGATGACCATCTACCTGTCTCAGTGCCAGCTACATTATAAGAGCAACGTATTCTATTGTCCTTATCTCTAGTAGTTTCTAATACATTAAGTTGTTTATCAATGTCACGTAGCGCCATGATAGTATTACAGAAAGGTCTTGCTCTAGGATACTCAGTACGTAAATGTTCTAGCGCTTCTCTATCTGTAGAAACTTTTTGCTTACCTTTTTTGTATGCAATCACAGGCGGTAATTGTAGTTGCGTATAAAATAAATCCATTAACTGTTTTGGCGAGGCATGATTTAGATCCTTACCTGTCACCGCATTAGCAAATAGATTAAGCATGCGCTCTAGCTTGAGCCTCTTGTCTTTGAGAGGGGCACGCATTTTCACAACCTTATCATTGTCCACACGCAATCCTCTTAGCATCATAGCCATCGCAGGCTTGAGACTATCTAATTCAAACTGATATGTCTTGGTGGTTTCTTCGTCTAATTCTTTTTTAATCTTCTGCCAAATCTCTAGAGTAACGGCGCAATCTAATGCACAATACGTCCAAAGAGTTTGTTCAGAATCGAGTTCAATATTTTGTATATCTACGTTCTTGATTATCCTCGCCATTGCTTTTGTCTCCCATGTTAATTATTGATAGTCACGTTCTATTATCATATCGATATAGTGTTTAGCTTTTTCTAAGTCTTGCTTGCCTCCCTTAAGGTTATGCCTACATATATACTTGATGGCGTTGCCTTCAGCAAAAGGTAATCTGTTTTGATTAGTAAACTGTGCAGGTTGTATTACAAAATTTTTATAATGCTCACCACCAATCTGCTTGTCTAAGCTAGTGTATTTATAGTTATCGTATTTGTATTTGTCTCTTGTGTATTTATCTATAGAGCTCATTCTCTCCTCCTACTATTTTATATATCTCGTCCCTCACTTCTTTGGCATTTAGTTCTGCGTACTCACAGACGACACTAAAGTCTTCTGACTTACCACGCAACCAAATCTTTGCCTTCTCTTTGTTTGCTTGAAATTCTCTTGCAATATTATCAGTCATAAAATCTATCAAAGCTTGATCTATAACAGCCCTCCACAGCCGCACTTCCTTTTCAATAGTTACCAGTTCATGTGGTATATGTAACTCCGAAAAGTATGGAGCTCGTTTCATTTATATTAATCATTCTTTCCTAGTACTCTTTGAAAACTTAGCCATAGTTTTCCAAGCACCCTCGTTAGTATAGATGGAGCCTAAATACCCCAGTCCTTTTTGTTGCTCAGGCTGAAGGGAATGTTGTGCGTGCATGGTATCATGTACCACACCTGCCACACGTATTCCCTTTTTATATTGTAACCACGAGACATCATACGTTTGATTCTGTGCTACCTTAGTTATCTTATCGTCCTCTAGTATTTTCTTAATCCAATCCCACGCTTTGAGTTCGTCTCCGTAAGCAGTCCAATAGTTTCTAAGCTTTTGTCTCTCATCTCTGAAAGGTATTACAAGAGCAACCCTATCACTAGGAGCAAAGCCAATGCAAGTAATGTCACCTGAAGCGGTCTCGATGTCAAAGCTAAGAGGTACATCACTGTTCCCCCTTTGTATAAATTTGTCTTCAAACTGTTGAAGATCTTCGATAGTTGGTTCAATCCATAACTCTCTTTCTATTATTTTTATTTCTTTTGATTCAGATTCTAGTATTGCTTTCTTTATATCCGCAAGTACTATAGGTCTGAAGTCATAGTTTCTAACTACGGCACTAGGACTATACGTAGGAAGTACTTTGATGCTCTCACTTAGAGTTGTCGCATTCAATATGGTTCCCCTGTAAGTACCTACTTTGTCTAGTCCTGTCAGCGCCCATAACGCTAAGCTACCCATAGCAATAATGATATTAGGTTGCGCAGCATTAAGCTCGTTTGCCAATCTCTCTACGTCAGATTCTTTATCTTCTTTAAGATATCCAAACCCACTCACAGAATATTTACTACGCCAGTCTGTCGTCTTACACTGCGCTTTATAATCTGCGCGGTTGTGAAAGAAATGTGCTGGGTTTTCTTGAGCAGGCTTGGTTGAGATTGCGTATGTTAGCAAGCAGTTCTCCACACCTATGTCTAATATCTCGACTAGCTGATTGAACATTCGACCAGCAGAACCTGTCATAATTTTGCCTAGTCTGGCTTCATCATTCGTAGGGAAGTCAAAGACGAAAGCAATCTTACATTGCAGACCATTCTTTGGTTTCTGAGACGGAACTGGTTTAAGAACTGCGTGCTGTGACATGGTTAGTTACTCAGTATTCTTTTTACTGAGGCTTGTAAGATATCTTTATTCTTACCTACCATCTCATGTTTGACAACTCCTTTAAAGGATTTGCCTATTGCCATCTCTAGCAATTCACCATAAGGTAAGTCATCTACATGACCCAAATCAATCCCTGATGTGAGGAAAGATTTTAATCCTGTCGCAGGATTCTTTACCTTCAGTGCATTTGGAGTAGCCCAAAACTCCATACGTGTGGGCTCTGCGTTAGGCAGATCGGCATCTGTTAAATCAGATTCCAAAATACCTGTGGCTTTGACATTCACTTTGACAAGTGGTGTCTGGTTTTCACCTACCACATCAGCTCTATAGCTAGTGATAGTGAAGTCATAACTACCCTCGGGTAATACAACTGTATCAGGTGTATCCTGTGGTGTCATGGTTAGGAAGTCAGCAACGTTTGACATTATTTGTCTCCTTTCGGTTTGCTTGTTTCAAGTTTGCTTTTCGCATTAGATTGTATGGAAGTAAACAACTTGTTCAAGTCTAGTTCCATGTTCGATTCAATCAGGCTAGGCGCAGTTACTTTGAGATCCATCTTGTTATCAGATACTGTTCTCAGAGAACGTTCATTGCCTTTGCTTGTTGTCTTACTATCTATGCGACATACACAGTTAAAGTATCTACCTATTTTTGTAGATAGCTTTGAACCTACGGAAGTAGGATATGCTTTCGCAATTCCTAACTCACCTTCCATGTATTGAATATGTGAAGTAACTACCACGTTACATTTCACCTCGTCTCCTGTAATGTATTGAAGAATATTCTGTACATCTCTAGCCGCAGTACCCCACTCAGGTTGAGTAGGTTGCTCGGTAGGTTTCTTGTTGTTAAAGACGAGAGCACCTCTCAATGCTGCCTCGCCCATTAGTGTAAGGGAATCGATAACTAAAACAGTATCGTCTCCCCATTCTTTCACAGAACCAAAGTTCTCTTCTCCGTCTTTCCAAGTAGACAATAGTTGTGCCCCTTTTCTAAACGCATTAGCGTGTCCTAGTGAATCTCTTAGTGTAACATACGACACTCTTGATACAGCTTCAGGTGTTAGGTATTCGGATAGAATATCTAGACCATCATCGTAATCTAAGATGCGTAGTTTTTTACCTGCGTTAGCTAAACTCGCTAGAGCAGATGTCTTACCACTACCACTATCTCCTACGAGTAGTAGCTTGGTAACACTTGTTGATTTATGTTGACTTATGTTTGCCATTACGGTCTCCTATTTAAGTTGTAAGTATATATTAATTTATAGAATTGTCAAGCAAATATTTTTCCGCCTCATTATATCCGCCAATATGTTTGCCGCTTATAATTATTTGAGGAAAAGATTTTGCATCAGGAAATATTTTAAAGAACTCTTCTCTATTAAAATCCCTGTCTAACATGAGCACCATAGGGTCATGTTCTTTTAGTAAAGCCTTAGCCTTGGTGCAGTAAACGCAGTTTTCTTTTGAGTATATCTCTATAACTTTTTTCATTTACCGCCCCCATCTATGACCTCTAGTGTCATTGGCTTAGTCTCTTCTAAGTCTGCATGTAACTGCTGTTTGAAATCTTCTTTAAAGAACATCTCTCTTTGAGTACCTGAGTGAGAGCATGTCTCTCTAAACTTACACCCACCATAGTTATTACACGCTGTAAAATCTGCGGGGTAGTACCCTGAGTTAGCATATACATCTGATATCTCAAGATGATGTATCGTATCATCATACCATTCATCAAGTAAGTCTTTGTGTACATTGAATACTTGCCTTGCAAACCTAGTAAAGTTCACACCTGTCTGTACTCCATCAATGATTGCACCATCAACAGGTAACTTAAGTACCTCTCGACATGCCCATATGTATGCAAAGATCTGATTGTTTGGCATGAATCCTTTGAAGTAATAGTCAGACAAAGATGTCTTAGTAGTTTTAAAATCTACAATATATAACCTGTCATCTATGGTAACAATCTTATCTATCCTACCACTAAACCTATGCCCATTGTTTCCAATAGGTACTTCGAATCTCTGCTCAAGGGCAGGTGTTCCGTCAGGCATGGTAGCTAACTTCAAGTTGTCGTCCCAATATTCTTCGGCTCTCCATACGATAGCACGTAAGGCAGATTCTAATCCTCTTGCCTTATCGTCAGACATATTTAGTTCTTCGCCAAAATTTTCGAGGACATACTTGATTGCCATAGCTAAGGATTCTTCTTTAGATTTACCCTCGAACTTACCAATCTCCATCTGCTCAAAGCCTTCGTGTACTGCTGATCCAAAACCTGTAGCCGTACCATAACTAGCATGTCGCCACCCATTTAGTACTGACCAATCATAATATCTTGGACAAGCAAGGAAAGAACTTAGACTAGATGTATCCCATACCTTCTGGACGGGGGCACCTCTGTCGTTCCACACAAACTTCCTTAGTCTCTCTGGTAACTCGCTCATTTATATTCTCCTATGTTTCTGATATTAACATCTCAAGTGGGTTCTTGTCAAACTTTTTGGGCGCTGTCTTTGTCGCAGTCGCCTTACTAATTCGTTTACCACTTGCCTCTGCTGATCTTACGTTCTCTCTTGTAGCCTGTAAGTAAGCCACAATAGTTTGGATACCCTTCTCATTCTCTGCTAACTCTAGTGGGTCAGACTCAAGTAATTCTGTGGGTATCTCTAGTGTATCTTCTTTTTCTTTTGTCATTAGTGTTTGGTCTCCTCACCTAGTTGTGCGAAAGCATTCATTATATCGCTGTCAGATTTTTTCGCAGCCTTCTGCATCTCTTCAATCATAGCACCTGACGTGGCTGTTGTGTGTAGTATATCCGCAAGTAAACTTACCATCCCCATAGTGCCGTACTTTAGAAAAGATAATCTCATACCTACCTCCACCATTGCAGATACTAATACGTCCGTACTATAGTTTGCACTAGCCTCAAGTATGGCAGGTTTTAATTCCTCTACTGCTTTCTCAAATTCTAGTCTGTATGTTTCTTCTGTTGTCATATTATCTCTCCTGTTTTTGAGTCCTTGATAATCAAGTCCTCCATTTTATCTAGCACACTAGAAATTTCTACTGCTTTATCTACAGCATTGATAACTAACATGTCATATTTCTGATGGTCAACCTCATCTTTGTTGGACATCTGTTCACGATATGCTTTTATATATCGGTGTATCCTCATCTTCAATGCGAAAGGATTGTCGCATGGTATTGTAACCTTGACTTCGTCTAAGTCAATCTCTTCTATATATTTATTTACCTTTTCTAAGGCGTTTGAAATATCTATCTGTTGGAATAAATTGTAAGTCTTTGGATTGAATCCCATCTCCGTGTACCTCCTGTAAGTATTCATAGTCATTAGGGTCAAACTGTGGATCATCTATGTATTCTTCCACGTTCATGTTGTCGTCAAATAATTCTAGTGTTTCATCTAATAGGTAATCATCACCAGTCTCGTAGGTCTTTTTCTTTTTAGTCATGCCGTCCTCCTTATGTTAATAGGTTATCGATTGCGAGTACTACAGTCAATATAAATAATCCATATGTACTTAGCCAAAGCATAACTCCTGTAATGCCATACATTATTTCATCAAATAGATTCACTACTGATTACTCCATTCGAGTATGTTCTTTTTGGATTTAATATTATCCTTAGTCAGATAGCTAGGGTTGTATGGCAGATCGTCCATCACATACATCTTTACTATCATCTGTTTATTATTACTTAATCTGACTAGTGTGTCAACCATCTTATATGCCGCACCCTTTTCCATTCGATCAATGTAATGATACACCCCAGGACTTGTCAGTTTAAAAACCTCGCCCCTTATCTTGTACTTGAATGTATTCTCATCTTCATTGCTTCTAAATACTATAGGGTATGCGTTGCCTAGATCCCCCATGTTAAAGTTTGCATCTACTGTTGTTGCAGTATCTATAAACTCTTGGGATCTTAGTAAGTCGTGCAGTCTTTCATTTCTTTTTAGTGTTCCGTATACGAACAGGTATTCTTCCACTTGTATTCCTCTCTCTATCTTTCTCGTAGTTAACCCAATCACCTAACTCTGTATGACATAATAGTTCAGTCATAAAGTTACCGAATGAATTAACGATTGTCTCTTCTTCTTTATCTTTTAAATGGTATTGATAATAACCAACGTGCATTAGTTCATGCAGTACTACATTGATTGCGTCAGCACCACCACGCTCAACCATTTCTTTATCTAAAAAGATTTGATAGGGTGGCTTGACAATGAATGTACCTTGTGCTTCACCAACTTCATACATTAGGTTATGAGGTAGGCAGACTAACTCAATTTTAAATGCTCCGATTCTTATATGTTTAGGTAGTTTCATAGTATAGTCTTACCACATTTTTTTATTAATGTCAACAAATTTGTTTGACTCATTCTCTTTATGTATCATACTATACCATACCCATTTCATTTTGTTTTCTTTAGGTAGTAGTCTACGATTTAGTAACTTATATACTAACTTCTTTATCATCATGTCCTCCTGAATTGTGACGGGGTGTACTGTATAGCCAACCCATGTCTGTTATCTCTTGTTTGTTATATGCATCGACGAATTGTCGGACAGTATAATAGGTAGGTACTTCTGCTGAAGTTCCTGTGCCGTCAAGTAAGAACCTATCTAGCTGTGCGTCCGTCACTTTGTCGGATGGATTCCAATAGGCTATATCCCATTGCATATCTTCATCCTTCATTGTGTATACCCAACCACTTCTGATACTGTTCCCTGTCTTTCATCTCTGTCTGAGGGAAAGCATCATAACATTGTGCTAACCTTTCAGCTAATATATTTTCAGCCTGTCCTATTGGTATATACTTACGCATAAATTGTATCATCGACTTAGCGAAGTCTCTATTTTTTGCTTCTTGTTTTGTCATTAGCTTTACCTTCCTTATCTTTCTTTACCAATGCGAAGTAACGCATCGCCTTGTCAAAACTCATAGTACCATTCATTGAATCACCCTTAAGTTTTTCATACTCTAGTCTTTCTTTATCTGTCATTGCTCTGTCCTGTTTCTATATAATGATAGAGTATACCTATCTCAATTTCGCGTACCCTTATCTCTCTACGCATCTGCAGATATGCAGTGCCATATCCTACACTAGCCATAAGCACCAGCATAAAAAATATTATTAGCTCAAGTCCCATAGTATCCCCCATGCTACACATATCAATACCAATACGGCAAATGATATACTCATTAGTAAAAAGTTACTCATCTTTATCCTCCTCATTTTCTTTGTGTGCATCTATCATCACACTAAACAAATCGCTTTGATATTCGTTCTGTTCTTCGTACTCTTTCATCTGCTCATCAGTCATGTTGTCTATCTGATCTTGCATCCATGCCTTTACCTTACCCATTTAGTTTTCTCCATTCTTTAATTACTTGTTCAGCTTCTTCATAAGTATCCCAAGCATTGTCGCCTTCGTTATTGCAAAGATAAACATCTTCTTCTATCTTTATCATGTATGCTCCAATACTATTGCGTGATCCTTCTGTCTTAATTATTTCCATTTTGTTCCTCACCCATTGTCAAAGTCCTCCTGTTGTTCATCTTCTTCTAGCCTTTGTATATGTTTATCTATATACTCGACTGCTTCAAGCCAACCCTGCGTGATTCGTTCATCACTTGTTCCGACTGGCAATCTCTCGTACCCTTCTATCTGTTCGGATAGATCGGTTAGTAGTGTACTTAGTTCTGTCTTTAGTCTGTTAATCATAGTCATAATTATACTCCTTTTGTTATTAAATGCAACAGCTTTTGTGTCGCAGTAGTATAACACCATGAGAACACCGAGTGTTCCCGTATTACACTGTTATTGGTTTACCCACCCCCATACCCCTCTAATATACGATTTTAATTATATTATTTTTTTATTATATATAAATATATAAAGGGTGTGTGCCTGACATTCCTAGAATGGGTGTCATTCGGGGTCTGTCGGTGATCGGTCGGTGTTATATTGAATAAAGGGGACATTGCATTTTATTTTTCGAGTGCCCCCTTCATTCGTGAGGTATTAGCTATGCTAATTTTCTGTCGTAATTCCATGTCTGATACATCTCATCTTTAATTACATGGTTGTGGTTAATAATTCTAGTGTAGTTGCCTCGTGTTGCGAATGCTCCACCGAGTATTGGTTTTGGTATACCCATAGGTGGATCGAGTGTCATGTCAGCAAGATCATACCCACTAGGGTGTGTACCTAACTCCTCAAATCGAGGGATTGTTTTCTTGACACTAGGATATAGATATCTATATGACCTCCATACATTTGGTTTCTTTAGTATGCGTCTGTGCCTAGCATTCTCAGGCGTATCGCGTAGCAGTTCTTCGAACTGAAATCTTCTTATGTGCGTACCTGTTGCTATCAGTATGTACTTAGTCTCATGCCCTTTGTTAGTGTTGAGATCTATGATCTGTTGTTTAAGTTTGTTGATATTAGTTTCCGAACTATCAACAACCTTGAATCTGTGAACAGACGGAAAGATCTCAGGTAGAATTTTGGCGATGCCCCAAGTTATATCTTTCATATAAAAAGATTTATCTATTAGCTGAGATGCAAAGCTATCTAATCTAATAGGTGCTTTCATTATCACGTCATGCTGTAGATTCAATGCCTTACTACCATTAATAAGAACATAGCTTTTACTATGAGACGCTTTACCTAGGTAAAGTTTATTACACTTACCCACATCATCATCTTGGTGTTTAAATGTTTGAAAGCCTATGATCATTTGTTTGTCAAAGTTTATGTGTCTATACGCTTTATCTACTGTCATTTGTTACCCCCTTTACTGTTGAACTTTAGTTGTTCAAGTTCAGATACACTATCGTATATCTCATCTTGTGTTGCATACACTAGGTCATGTAGCATATCACTTGTACCTGACGGATTGCGTTTCACTATCTCATCAATCTCATCAGAGGTTGCTCCATATAGATCAGCTAGGTTATATAACTCACCCTCTCTAGATATCTCAAAGGTATTGCTTTGAGGCTTGTAAGTTTCGGTGTCGTAGTCATACCTTGAGTCATACACATCATCCCAACCCCAATCGTTGTCTGACTTTGTGCCATAGGTAGGCTTGTACGATTTACTATTCCATATACTAGAATTACCATACGGCATTATGTTATTGGATAGTGTATCGGTTACGGGATCGTAGTCCATACCCACACCTCTCGATAATGAATATGTATTGGATAGCCACATATCATTATCTAGTAACTCACCCTCATCTTCATTGATGATTGTGAACTTCTTTGTCTTGCTATCTAGGAACAATAACTTGTCACTACCAATACTATCAGCAATCATCTCTTGCCAATCAGCATTGTACAGTAGGTCAGGATTGTTAGATAACATAGGTCGTAACACATACTTTACATACTGATGAGTGTCCGACTTGTCTTTGTCAATCATTGGTGTTGGTAGCTTTGCACCATTGTGCATAAGGAATACATCACGCCCATGTGTTTCAGTATTTAGTACACTAAATGGGTGACAGTTTCCTTTGTTACTACTACCTGTAGTTGTAAACCTCCAATGTAATCCCATTGGAATCTTCATGTCTTTGTACTGATCGAACAGTTGTACAATATCTTGAGAAGATTTAGGTACAATCTTTTGAGTCACTACCCTATCCTTCTTTAGATACATGATACCAAATCCGTCTGAATTATTTTCATAGGCAGATTTGATTAAGTTTTCTTTGACAGATGAACTGTCATTTGTTTTTACTATTAAGCACATTCGTTTACCTCATTCTCTCTTATAGTGTTAGTCTTTCCACTTGCAAAGCTATTCTTTACAAGCCATTTGTATAGGTATGGATACATACCCCTGTTGTCTTGCAATCCTACCCACTTCACAAAGTTCTCGTATTGCAAATCTTTTAAGCTGTTAGTATCTATATCATATGACGATTGTTTTACAAACCTCACTAGGCTATGCACAAACTCTAGGTTTCGCATGATACCTGACTTTGATAAGTTACCTCGGAACATTCTGAACTCTATCGTATTAGGTTTACCTGTATTGATAGCTTCATATTTATCTGTTCGTTCCAATCCGTCTTTGATACTTTTAGTATATCGTTTACACCATTGAGTATCATCACGACCTGCGAATGAAGTAATAAAGTTACTATTGTGTTTACCATTTACAAACACCAATAGCTTACCGATTTCTAAGGGCGTGACTGCTCGTCTGTCTACATGGATATGAGTACCACAGGTACTTGTATGCCATGCCTTACATCTGTTTGTAAAGTTTGTCTTACTCTCACAGAATTGTGTCCACCTATACTTTTGACTTTTCAAAGTCGCAGGTATCGTAACTATTTCACCACCATGATTTAGTGATCCGTCATGTTTGACTATTGCAAACCCTCGCATTTGTGTGTGCATATCTTCTACTAAGTCGAGCATATCATTGTCATCTCTGATTTCCCATTCAGCCTCAAGTCCTAGAAGCATTTCATCTTTGTCATCTGAAGGCATACGCATACCTCCATTAATCCAATGCTTATCAAACCCATTGTTTTGCATGGCTCGTATGACACACGCGTCATATGAATACTTACCATAACTATCTTCATAGTCATCTTCATCATCATATGGGTAATCATCACAGTGATACCACACACCATCACCCTCATGGAATTGATAGTTGTCATTGATACAGTCCTCGCATACATACTCATCACCATCTACATAGGTTTGATCTTCTGTATATGATACATTAGAACAGCTATCACATGATGAAATATCGTACTCACTCATGTCACTAGATATCAAATGGTGTCTTACCTGATAACACGCGTCATGGTTGTGCATTTTGTAACCATGGTTTCGCATACGATTCCATACCCAAACACCCATGCCGTCTACTTTTTCTAGTAAAAATGGGAGGTCATCATTACGCTCAAATACACCATTAAGATACTCTTGCAAATGATCGTGATCCCAATCAACGATTTTTCTGACTGTTCGTTTTCGTACTGCCTTCCATATATCATAGTAGCTAGGGCTACCTGTGATATTTAATGAGAAAGTTTCCGATCTCATAAATCGTAGTAATGTAGTCGTATTAGTTGTCATATTAGTACCTCACTATATGTTAGTTAATAAAATTATTATAGCAATCAAATAAGTAATTGCAATAAGCCATTGTGTCGCATTGGAATAAGTCTTTTCCAAATCAACCTGTTTATTGAATATCATCTTTCGATATCCCATGCCACATGAAGTACACCCTGACACCATGTCAAACATTCGGCAGGTGTCAACCTTGAAGTCACATCATGCGATCCGTTATTAGATCGTATCCTATATGGATATGTATATGCTGAACTATGATCTACTTCATAATCCTTGTTATATATTTCGTTTATCTTAGCAATCAGTTGCTCTATCTTTTTTCTTTTACTCATTTAATATACCTCATTTAATTCTACTGTGTCTACGCTTATGCAATCAGTACCAGCCTGTGCTGACGCATATACTAGCATTGCATTTTCTTTTTTAAGTATAGCGTTAAATCTGCTATAAGTTAAAGCCAACATTGGTTTATCCACTCTAAAATGATATGGTGTGTCCATAACCTTTTGCATAGTTTCCCAACAAGCCTTTACATTTCCATAAACAAGTGGTCTATCAAAACAACCACCATGTATTACATATAAATATTTCTTACTCATTAAAGTTCCTTTCTGTTTTTTTTGATCTGTTAATAGTGTAGCAGACTGATAGATCAAGTCAATCTGCTATAGTGTCGCAGTCTTTTTGTGCCTCGCTTTCTCTTAAGTTTTTAGTCTACTTCAGGTAGAGATTGGGCTAGTTTGTATAGTAATATTGGATCATGCGCCCTTTCTTCACCATGCAATCCCTCAATCATGTTGCCCTTTCGCATTTCTAGTGTTATAAATTTCCCAAGTCTTTTTATTTCTTTTTCAGTTAGCATTACATTTATTTCTTTTTCAGTCATAGTTTGTTACCTCGTTTTGTTAATCTGTTTTTATTCTAGCAAATTGATTTGTTAAGTCAATTTGACATAGTGTCGCAGTCTTTCGAATTACCACCTATCCCGAATCATTTTAATTTGGTGTTCTAGTTCTACCACTAATTTTGATTTAGGGGACATTTGTTTTTTCTTTAAATCTTTATACCCTTTAATTTTTGTATGTGCGTAACCCATGCCCGTATTATGGACACTTCGTATTTCTTCTATTTTTTGTGTCAATAATTCTTCTAGTAGTTCATAATTAAATCTATCTTCCATAGTTTTTACCTCTTTTTGTTAATCTGTTTTTAGTGTAGCAAATTGATTTCCTCGATCAATTTGACATAGTGTCACACTCTTTGACTAGCAAGTCTATTAAACTTTTCATAGTCAGGGTGAGCCTTTGCTTTAGTTAGTAAAGGAATATAACCCCTTAAATAAGTATCCTCCTTACCGATTGAGTTCCATTTCCATTGTTGCCCTTTTTCGTACCCTCGTTTAATCTTGCCGTTAGCATCCATATATAAAGTTCTATTTGTCATTTTGTCCCTTTCGTTTTATTGTTCTTTCAGTATGACAGGTTGATTTTTAAAGTCAATTGCCAAAGTGTCGCATTTTTTAGTATCTTAATTAGATAATAATAAAAGGTTATTAGTTAATAACTAAGTTGTTATTTATTGGTTATCTGCTTTCAGTATGGCAAATGAATTTGAAATGTCAATAACTATTTTGTAATATTTTATTACAGTAGCTTAGTCTTATTATATGTATATTTGTTCGTGGTTTGTTCGGTCGTATATAGTGTCAATATGGTATATTGTCGCACCCCTGTGACATAAGGTCGCACCTTTTTCAAGGCGTTGTGACCCCTACGATTTTCACGCATCTTTATTTCTGATCTGATTGTACCACCAATCGGTGATTAGTCAATCGGCATATTGTCGCAGACCATCTGATAAGGGGTGTGACCCCTTATCGCATAGTCTCCTGATTAGACTGCTTCAGCTCTCGCGAACCATGGTTGAGTGAAGTATGTAGTAGAATAATAGCTCACCCCTTTTTTATTACGCTTGACCTGATTGTACTTGTTAGCCACTTTTTGACCCTGCCAAATCTTGAACTCGGTCGGGCTATTCGCCTTGCGTGTGTGACTTCTGATTAGGACTTTTAGTCTAGCTCTTGATCGTTCTTTTAAAAGTATTGTCATTTTTAGTACCTCATTTCATAAATCTATTAGATCAAATCAGGGCATGAATAGCAATCGGCATTATGTCGCAGGTAAAATGGTGATATATAATAATTAAAAATCTAAATTTGATACCACTATATCTGACAGAATATCTTAAACTAGCTTACGGGGTCTTGACATTAGGCTACCCACCCCCAAAAATCCGTGTCGCCCACACATACATAATGCATCAGAAAAAATTTTAGCAAAATTTCAGACTTTTTTTTATTGACAGCTAGAGACACTAGGATTTCGCGTGCCCCTTTCTTTATGATAATGATTTAGTCGAGGGAGCACA
>Ga0209535_1001458_pt1 | contig 16126 bp, 7 predicted proteins | sample LinPmetageLP28_FD_184041 | JGI IMG/M metagenome (GOLD analysis project Ga0209535, IMG submission 184041) | Marine viral communities from the Pacific Ocean - LP-28 (SPAdes) (version 2) | ecosystem: Environmental > Aquatic > Marine > Oceanic | place: Pacific Ocean | collected 2009-08-22 | reverse complement strand
AACTTCAATTTAAAGCAGGCATAAATCAAGATGTCACTAATTACTCTAATGAGGGCGGTTGGTTTGAATGCGATAAGGTTAGGTTCTTAAATGGTTACCCAGAAAAGATAAAAGGTTGGGAACAAAACGGTGGCTATATATTAGAAGGTACTTGCCGTGCGTTATTCGGTTGGATTACTTCTTTTAGGGATAACTTTCTAGCTATAGGCACAAACAGTAAAGTATATATTGATGTTGGAGAAAATTTAAACGACATAACTCCTATAAGAGCTACATCAGAAGACAATAATATATTTGCAGCTACTGATGGCTCTTCTATTGTCGTTATAACTTCATCAACTCATGGAGCAATAACTGGAGACTTTGTAACTTTTTCCGGTGCAGCTACTTTAGGTGGCAACATTACCGCTAATGTGTTAAATCAAAATTATAAGATAACTAGAATAGATAACAACTCTTATTCGATATCTGCAAAAAATGCAGACGGCAGTACAGTTACTGCTAATAGCAGTGATAGTGGAAATGGAGGCACTTCAACTGTACAAACTTTTGAAATAACAGCAGGTAATGGAACTGTTGAGTATGGGTATGGTTGGGGGACTAGCACTTGGGGTAGATCAACTTGGGATTCTGGGTCTTTACAACCTATAATATTTCCTTTAACTGTTTGGTTTTTCGATAACTTTGATAATGATTTAGTGATGAATGTCAACACTGATGGTAAAGGGGCTATTTACTATTGGCCTAGAGGTTCAGTAGTAGACCCTACAAATGTAATAGCAACCAGAGCAGTGTTATTATCTAGTCGCTCAAATGCTTCTGATATTCCTGATGAAGTGGGGCAGATTATGGTGTCTCAAGTAGACAGACATTTACTTGCATTTGGAGCAACACCTTTTGGTGGAGGTACATTTGATCCTTTGTTAATAAGATTTTCAAATCAAGATGAACCTGAGAACTTTACCCCGTCTACTCTTAACAGTGCAGGATTTATTAAAGTTAGTAGTGGGTCAAGAATAGTGACGGCATTTAGAACAAGACAAGAGGTATTAGTGTTTACAGATATGTCAGTTCATTCAATGCAGTTTCTTGGTACAACAGATGTTTTCGGTCTTCAAGAGTTAGAGACTAATATATCTATTGCAAGTCCACGGTGTGTTGCTGGGGCAAGTAACATATTATTTTGGATGGGGACAGATAAATTTTATATGTATAACGGAAAAGTTGATACTCTTCCTTGCACACTTAGAGACTTTGTATTTAACGATATTAACTTTGATGCTCTCGCATATGTATATGCAGGCACTGTAGAAGCTCAAAGTGAAGTGTGGTGGTTTTACCCGTCAAAAAACAGTTCAACAAATGACTCTTACATAGTATATAACTATAAAGAAAACATTTGGTTTTATGGTAGTTTAAATAGGTCAGCTTGGTTAGACTCTAATTTAAGGCAGTTTCCACAGGCGGTTGGAGATAACTTTGTTTATAATCACGAAATAGGAAATGATGCAGATGGTTCGGCTATGTCAGCATTTATAACATCATCTGATTTTGATATTGGGGATGGAGATAAGTTTACCTTAGTTAATAGAATTATCCCCGATGTAAGTTTTACAGGTTCTAATGCTAGTGAGCCTACAGTTAAGATGACAGTCAAACCTAGAAACTTTCCGGGTAGCACGTATAGTGTAGAGAATGATAAAAATGTAATAGAAACATCTGTAAATGTTTACACTGAACAAGTATTTTTAAGAGCTAGAGCAAGACAGATGGGGTTTAAAATATCTTCTGACACTCTTGGTACGACATGGAAGTTAGGTTCTCCTAGATTAGATGGTCGTCCTGATGGGAGAAGATAATGGCAATGAGGTCATTTCGTGCGCCTCCACTTCCTTTAGCGCCACAAGAATACGACAGAGGTTATTTAGATCAATTAGTTAGAGTATTAAATATATACTTTACGCATTTGGATTCACAAAATGCTTTGCACTTAGAAGGGTTGACATTAACAAATTTAGCAGAAGCACCTGTAGGATTACCACCTTTTAGTTTGTATAGAGATGGAAGAAGCGTTAAAATATTACTACCGCAAGACACAGGTGTAGCTGGTCTTAGTGCAACAACATCTGTAGGTAGTGTAACAGTTACTATTGGATAAGATATGAATAACATGCAACCGTTAGCTAAAGCAATACAATCTCAAGGACGTGGCAATGACTCAATGCTTGTTCATATGACTCCTTCTGAAGTAGGAGGATTGCAAACTCTAGCTAAAAAATATAATAGAAGTTTAAGTATTAATCCTTCAACAGGGCTTCCTGAAGCTGGGTTTCTTGAAGACATTCTTCCTACGTTAGCTGGCGCTGCTTTGGTTGCAGGTTCTGGAGGTACATTAAGCCCGCTTGTAGCTGCTGGTCTAGTTGGAGGAGGAACTACACTAGTCACTGGGGATGTAGAAAAAGGTTTAATGGCGGGTCTTGGAGCGTACGGTGGAGGAGGGCTTGGGCAAGGATTAACTGCAGCAGGTGCTGCCACAGCTCCTACAAATGTAGTCGCAACAGAAGTTGGGGGGCAAACGGTAGCTAATCAAGTGGCTATTGATGCCGCTGCACAATCTGGGGTTAACTCAGGTGCTGTTAGTGTAAGTAATCCTCTTGCTAACACACAGTTTGACCCTGCATTTAGAGCGCCGTTAGACGCAACTACAGTTATGAACACAAATCCTGCAGGGGTTGTGCCTATTGACGGCGGTACATTAACTAGTACTATGCCTATTGACCCTAAAACTTTAACTATGGGTGAGAATTTTAGCTTAGCTGGAAAAGGTTTTACTAATTTAGGAAGTGAAGCAGGGCGTGAGGCTTTTGTTAAAGGACTTGCTCCCGGCGGTAAGGGAACAGTAGGAGATGTGTTTAAGTATAGTTTTGCAGGGGCTTCCCCTTTACTAGCACAAGATCCGTATGAATATAAGAAAAAAACAGGAAAAATAAAAAATTACGATTATGATCCCGGCACTCAGGACGTATCCTATAGAACAGGTGCAAGAGGTGAAGACACTGATGAGCTTCGTTATTTTAGACCACGGTTTTTTGCAATGGGTGGATTAGCTAATTTAAATAATAGAGGTGAGTATTTAAAAGGAATGGGAGATGGTATGAGTGATACTATCCCTGCAAATATAAATAACGTACAAGAGGCTGCTCTGTCAGACGGAGAGTTTGTTATACCTGCAGATGTTGTTTCGCATTTAGGGAATGGCTCTAGTAATGCAGGAGCAAAGCGATTGTACGCTATGATGGATAATATTCGTAAAGAAAGAACAGGTAAAGAAAAACAAGCACCTGCCGTTAATGTGAATAAGGTTATGCCAGCTTAATGGATTCTGTTGAGGTTGTTCCACTTTCTTTAATTCATACTGTGTGGCCTGATGTAGAAAAGTTTTTAAAAGATGGACTATCGTTTTGTGAAGGTGATTATACTGTTGAGCAAGCTAAGGTGTATATTACAAAAGGGGAATGGATGTTAGTAGTTGCTGTTAGTGAAAACAAATTAATAAAAGGTGCAGCAGCAGTACAAATTTATAATCTACCTAATGATAGGGTAGCGTATATAACTACGATAGGCGGTAAAGGTATAGTTAGTCGAGAGTCTTTTGCAAAATTAAAAACATTGTTAAAAAGTTTTGGGGCTACTAAAATTCAAGGTGCAGCACGAGAATCTATTGCAAGATTTTGGAGGCGGTTTGATTTTATAGAGCGTTATAAAATTGTTGAGGTAAAAATATGAGAAACGCATGGGATGAAATGTTACCTGAAAGGGCATTTGTAAAACGAGCAGGGCCGAGCAATCGGCCTATGACTTTAGAAGGTGGGTCTGGTGGAGGGCAGCCTACTAGTATGAGTCAAACTACTATACCGGAGTACGCTGAACCGTACATGGCCGATATACTAGGAAAAGCAGCAGCACTTTCTGATGTAGAAAAAACTCCGTATCAAGTATATGGAGGAGAACGAATTGCTGGGCCTAATGTTGCACAACAAGAAGCTCGTTTAAATGCACAAAATTTACAAATGCCCGGAGGTTTTGATGCAGGATCAAGTCTTGCTCAAACTGCTGGACTACAGGCGTTGACAAGTTCGCAATATGATCCAACTTCAACTACAGTTAGTGCGCCACAACTTACACAATATGGTATGCAAGGCGCACAGACTGCTTACAATCCTACTCTTGCAGCGCCGGAATTTAGTAGTGAAGAAGTAGTTAAGTACGGTTCTCCGTTTATGCAAGAAGTTGTAGAACGTCAAAAGTTAGCTGCAATAGATGATGCTAAACGAACTCAACTTTCTACAAACCTAGCCGCTGCCAGACAAGGAACTTATGGAGGAGCAAGGCAGGCTTTACTTCAAGGAGAACGAGAAGCTGCATTAGGTGGTCAGCTTGGAGACATTCAAGCACAAGGACTACAATCTGCTTATGAATCAGCACAAGCACAGTTTGAAAGAGATCGTGCTGCTAAATTAGGAGTACAGGCTCTCGGTGCTGACATAGGTTTAAAAACATCACTTGCAAATTTAGATAATGAGCAACAAGCTAGAGTACAAAATCTTGCAGCATCTTTACAAACGCAAGGACTAGGAGCAAATCAAGCTCTTCAAGCAGCTTTAGCTAATCAAGCTAATGAACAGTTTGGGTCTGAGATAGGATTAAAAGGAACACAAGCAGCTACACAATCAGCCGCAGTGTTAGGAGATTTAGCTGGCCGTCAAGCTCAAACACAATTAGCAAACATACAGTTTCAAAATCAAATGGCCGCACAACGTCAAGCAGAGCAACAAGCTATGCTAGATATGGCGTATGGAGATTTCCAAGCACAGCAAGCTGATCCTTATACACGTCTAGGATTTATGTCTGATCTTCTTCGTGGATCATCTAATCTTGCACAATCCGGGGGACGAGCTATTTATCAACAGCCGCCGTCTGCTATTTCGCAAATTGGTGGATTAGGGCTATCAGGTTTAGCTCTTCAAAAACTAATGTCAGGAATGTAATTATGGCACTCACAATATCTGATCCTAACATCGCAAAGCTCGACTCGTTAATTAAAAAAGCTGTACCAAAAGGGCCAAAAGGAATACCGTTTTTAAAAAATATGTTACGAGAAATAACTCTTAAGCGTCCACAAGATGTAGGAAGTAAAAAGTATTTACTGTTAGCAGGAGAGTTGCAAGCTAGAAAAAGCACGGCAGAGAAAATGAAAGGCGCTGGCCCTAAGCCTCCTAGTGTAATGCAGTCTTTAACTGCGCCTGCTCCTCAAGATGGGTTAGGTTTAGATATGTCACAGCCTGCTGTTAGAAACTTAGCAGCACAAAATCAAATGGCTACTATTGGAGGCAATCCTCCTGCAGGTAACAGAGGAGGTATAGTTGCGTTTCAAAGTGGAAGCCTTGTTCCTATGGGTGCTGATCCTTTAGATAACGAGTTAAAAAGAATACTTGAACAAGCTCGTGCAGCCGCAGCACGAGGAGATACTAAATTTAATTACATTGAAGTTTTAGAAAAATTTAAAAAAGCTGGGCGCCCTCTTCCACAAACTCAAGCCTTTCAAAAAATTGTGCAAGCTGCTACGAATCAACGCATAGGCGGTATAGGAGCAAGTCCTTTTGATAGAAATCTAAAAATGCCGGGGCCAACTGTAGAAGGCGACTCAAAAAAATTTCAGCCAAAAGGTGTAGGAGACAGGGGCGGTCAAAGTATTGCAGGCGAAAAAACACGTCGAGACAGAATAAACAAACTGTATGCAGGAAGAGGAAAACAAGAAATAGACAGAATAAATAAAATTTTAAAAGCAGACGCAGATAGAAAAGCAGCTAACAAAGCAGCTAACAAAGCATATTTTGAGTCTGGAAAAAGGTTTCTTCCAAAAGGTGTTATTGGAAAAAGTCTTGGGCTTGTAAACCCTCTTAGTACCTACGGAAAAGTTCCTAAAGGAGCAGCCGCATTACTTGCTGCAGGGGATGCAGGAGCAGGAGAAGATGAAATTGTAAAACGTATGCAAGCTATGAAAAATTTTCCAGACTTATATCGTCAACAAAATGTATTAAACCCTCAAGGGGGAATTTCTTCAACAACTCCAGTTAATATTCCTGAAATAACAACTCCTACTTATGGTTTTGGGGATGTTTCAAATATATACAAAGAGCAAGGGCTTATGCCAGCGGCTAAAGAAGTTCTTTCGCAAGTTGGAAATATAATGGATAAAGGAGTTTATCCAGAAGTTACACCTGCTGGCAGGTTAAGCGATTTTAAAACTCTTTCTAAACTTCCACAATCTGTGTATGACGCAATACAAGAAGCTAGATCGTACGGTATGAAATCAGATCAAATAAATTCTTTATTACGTGATGAGACTGGGAATTTTGGAGGATTAGAAGCTCTACAATCAGCTATATATGAAATAAAACCACAAACAACTCTTGTAGATCAATCTCCTGTAGAAAGTGAAGCTCTTGTAAATCAATCTCCTGTAGGTGGCCCTCCTGCAGATGGCAGTGGGCTTGTTGCAGATGCCCCTTCACAATCTGATTTATCTATGCCTTCATTAGACAGTTTAAACAATCAACTAGCTGAACTAGGGTTTAAGAATGATTTTGAAGATCTGAAACCAAAAGAGGTAGGTGAGTATGTAGATACTGTTAATCTTGCTATGGAAAAGGCTGGGTATGATAAAAATTATTTCGCAGAGGCAAAAACAAAATTAGAAGAAATGCAGGCGCAAACTAAAGCCGAAGGAAAAGAAGGACGTGCTTATCGTTTGCTTGAAATGGGGTTAGGTATAATGGCTGGAGAATCGCCTAATGCTTTCGTTAATATTGGTAAGGGCGCAGCCCCTGCAGTTAAAGGACTTGCTGAAGATATTAAGTATTATCAAAAGATGGACAGAGATTATAACAAAGAAGCACTGAGTCTTGAGAAAGCCTTCCAAACATCCAATAGACAAACGGGCATAGCTGCAATAAACATGAAAGAAAAAGCACAAGATCGTTTTGACAAAGCTCAACAAGAAAGAAAATTAGCTAAATTAGCATTACAGAAAACAATCATAACAGGCAAGTTTAGTGTAAAGACGGCAAAGGTAAGATCAGATATGTTTAATTCTTTTGGTGGTGGTCTTGGTCTTAGCGGTTTAAGTGCGAGTAACAGGCTAAATATACAAAAACAAGTGTCAAATATTCTAATAAAACCTGAGCAAAGAAGGAGTGTAGCTAGGGTTATGGGGGTAAAGCCTGAACAGGTAGACGAAGAAATTGCTATGCAGTATATTCAACGTACTATGCTTATGGGGGGTAGTGGCGGTTCATCAGGAGTACGAACTTTTAATCCAGAATCTGGAACTCTTACTAATTAAGGAACTAATATGCCTGTAGTTCAAATACCAAATGTTGGGCGAGTTAGATTTCCTGACACCATGACGGATGAGGAAATAGAAGAAGCTATTCGCACAAGCCCAGCATTTAAAGCAGCATTTCAATCTGAAGAAGATTCACGAGAAGGTGTTGGCCCTGCTGCTAGACGTGGATTAGAAGTTCTTAAATCAGGATTTCAAACAGCGTTTGAATCTGCAACAGATGACAAAGATGCAGCAGCTTTAGCAGGATTAAAAAGACAAGAAGAAATTGCCAAACAATTTGCTCCCGGTTCTAATTTAGAAGCTGTTATTGACGCATATAAACAAGATGGTTTTTTACCTGCAGCTAAAGAAGTTGTTAGTCAAGTGCCAACAGCTATTGCAGAACAGTTTCCTAATATTGCAGGTACAGTGGGAGCCAGTTTTGTAGGAGGTAGAACGCTTGGAGCGCCCGGAGCTATAGCTGGAGGATTGTCTTTTGCACTTCCACAACTTTATTCGTCTTTCCTTGAGCGTCAAGCAGAAGAAGATGTAGCAGCAGGAAGAGATGTAGATGTTGATAGAGGCAAAGCTCTCTTGGCAGCAGCACCGGCTGCAGGTTTAGAGTTAGCAGCTACGTTTACTGTTTTGGGAAGGGGAGTTATTGGAAGTTTGTTGGGGCCAAAGGTTGAACGGTTATTGGCCGAGGGAGGAAGTAAAGCTATTGATGAAGGAATTATATCTTCATTAGCAAAAGGTGGAGCAAGAGGTTTAGCTGTTGAATCAGGAACAGAAGTTGCACAACAAATGATTGAGCGTTATCAAGCAGGGTTGCCGCTGTCAACTCCTGATGCTGTTCAAGAGTATGGACGTGCTGCGTATGGAGCTGCACTGGTGGGTACACCGCTTGGTGGAGCAGGACGTTACTTTGAAGCTGGACGAGATCCTGCTGTTGATACTCCTTCACAAACTCCTGTTGTTGACGAAGCCTTAGTTCAAAGGTCAGATGAAGCACAACCTGACACTGAAACGTCAGAAATAGCTAGATATAAACAAAGTCTAAATGCTAACAAAGAACAACTTAAAAAATTAAAACAGTTATTAAAAGATAAAACTTTAGATAAAGATATACGATCTGAAGCAACTAATCGAATTGATATTTTAGAACAACAAATTAATAGTGATACAGAAACACTTAGAGCTATGGGAGGTTTGCCTAGCTTTGAAGAAGTTCTTGAGCAACAAACAAAACCTGTTGAAGAACCTACGGTTAAAGAACCTACAGTTAAAGAACCTACAGTTAAAGAACCTACAGTTAAAGAACCTACTGTAGCAGAGCGTATGGCTGAAGAACCCGCAGCGCCTGTTGTAGAAGAAGATGCTGGTACTAGAGAAGATTTAAGAAAAGAAGTTGCTTTCTTTGTAGAAGATTTAGAAAGTGCAGGAATAAATACTGAAGCTATTGATTCAAGTCTACGAGATACATATGACGATCTTGGGCGTCCTGATTACAATAAACAATTAAAAAAATTAGAAGAGCTTAAAGATAGCACTCAAAAACTTAGAGCTGTAGAAGCTGAAAAACAAATTAAAGATACTCGTGATCTTCGTAATAAATTATCTACAAAGTTTTTAAAAGATTTTAACACCGCACAAAAAATAAAAGATAAAAAAATAAAAGATGCAGAAACTGAATCTGTTTTAAAAAATTACTTTGATGAGCAAACTAGTGGCGAGTTTGATTACGATATACTTTTTCCTAAAGCAGAGCCAAAACGATTACCGTTTGATTATACAAAAAGATTAGCATCTGCGAATAAAACTATTAACACGATGAATCGTGAAATTGAGAAAAGAGAAAACCAACGTAAGTTATTTCAAGAAACAGGAAGAGATAAAGAATCAATATTTAAACTTGCGGATGAGATAAGTGTATTAAGAGGCAATAGACGTAAAGCTATGGAAGCTATTGCAGATACTGCAGAAACTTCTACTACAACTACATTTGAAAATTTTAATAGGGATCTTAAAAAAGGACAACTTTCTAACGAAGTAGCTAAAGCTCTTGGGCTTAAAGATCTTGAAAAAATACGAGGGAAAACACAACCAGTAACTGCAAAGACAACACCTAGACAATCTGTCTTTATAGATGCTTATGATAAAAATGTTAAAGAAGCTATTCGCCAAAGAATTAAAACATTAAAATTTAATCAACAACGAAGAGAACTCCCCGGAGCAGAATCTTTAATTAACTTTAAAACAGGTAAACTTTTTAAAGAAAAAGGTGATACAGCAATTAAAGAAAATGTACAACTTAGAATACTTAATGAGTTGTTAGCAACAGTTCAAACTTCTGCACCCGTACGTTCAGATGACGCAAGAATTACAGAAGTTGAAAAAATACTTGAATCAAATATTGCTCCTTCAGGCAAAAAACTTACAGAAGAATTAAAAAAATCATACCAAGAAGAACTTACTAATCTTAAAAGAGATCAACCATCTCTTGATGCAGGATTAGAAAAAACTTTAACTAGTGTGTCACGAGATGCAGAAATAGGTGAAAGACTTAGGGGCGATTTTCCTGTTGATACTGTTGGCCCAAGGGCAGTGACACCTCAAGGCATAGAAAGAGAACGAAGTGCTGGCGATCTTTCTTTCACTCAGTTTAATGAATTACTTAATGATTTAAGAACTACTACATATCTTGATAGCCCTAATGAAAATAGAAGAGTAGGAGCTAGTTTTACTCGTGAAGCATTAATTAAAGAAATTAATACAAACCGTGAAAACTTTTTAAATAGTTTAGTAGATGAAGTTGCTCTGCGTAGGAAAAGAGATAACATTAAATCATTAACAAATAACGAAACTACAGAAGTTAGAAATAAAGTTAATGAAATTTTAGATGAAATTTATAATAGACAACTAGCATCTAAAGAAAAAGTTCTTGTTACATTACAACCTGCACAAACACGAGGAACTAAATTAATAGCAGAAGCAAAAACTATTTATAAAGATGTAAGATCTCTTAAGAACCGACCGTTTGGCAATCCTAAACAAGCCTTAGAAGTTTTAACAGAATCAATAAATCAATTAAAAGAAGAAGCTGCAACAAGTAGAAATGTTAAACAAGTATTTGGGCTTATAGGACAAACGTCAAGAGATTTAGAAAAATTACAAAAAGAAGAAGATGCAAAATCTGTTACAGAAAGACGTCCTTCTAGTGATGTGCCTGAAGGACAATTAGAACTTGCTTCTTTTAAACAACCAGAAGCACGTAATGTAAAACTTGGTAGACTTCAAAAAGAATTAAAAAAAGTAGTAGATGATAGAACAGATGTTGATAAAAAAATTGAAGATTTAAAACCAATAGCAAAAGACAACTCAGGCGTAATTTCTATTACTCCTTTTATTTTTATAAAACCATATTTATCTGCAGACTTAGCGACAGCTTTTAGCTCTCCTATTGGAAGAGTGCAAGCTAAACTTAAAGCAGCAGAAGAACAATTTAATAAACCTAATATTCCTCAAGCAAGAATTAACAAGTTAAATAAAGACATTGAAAAATATACAAAGCAAATTAAAACTTTTGCTGAAGCAGAACTTACTAAACTAGATAAGAAAAAATTTAATATTATTAAAAGAGAAGCTGCGATAGAAAATCAAATAAATAATTTAACTGATGTTACAAAAGAAGAAAAAGAAGACGCTGTTCGTGAAGCTAAAAAATTAGCTGTAAAAGAATTAAAAGATAAAAAAAATAAAAAAGCTAATGAAATAAAAAAACTTTTAGCAGAAAGAAAAGAAGCTAAAAAAGTTGCAGCAGAAAAAGCAGAAGCTGCAAAAGTAAAAGCAGCACCTGAAGAACTTCGTAAGTCTTTACCCGGCAGAAAAATTACTACTGAAACTAGACAAGCACGAACTGATATTGACGATGACCTTGATCCTAGTGGAAGCTCTAAAATAAAACAAGAAGTGGTACAACTTAGTGATGATTTAGCATATGGAGCTGCAGTACGAGCAGATGAAAAGGGAAGATCAGACTTTAGAAAACAAGCTGACAAAGATAAAGCAGAAAAAATTAAAGCTATTAAACTTGAACTTGCAAAAGTAGAAGAAGAAATTACAAATATAGAAAAAGAATTAGAAGCTCCAAAAATTACAAAAAAAGTAAAAGCTAATTTAGAAGATAAGTTAGATAATAAAAAAACTGAAAGAGGTATACTAAAAAATAATTTTCAAGAACTTACAAAATCTCCTGTTGCTAGGTTTACAGTTGCAGAAATAAAAGCTGTTGATAATCTTTCAGGAATGCCAGATTTATTTGAAGCAACTCCTAAATTGAGAAAAGAAAAACAAGAAGCAGATACTAGAATTAACGCAATAGAAAAAATATTAGAATCAAATGTAGATACTGCAGGCAAAAAACTTACAAATAAATTAAAGACTCAGTATAAAAAAGAGTTAGTAGATCTTAAAAAAACACAAAAAGCATTAGCATTTGTAAGTGAAGATACAAGAGAAGGAGTTAAAACTGTTACTCCTACAACATTAAGCACTACTACTATTAGTAAACTTTTTGTTAATCCTGCAAATGTTGAAGAAAAAATTGAAGATGTAGAAGAAAAATTAATAAGTAAAAAAGCAAAACTTAAACAAGCCAAAGGAGAAAAAAACAAACAAAAGCGTTTAGATTTAAGTGAAGAAATTGAATCGTTAGAAAACGATCTTACAGACTTAGCTATACTAAGCGAAGCCAAAGATGTGCAATCACAATTTAATTCTTTAAAAAGAATAATCAAAGCTCGTTATGCTCAAGCTAATAATTTAAGAGACAAATTAAAACTTGGAGATGTTACACGCCCTGAGATAGAAGAAAAATTAAAAACTGCTGAAGCAGGATCTCAAGCAAAAATAAATTTACAAACTTATTTAAACACTTTAGATAGAATAAAATTTCTTAACAACAATTTACAAAAAGCAAAACGAGATGAACTAGCAAATTTAGGAGGTATTCTTCTTGATAAACCAGAACTACCTACTGTAAAAAATCCACGAAAACGAACCGTTAAGCCAGATGAATTTCGTAATCCAGATTTTTCTATTAATAAACAAAAAACTTTTACAGAAAAACAAGCATTTAATTTATTAGGAACTGCTGGATCTTTTATAGAAGGTAAAACTTTTAATAGAGATGGGTTTGATTACAGAATTAGTGAGTCTGCTGCATCAGGAGAACTTGATGTTAATGCTGCTGTTGAGCGTTTAAAGACTACTAAAGAAAAAGCAACTGCTGCAGATATAAATTTTAATTACTACAAAACATTCGATGCTTTGCCTGATAATGTAAAAAAAGATATACAAGCAAAAGGATTAGAGTCGTATAAAAATCAAATTAAAGGTGGCGTTCTACCTGATGGCTCTGTATTTATCGTAGTTGATAATCATTCTAGTATGATTGATTTAGAAAAAACTTTAGCGCATGAGTTAATTGGACATTACAGCGTTGAGTCTGTTCTAGGTCAAAACGGGATGAATAAACTTTTAAAACAAGTAGAGAATCAATACGGAAATGTTTATACCTTAGCAGATAAATTAAACTTGCAAGGGTTAGAGCATGAAGCCTACGCACTAATGGGTAAGAATGGCTCTACTGACAACGCTAAGATGTTAATGCTAAAAGAAATAATAGCATTTACTGCAGAGAAAAAAGTTGATGCGTCATTTTTACAAACTGCAAAGCGTTGGTTGCAAGAGCTAGTAGGCGCTATTAGGGCGGCGTTTAAAAAGATTGGATTGTTAGACGCTAATAAGATGTCAACGTCAGATATATTTTATTTACTTAAACAAGCCGAAGCAAACTTTAATGCTGGCAAACCTATGGCAAAAGTAGATGCACGAGGTGATGTTTCTTTTAGAATTACTCCTGCTAAATATAACAACGATGTGCCTACAGAGTTACAAGGTGCAGCAGAAAGAATTATTGATTTGGGTACTCCTGCTGCACAGAGAATAAAAGCAGAAAATTTAGGACTAGCAGGTCGAGTAAAATATTTTGATAGGTTTGGTGCTACTGAAGCTCTTATTAAAAAAGGTGCAGAAAAAAATATTATAGATTCTGTTAAAGCAATGGACGTAATGTACTTTAATAGAATGTCAGATCAACGAAATAGTTTTATAGCAGAAGTAGCTACATCAGGGCCACTGTCTCTTAAAAAAGTAAAACGTCCTGACAATAAAGAAGAACGCATTATTGAATCTACTCCCGGTGCTAGTTTAAAACAAGTAGCTGAAGCATTGCGTGGTGCAAATATTGGAAATGATAAAGCAACAGAAGCTCAGTTTACTCTATACCTACTAGCAAAACGTGCAAAACGTGTAGGTAAAAAAGTATTAGATTTAGAAGGCAGGATTACAGACGCTGAGTTAGCAGCCGCTGAACAGTTTGGAGATTCTAATAAGTCATTTCAAAATGCAAGAAAGATTTACAACGAATACAACAAAGGGTTGATTGACTTTTTAATTTCTACTGGCGCTATGAGTAAGAACATAGGTGAGAAATTAAAACTTACAAATGATTATGTGCCTTTCTATCGTTCAGATGGCGATAGCGTTATGTTAAATATAAAAGGAGAAAAACCATTTAGAGTAGGAGATCTTAAAAATCAACCGTACCTCAAAGAATTAATAGGAGGTGAGCAAAAAGTATTTACTGTATTTGATTCTGCTTTACGAAATACAAATCTTTTAACTGACATGGCTTTAAAAAATTTAGCTACTCGAAACACTGCTTTTGTATTTAAAGATTTAGGTGTTGCTACAATATCTAAAGGCACTGGAAAAGCTGATCGCTCTACTATTAGATTTAAAATAAATGGAGAAGATTTTTCGGCTGTTGTTAATACTGAAAATAAAGAGATGTTGTTTGGAGACATACCCACAGAGTTAGTAGTAGAAGGTTTACATGGTATCCAAGCATCTATTCCAACGGCTATTCGATTACTAGGTATGCCTGCTAACTGGCTAAGAAAGTTTGTTACTCGTTCTCCAGACTACGCAGTCAGACAAATCTATCGTGATTCTATGGCGGCTGTTATGACTACAGGTGCAAACTTTACGCCTGTTGTTGATACGTTAAGAGAGTTAACTCGTGCAAATAGAGATGGCGCTTTTGGTAGCTTACAAAAACGAGGTGTTATTGGAGGTCAGGTTTTATCTGGAGCTTCTGATGACATGCAAAAAATTCTTTTGCAAATTACTTCAGGCAAAAGTAATTGGGCATCAAGTCTTGCTAAGTTAGATTCTTTAGCTATGAAAGGTGATGGTGCTACACGAGTGTCAATGTACAACTCGTTTTTACAACAAGGACTATCAGAAAGAGAAGCTACGTTTGGTGCGTTAGAAGCTATGAACTTTAGCCGACGTGGGCTATCTCCTACTATGATGCACCTTAATACTTTAATTACATTTTTTAATGCAAACATTCAAGGTATTGACGTTATCTACAGAGCATTTAAAGGAGACATGCCAGCTTCTCAAAGACTAAAAGTTAAAAGAAAACTGTACTCACGTTTAATTATGATGGCTGCTATGACTCTTTCATACACCCAGATGATGGAAGATGAAGATCTTTACAAAGATGCTACTCCTGCACAACGTCTTAGTAATTGGTTTATTCCTATAGGAGGTACTGCGTTACGAGTACCTATTCCATTTGAAGTTGGATTCATTGGTAAAGCTCTTCCTGAAGGTGTGTACAACATGGCGTTCTCTGATAGAGATGCGTCCAAAACTTTAAAAGAATTATATGACATGTTCTTACGAAGCATGCCTTTAGTTAATCCGGGCGCAGGATTAGTTCCAGTACCAGACTTGCCAACAGGGGTAAAACCTTTTGTAGAACTTGCTACAAATTATTCTTTCTTTACGCAGGCGCCGATTGAAAGCCCTCGTATGAAAACTTTAATTCCGTCTGAGAGATATTCTTCATCTACCCCAGAAGCTCTTAAACAAGCAGGGCAATTAACTGAGGTGTTGGGAGTTTCTCCTATTCAAATTGAAACTTTATTTCGTGGGTTTACTGGAGGGTTAGGAATAAGTTTATTAAAACTATTAAACCCTGTGCTTGAAAAAGATATTATAAAACCGGATGGCTCTATTGCTAATGCTCCTTTTATTGGAGGATTATTTCAACCAGATAGTGCTGGCGGTATAGTTAACGGAGCATATCAAACTGCAATAGAAACTGACAAAATTGTTAAGACCTATAAAAAATTAATAGACGAAGGTAGAGATAAAGAAGCATTTAAGTTTTATAAAGATAACGAAGTAGATTATTTACTAGGAAAAGAAGGGGCTGTGTTTAGAAAAAGCGCAGGGGAGATACAAAAAGAAATTAGACGAGTTAGAGAAGACCCTGAGTTACCTAAAGAACAAAAAGAACGCGACTTAAAAGATTTAAAAACATACTTGAAAGACCTTGCTAATTGGTATCAACAAAGTAAAAAAGAACCCCTAGCAATTGATTTTTAATTCCTATACTAGCCCTAGCTTTTAATACTTTTTGAGACACCGCAGCTTTTAATCCTTCCTCATAAACCTTTTGCGTATCTAAACAAGGGACAAAAAATCCTTGCCCCTTTTTAAGTTTCTTCCACGGGTATTGAATCTTCATCTTCCTTTCTGGATATCTGCATTGCGTTCACACGCATGGTTGGCCCCTTTGTTTTTGCTAACATATCTTTT
>Ga0209535_1001456_pt1 | contig 16129 bp, 20 predicted proteins | sample LinPmetageLP28_FD_184041 | JGI IMG/M metagenome (GOLD analysis project Ga0209535, IMG submission 184041) | Marine viral communities from the Pacific Ocean - LP-28 (SPAdes) (version 2) | ecosystem: Environmental > Aquatic > Marine > Oceanic | place: Pacific Ocean | collected 2009-08-22 | reverse complement strand
TAAAACCACAAGATTTCAACTTCAACTTATTACAGTATCCTTACGCACAGAGGATCGATCTATTGCCAGACTCTTACAAACAAAAAGTTAAGGAGAAGATCCAAGCACACCTGGAATGGTTGCGTCCATTGGATAATCTTACTAGGGCAACCAAGGGCTTTGAATCTGGGTTGGACTACATGATGAGAAGAGACAACAGCAAAGACATGCAACAGTTCAAAGACACAATGAAAAAGATGGATGTTATCAGGGATGAAAATATACTTGAAACATTTCCTGAATTGAAGGGGTTGTATGATACACAGAAAACCTAAAAATTTTTCTGACAAATTTGCATACAGTATAACCATGGGTTTAAGATGGATTGCAGATACGTTCTTTGCAAAACGTTATGGACACAGAGCAGTTGTGCTGGAAACAGTTGCTGGTGTGCCAGGCATGATTGCCGGAATGTGGAATCATTTGCGTAGTCTAAGAAAAATGCGACCAGATGACAGGGGTTGGATAAGACAATTACTCGAAGAGGCAGAAAATGAACGTATGCATCTGATGATATTCATACAGATTGCAAAGCCTAACTGGTTTGAACGTTGGATGATAATTCTTTCTCAAGCATTGTTTTGGCATTTTTATTTGGTACTGTATATATTTTTTCCAGCCTGTGCCCACAGAATGGTAGGTTACTTTGAAGAACAAGCAGTGATTAGTTACACAGACTATCTGAAGCAGATTGATAACGGAAAAGCAAAGAATATACCAGCACCAAAAATTGCTATTGAATATTATGGTCTAAGAAAGACAGCAACATTAAGAGATGTTGTACTTGCAGTAAGACAAGACGAGAGAGGCCATGCAAAAGTTAACCATGAAATGGCAGATGAGGTTAGACGTGAAAAGAATTAAACCCAGCGAAGGCAACAATACATTCTGTATGGCACCATGGACGCACACGTATCTTTCGCCTCAGATGGAGAGAAGGTTGTGTTGTAGTTCACGTGAAACACCAGAGAACTTTGAACAGTACATAGACTCAGTGGATCAAACAGGAAAAACTGATAAACTTCATCTCACAACACTGAAAGAGCATTGGAATTCTGATTACATGAAAAGTGTTAGATTAAAACTATTAGCAGGTGAAGAAATTCCACAGTGTGCTGTGTGTAATCACAAACTATTGAACGAACAAGTGTACAGACAACACTTCAATTGGCTGTACAAAAACAAAATAGATGAAGTATACAACAGCACAGACGAAACTGGTGCAACCACAATGATGACGGAAAGTTTTGATTATAGATTTTCTAATTTATGCAATTTCAGTTGTAGGATGTGTGGCGATATGTTGAGTAGTACTTGGGAAACAGAGAATAAAAAGCACGGCAAGGGTGACTACGAGAATTATAGAATATGGGGCAGGAAAGACATCAAAGAAAAACTAGAAAAGTTTCATGATCAACAAATTGTAAAAGAATTTATTGAAGCAGTCGAACAAAAACGGATTACTGAATTGTATTGGTGTGGAGGAGAACCTCTGATGTGGAAAATACACTGGACAGCAATGGAAAGAATAAAAGAACTAGGATATGCTGATCAAGTACTTGCAAGATATAACTCTAACATGAGCCGTATAAACTTTTATGGCAAAAATCTATTTGATGACATATTACAATACTTTCCAAAGTTTCAGATTTGTGCATCAATAGACGGAACTGGCGAGATTGGCGAATATATTAGAACAGGTTTAAAATATGATCAATGGCTTAAAAATATAGAGTATGGATTACAGTTTACTGATAAAAATAATGCTTATAAAAGAATGCAACTAGATTTAACAATTACTTTACCCGGATTATTTGATCTAGAAAACATGGTTCACCTCAGCAATAAGTTGAATATAGAACTTCTTACAAAACAAGTTTTCAACTTTAGTAATGATAATGCTATGGCTCCATTGTTTATGCCATATGATATCATGAGTGAACTAATAGACGACGCAAGAGAAAAAACAATCAAATACAAAAACAAAAATTTAAACAATTTTTTTGGACAATTGGACGAAATGCAAAAGCAAAAAAGAAACAACGAACTAGTATACAACGAAGAAGAGTATAATCTTGGACAAAAAAATGGAAAGGCAGAAGTTGAACGATTAGATAGAATTAGGGGAACAGATATTAAAAAAATATTAGCAAAAAACAAAAAGGCGTTAGAGTGGTGGACAAGTATATAGATTCAAACATATGCCCATTACCGTGGAACCATTTAGAAGTTGATGTAAATGGTGGTGCATCACCTTGCTGTTTGTACAAGGGCAGTGTGCCTGGTGTGAAAGTGTACGAACAAAGTTTAAAGTCTATACAAGATACAGAATACATGGACAATCTTAGAACACAGTTTAGAAATGGTGAACGTCCTAAAGGATGCCAGAGCTGTTGGCAAGAAGAAGATGCAGGCAAGACAAGTAAAAGACAGAATTCAATTTATAAAATGCGTAGCAGTTTAACAGACTGGACACCTAATAGCGAGCCAACATTAAAGTTTATAGACTTTAAGTTAGGCAACGTGTGTAATTTAAAATGTAGAATATGCGGATCATGGAGTTCCTCAAAATGGGCTCAGGAAGAAATAGATTATGAAACGGCCAAGGGCGGAGATAATCCAGTGGCTAGAAAACAATTAAAAGAAGGCGGCTGGCCAAAACGTAACCCACAATTTTTTGAGGAGTTGCAGGAGGATCTAAAATATGTGGAGTACTTTGAATTCACAGGCGGTGAACCGTTCATGATCAAGGATCACTTCAAGATCTTGATGCACTGCGTAGAGAAGGGTTATGCAAAGAATATAGATATACACTACAATACAAACGGCACACAGTTGCCACCACAGGAGATATTTGACCTATGGAGTTACTTCAAACATGTCGAAGTAGCATTCAGCATAGATGACGTGGGGGAACAGTTCGAGTACCAGAGACATCCTGCGAACTGGAGAGAAGTGAATCAAAACCTAATAAAGTTTAAAGAAATGAGAACACCTAATATGGATTTTCAAATATGTTCAACAGTGAACATTTTTAATGTGTTCAGTTGGGCCAAGATGGCACTGTGGGTGGCACAGTTTCAACCCAAGTTCTTTTATGTGAACACTTGCTTTGATCCAGATGTGTTTAACATTCAAACACTGCCACAACAGGTCAAAGACATAGTAGTGGATAGGTATGGTATGCTGACAGACTATCAACCCAGCATAAGATTTATGAATGCCGCTGACAGAGATACACCAGAGATAAGGGCAGAAAGAAAGAGAAGGATTTTACAAACAGATCATTACAGGAAAGAAAATTTTGGAGAGGTATTTCCACTTTTAAATAAAGTATTACAGATTTATGATTAATTATATTGCAGGTGGGTGTAGTTTTACTTTTGGACATGAGCTCAGTGACGACGAAAAAGGGCAAGTGCCTTCTAAAAAATCATGGGCATATGGCTTGTTCAATCACACACCAGTAGGAGATGAGAAAAGATTCGTTAATACAGCAGATGGCGGAATAGGCAACACAGCCATTGCTAGGCGGGTATTCCAGGAAGTGTCAAAGCACCAACCCGAAAGCATAAAGGGTGTGTTTGTGATGTGGACATTCACATCGAGATATGACTGGGCCTTTCCAAGACACAAGGGATTAGAGAACACAAGATGGGCGTCTATCTCACCATGGGATACCAATATGGGATCCGCTGAAAAACACAAGGCCATTGCAAACTCTGAAAGTCAACAACAGCAATGGCAAAGAAGGGATGAAAAGTATGCAGAAACGGGAGTGCGACCCTTTGCAAATTCCTTGTACAGACATGCCGCCAACTGGTTCCATGAAACCTACCTCAGTTGGAACGCAATAATTTGGTTGCAGAACATCTTGGAAAAGAAGAAAATACCATTTATGTTCACACTAGCTGACAATAGTTTGTTCTACAAGGACTTAGAACAGCACATAGAAAGTGAGCCACTGTTGAAGTCACTGCATAAGGAGATTGATTTTACCAAATGGTTTAGTTTTGGTGAAAGGATGATGGGATTCAACCAGTGGGCTAACCTTAACGATTACAAAAGAGGTGTCACACATCCACTAGACAAAGCACATGAAGATGCTATAATGTTAATGAAGCCAACGTTTTATAAACTCATAGGAGAAAAAAATGATTAAATGGATAAAGAGACTCTGGTACAAAATTAGAGAAGAGATACAGTACAGAAAGAGACTGAAAGAATTGAAGAAGAAAGACCCATTCATTTACAAATAGAACATGGACATTCTGAATAAAGAGAAACTGAAAGAGGTTTTGATACGTTGGAAAGGACATCCTTCGATCAGTGACCTAATGGATAGGTTTGACAAACTTCAAAACTACACAAGAAAGAAGTTAGAGAAAGAACCTAAGTTTGATCTAGTGGAGATGCCGTACATCGATTGTGGGGAGGATCCTGTCAGACCAGAACTGGACCTTGCATTCAGACAGGCATACGGCAGGAAGATATTTGGGTTGAAGGACGCAGAAGGAGACCTATGTGCAATCATGTGTTTCGCATTCACAAACCAAGTACCAAGAACTGTAGACGAGATGGACGCCATGAGTAAGGACGCCGCCATGCAGGCAGTACACAGGGCAGGTGTGCAGGGTAACATAGCGATAGCATACACAGTGTGGGCTAAGAAGAAAGGCGGTGGTAAGCACATGGTAAATGAGGTTTACAAGATGGTGAAAAAATCTGGACACCTAAACAGGTTAGTCACACTATCTCCACTCACAGAGATGGCAAGAAGATTCCACATAAAAAACGGAGCAAAAGAATTGCAAGTGAATGAAGAAACACAGAATTTTGAATATGACATTACACTTGAAGATTGGGAAAAGGCACTAGAGAAAGCAAAAAGGTTTTTAAAAATATCATGAAAAATATTCTAATAGCTTTTGGCATAGTGACGTTCACTGTATTTGTATTATCTTTTGTATTCACAAAAGTCAAAGCAGATGCACTAGACTTTAAAAAGTATTATAAGGAAGATCTCACAGAAGTGGACAAAGCGAATATTGTTTTATTTAATGTGATGCAAGGTATTGATATGCTCCAGACTCTAGAGATAGCAAACGATGACGATTATTACGAGACAAATCCCATACTAGGAAAACACCCTAGTGAGGCTCACGTAGTTGCATACTTTGTTTTTAGAGGATTTGCACACTACCACGCAACTAATATAATACCTCAGAAGTATAGAAACTATTTTCATGGATACAACATAATTTACAATTACAACACTATCAAGGACAATCACGAACTAGGAATAAGGATAGATTTCTAATGAGGATATTAATAATGGGTTTGCCAGGATCAGGCAAAACAACACTAGCACAAAAACTAGTACCCATGTTCAATGCTGTATGGCTTAATGCAGATGAAGTTAGAAAACAAGCAAAGGATAACGACTTTTCTGTTGCAGGAAGACTAGTACAGGCCACTAGGATGTTGACCATGGCCAAAAAGATAGAAGCACAGAATAGGGTAGTTATAGCAGATTTTATATGTCCTACAGATAACACAAGAACAATTTTTAAAGCAGACTACACAGTATGGGTGGACACAATTAAAGAAGGCAGATTTGAAGATACAAATAAAATGTTTATAAAACCAAAAGAATATGATTTTCGAGTTGGACACATGGAAGCAGACATGTGGGCATTCTTAATCAAACAGGACATATTAGAAAAACATGGCAATCTAGGACCACACAGATGAAGATACTAGGAATAAACTGCATGAATCATGATGCCTCGATGTCTGTTGTAGATTACAGCAGTGGCATAGGTGAAGTGTTATGGGCGGCACACAGTGAACGTTATTCTAGAGTCAAGAATGATCACTTCCTTAATTGGAAAATAGTTAACGAAGCAATGACATATGGACCATTCGACAAAGTCGTTTACTATGAGAAACCATGGCTTAAGAAAACAAGACAACTGTATGCAGGACAATGGGGAGATGCTTTGAGTTACACAGAACTACCAAGTTGGCACCTGGATCACTTTGGAATAAAGATTGATGAGTATGTCAAACACCATGACTCACACGCCGCGGCAGGATACTTCACATCACCATTCAAAGACGAAGGCGCAACAATACTGACAGTGGACGCAATAGGAGAATGGGAAACAGTCAGTATATCGACTGCTGACAAAGTTTGGATTGACAGGAAAGAAACAATCAACTATCCACACTCGGTGGGCATACTATATTCAGCATTCACACACCGTTGCGGATTAAAACCTGCAGAGGAAGAATATATTTTGATGGGCATGGCCGCATATGGCAAGCCCATATACAAAGACGACATATACGAAGACTTTGTGCACCAAGCACCATTCAAGATGAAGAAGAATTTACACAGAGGATTAAGCGACTGGCACCCAGAAGCAGATGTCATGGACATAGCCGCAAGTATACAAGCAGTCATAGAAGAAATACTTGCAGACCTTTTCCTGAGAGCGTCCAAGTACGGCAGTAAGAATTTAGTATATGCTGGCGGAGTAGCGTTGAACTGTGCCGCAAATAGAACACTTGCAAATTTAGGATTGTTTGACAACATATGGATAATACCAAACCCGGGAGATTCGGGATCCAGTTTGGGTTGCATAGCCGCACATCAGAAATCATTCCTCAATTGGAAGAGTCCATTCCTAGGACATGACATAGGAGGCGAGTATCCTGTGGACGCAATAATCAAAGAATTGAAAGATAACAAGATGGTGGGAGTTGCAAATGGTAAAGCAGAGTTCGGGCCGAGGGCACTTGGTAATAGATCATTGTTAGCCGACCCCAGGGGTGAGGAGATCAAGGATTTGGTAAATGGAATCAAGCGAAGACAGAAGTTCAGACCGTTCGCTCCAGCCATACTAGAAGAAGATGTAAATGACTATTTTGACCTGCCTACAGGTGTTAAAAGTACCCCCTATATGCAATACACAGCGGCGTACACGCATGGTAAAGACTGTCCTGCTATATTGCATCATGATGGCACAAGTAGGGTGCAAACCGTGTCTAAAAGCGATAACGAAGGGTTTTATGAACTGCTTACTGCATGGAAAGAAGAGACAGGATGTCCAATATTATTGAACACCAGTTTGAACATCAAGGGTCAACCGATGGTAAATGACAGGTATGATGCAGACATGTGGACACACACATACAAGGTAAAAGTATTATAATGAAAATTTTAGTAACAGGCGGAAAAGGATTCATAGGATCAAAGATAGTGGAGATGTTATCGCCCGAACACAGTGTCACAGTGATGGACAATCAAGAGACATACGGATTGATGACAGCAGAACAATTACAGGAATTATACAAGTGGAGGGAAAGAAATTGGAAAACTGTAAGTTACATAAATGGCGACGTGCTGGACAGGGATGATTGCCTACGTGCATTCAGAAATCGACCAGACATTGTTATACATCTAGCAACATACCCGAGGGCAAAGATAGTTGAAAATGATCCAATAGAGGGTGTACCAAAAGTGATCAACGGCACTGTAAATTTATTATGGCACTGCCAGAAATTTGGTGTACAAAAATTTGTTTACGTTAGCAGTAGCATGGTTTATGGTGACTTTGTCGATGGCACAAAAGAAGATGGCAACACTAAACCTATAAACATTTATGGAGAAGCAAAACTCACAGGAGAAAGAATAACAAAATTATTTGCCAAAAGACATGGATTAAATTATAACATTGTGCGTCCTAGTGGTGTATATGGTCCAGGTGATATGCCAGACAGGGTAGTATCTAAATTTTTTGAGAAAGCAATGAATAATAGTACAATAACTTTACATGACGGAAACAACAAAGTTGATTTCACATACAGAAGAGATGCCGCGGAAGGTATAATACAGTCAGCACTATCGCTGGTTGCAAATACAAGTTTTAATATTACTGCAGGAAATTCAACAAGTCTAAGAACACTAGCAGAAAAAATTATAGAGATCACAGGAAGCGATTCGGATATCGAAGACATAGGTAAGCAAGACTTGTATCCTATGAGAGGGACATTAGATATTAGTCGTGCAAAAGATCTATTAGGGTACGAACCAAAATTTACATTAGAACAAGGACTTAAAAATTATTATGACTGGTTACCACATAAAATTTAATGGCATAGATAGAATATATGATGAGTACAGTTGGCGTATTACAAGAAGAGCCAAAGAAGTATGGAAGTCTGGTAATGTTGTAAGCACTAGACATACTGAGGACAGTTATTTAGATCAGTTTGAAAAGTCTGTAGCCAAGTACACAAAAAGGCAGTATGGCATTGCAGTAGGCAGTGGAACTGATGCATTATATTTTGCTCTGCGAGCCAAAGGCATAGGACCTGGAAAAACTGTGTTGTGTCCGGCAATCAGTTATCTAGCATCAGCAGAAGCAATCAAAAGGACTGGAGCAGTTATACAATTTGTTGATGTTGATGAGAATGGATTGATAGGAGATATTCCAATGATGGGATTACCTAGTGCAGTAGTATATGTAAATTTATTTGGCAATCTAGCAGACTACGATAGATTGAAAAATTATTGTGACAAGCATAGTATACCATTAATCGAAGATGCCGCACAGAGCCTAGGAAGTTTCTACAAAAAGATACCCAGTGGTAAGCTAGGAGACATCAGCAGTTTAAGTTTTGCACCAAGTAAGCCACTACCTTGTTTTGGCAACGGAGGAATGGTTCTAACAGACAGTGAAAGCGAAAGAGATTTCATACGCGGACTACGATATCATGGGTCTGGTACAGCAAAATTACATCATGGATATAATTCATGTTTAAGCAACGACCATGCTAATGTTTTAAATTTCTTAATGTCTAAATATAAAAAACTTTTAAGTAAAACAAAGAAAATAAGAAAATTATATGATGAGAAACTTTTTGAGTTAGGCATCAGTTCTGTTCAAACACAAAGTGATACAACATCAAACAATCATAAGTTTGTGGTCAAAGTACAGGACCGAGATAATCTTAAAGCATATCTACAAACAAAAAATATACAGAGTCAAATTCATTATGCACTTCCGCTATCAAAAATGAAAATGTTTTATACAGAACAGCAAATGCCAAATGCTGAAAAATTTAGTCAAGATGTTCTGTCCTTACCTATACATCCTTTTATGGAAGATTACGAAGTTGCTCAAGTATGTAAGTGTATAGGAGAGTTCTATGGCGTTTAATTGCATAGTAGTAGATTTTAAAAATTACAACGCAGAGAAAAATTTAAAACTTATACGAGGTCATTTTCCACATGCAGTTGTGATTCCGTTTGTAAACAGTTACCTAGAAATAGCTAGATCTATGCTACCGACCTCTAGCACAGAGTATACTTGGTTATTGAGCACAAGGGTTAACTATTCAAAATTTGATTTTGATTACATACCCGAACAGCATCAAACAACTCAATTACACACATGGCACAACAAAGATCAGAAAGAAGGTGATACATTTTTATTTCCTAAATGTTTCTTAGAACAAAATGTAAAGTTTTTAAGAGACTACAAGGATGTAAACTATCATGAATATGGTGGAGATTATGACTTTGACTTTTACGATTTAGAATACAATCTAGGCAATGTGATACACAACATACCACCAATACAAAAGGCAAATGCTAGTTACATAAGATATTACGAGACAGCAAATTATGGAACTGTCTATCCTTCTTATTGGGAAGACTTAAAAATTTACAAAGATAAAAATACATTTTACATTCCGAGGAAAGCATTGAACTCTATAAAAACACAGATATACGATTATCCGTTATTATATGAGATTGATAGAGAAGATAAAAAGGATTGTTTTGATATAACATTCATTTCTAATGGCGAACCTTTTGAAGAAATTAATTTTAAAATATTAAAGGATCATCTAGTAAAGAACAAACTGCCGAATAAATTACACTGGATAAAAGGCGTAGATGGACGTACTAAGGCATACAAGAAAGCGGCAGAGACATCAGACACGGAATATTTTTATGCAGTGTTTGCCAAAAGCATGGTTAAAGATAATTTCATGTTTGATTACACAGTGGATAGAGGACTATCTAAAAGGCATAGGATATTTCATGCAAGACTAAACGAGCTAGATTTAGAGTATGGAACATTCAATATTGATCTGTATAGTAAATCACTTTGTTTAGACACACCCGATGACAACATACTTGATTTTACACTTTCACAACCTCATGAGGTCGTGCCCATTGTTGCAAGTGAATCTCTACTTGCACCTGACAACTATACTGCATGGAAGAACGCATTCAGAGAAGTTTCTAAACTAGTGCTATGGCAGAACAAAAAACCCACAGTTGAAACTAGACATAGATTAAAAAAATGGCTAGAGACAGACAACGAGTGGTTGTCGAAAGGATCACAAGATGGTAAACAGTTTACTGAGGAGTGTGAGTTTGACGAGGATAAAATCTTACAGACTTATACGTGGGATTTTTGTAGAGAAAAATTTAAACAGTTGTACCCAACTGAAACTTTTTATTAATATCTAAATTTTCAAAGTAGAAAGGTTGTTTCAAGAACCAATTGATGTAATTTGGTATTCCTTCTTCTATGTCTATTGTTGGATTAAAATTAAGCAAACTTTTTGCCTTATCACTGTTTAATGTATCTCGATTAGGATAAAACGCATCGTGTGGCTGTGTGATTATGTCACCTGTTCCTAACTTATTCCTGATAATTTCTGCGGCTTCAATTATTTTTCTTCCATTGCCTCTTGTACAATTAAATGTTTCGTTCTTAATTTCTTTGACAGTCGCAAAAGCAAAATATTTTGCAACATCTAGAACATTGCTGAAGTCTAATTTGTTTTCGGGTCCTTGCACAGTCATCTTACCTGTTGTAAGTGCGTTTTTCAGCAACTGGCTGATTACTCTCACTATGGCATCCTTCTCTCCATACAAAGCACTGGGCCTCATTATAACATAGTCCAACCCGTGTTCTCTGTGCCAAATTTTACACATAAGTTCGCCTTGCCTTTTGTAAGAGCCATAGAGGGTGTTTGGTTTTGGTATTACTTCTTCATTTGGTATTTGGTCGTTGAAATCACCATATACCATACTGCTTGACGCAAATGTAATTTTTTCAACTTTGTGTTTTACACATAGGTCTAACACGTAAGCGGTCGCAGTGATCATATTGTTAGTAGCGTCAGCAACATTTCTTTTGACCATTTTAGCATTTGGATATGTTGCGACATGTATAACTCTATCTGGTCTAAAATCAGCAAATGCATTTTCCATAAATTGTAAATTTTCAATCTGTCCAATATATTCTTTGTCGACTTTTGTGATAGATTTACGTTGTGATAAGACAGGGGTGTATTCCCAATTTGGGAAAGTATAATATTGATGATAACAATCAATGATACCTATAGTATGATTTTGCTTTTTAAGTTCCTGTGCAATATGACTACCAATGAATCCATATCCTCCTAGTATTAATATTCTCATAGTTCCTTATTGTACATTATTTGGAATGTTTCTGCAAGTTTATCATCTCCTAAAAAACTGCCACGATACTTGTTGTAATTTAAAATTGCCTCAATGTCGTTGTCCTTAAAATAAGATGCATAAGATTCGAGGGCTTTTCTTTTTTTGTCAGCAAAGTTTGTTATGTCTATGTATTGATTACAATTAAAGTTTTTGTAGTGCAAGTTGTAAGGCGGTTCATCCATGCACCAAAACTGTTCGAAGTTTTTCCTTGCAATACTATGAGCTACATCAAAACACACTCTATGATCTTGATGATAGTCTTCTTTCCAGTGTGTAATTAAGATATCATGATCGCCTATACAAGATTCTGCGAATGATACTAGATTGTTTGTAATTTGTAAGTCTGGACGTCCATTGTCATGTAGAGGTGTGTCGTATATTATTGTTTTAAACTGTAAGACTTTTTTACTTTTTTCCAATTCATTTTTCACTATCTGCTCATTCCTGCTAGGATTATGTTCAGCTGAAGGTTTAACTAATATTAAATTAGTTACAGATCCGCCATTTGCTACAACCTTAGCCACTAGTCCGCCACAGCCTATTTCGAGGTCATCCGGGTGTGCTGTAAGTATTAAGAATTTCTTTTTATAGTTCATCTACTGAATGTTTTTGCCATCAGTGTGGAAGTCCTTGACTCCATGTCTTTTTTTAATTTTGGAATATCAAACTTTAGATCCACAGTTTTAATTTTAACATAGTTCTGTTCGACAGTTTGTTTAAGGAACCTTGCGATAGTTTCTTGCTTTTTGCTTTTAAGCTCTTTTGCTACGTCGTAATGTATGGTGATATTATTCCTGAGTACTATGTTAACACCTTTTAGGTATTTGACCGGCATGTTCTGAAAGTGTAATCCATCCAGAACCTCCGGCCACTCCTTTACGAAATCCTTCGTAAGTTGTACCCATGTGCTATTCTTTGGCGGTTGTTTCTTTGGCATCTTTTTTCAATGCTTTTTTCTTAGCCGCTGGTGCATCCGGATCCTTTACAAGATCTTTAACTGTTACACCTTTCTCTTTAGCAACCATCTCGTTCAACTTGTTAAGAAGTATTCTACCGTCAGCAGTGTTACCGAAAGTAACCATGATTTCGTTAGTTTTAAACTTCTTAATGTAGTTGTCATTGTGCATCATTGCTAACATGTTTGTTCCATCTGGGAAAGTCTGTCTGCCGGCGAAATCCGCAAATTCTTCTGCGTCTTGTCCACCATCTGATTCTACAGCTTTCATTAATGAGTTGTGGTACATGTCTGGTAAGAATTTAGTTCCTACCACAAGACAGTTGTTGGGTTCACCAGGTACTGTTCTGTACATGATTACTACCTTTGCTCCACCGTCCACAAGTTCTCCAATATGTTTGAAGTGTCTCTTTGGACCTGTCTGTCCCTCACCTGCTCCTGAGTCTGAACCCATTGGCATGGCTTGGTTGTTTACATTTATTAGTGCCATATTATTGTCCCTCCGCTGGCGCCACCGTTGTTGGGGCTCCTGCTTTTTGATCTTCAGGTTTTTGTTCCGGTGCCACTTTGGCTAGGAACGCCTGTAGTTTGTTGTATAAGAATCCTACACCCGCCATTTCATTGGCCTTGAATGCACCCCTTGTGGATGCCACATCAAGTATGGTAGAAAGATTCTTCAAGTCGCCTATTGATAAAGCAGTTGGGTCTGGTCTTGGTGCCTGACCTGCCGCCGCTTTTGGGTTGGCCGTCGCCGCTCCAGTTGTACCTTTGGCTGACTTTTTCAAGTTCTTTTTCTTGGTTGCCATTTGTTTTTTCTCCTATTAATCGATTAATATAATATACGCATATTATACTATAAATTAATTATGGAGTGCAACGGTTATTTTTGATACTTCTGAGCCATTCCGCTTAATGCGAACAGGGTAAGATCCCCTGGTTCTTCAAAACCAAGTACGGTACATGATCTAGATTGATCCCCTTTATAAACCACATCTTTGGTAATTGAATACCGGCCATGGCAGTTTTCATAGATCCATTTCCTTAATTGCTCTACATCTGACTCGTGAGCTTTTATCACAGTGTTCACAAAGTGAGGTGGTAATATGTCTAGTTCTCTTTGAAAAAAATTATTTGGATTTATCTTCATTTTTTTTCCTACTGTCCATCCATTCTTCTGCCGCCTGCCATCGCTGTTCTACAGTTTTCTTTGGGCCTTCGTATAATACATCTCTGTTTGTGTTGCTTGGTCCAAGTACTTCTATACCTTTCCAAAACATCGCTATCACGACTAACATTAATATTCCAACTACCCACTTACTCATTATGCTCCCCACACGTCGTCGTACAACGGCGGCTCATTTGCATCTGGTTCCACTTTATGTGCGGCGTTATGGAACTGTTTGAAAGTGTAGTACATAGCAAACACCACTGCCACGTGTCCTAGTACAAGTCCAACCCAACCCCAAATCATTGTTGATAACGTAAAGAAGTATAGTGAGAACACCGTACTCCATACAAAACTTAAAACAACCAGCAACTGCATTCTCACAGTTTTTGGCAAGGACCTTAGGTCATTGTGATTGTCATCGAATAAAACAGTTGCAGTGTCAATCATCCAATTACGGAAACACTTCACCTTGTTCATTTTACCAGAATAGGGATTTGAATTAGGGAACATCATCATATGTAATACCTCACGACAGCCACAATAATTACTAAACAAAATATTGCAGTTGATATGTACAATACTTTCTCATCATTATTCATCGTAGTGTACCGTCATTCCCCATGGTGCTTCTATATTTTTTTCATATGGGTTATTAATTAAAAATATTGTATCACAGTAATTTTCATCACCCCATGAATTAAAAGGCCAACCGTCTGTGAACATAACAAATTTCTTAGGCTCAATACCTTCATTTTTCATGTAGTCCCAATTACATTCGAACTCTGTACCACCACCTGAACCTAAATTGTAGTCCAACAACTCATCTGCATTGTCTGGTGTAAAAACTTTTGGGTTGAAAACCTCAGTATCAAAAGACCATAAATGTATTCTAAAGTCTTTGTATTGATCCATTATGTTTTTAACTTCTGTAAGGAACTCTCTGCATTGTTCATTACTGATACTACCACTAGCATCCAAGGCCAAACAAATATCAATCATCTCATCATTGTTTTGTCCTGGCAATATAGCAGATGTATGCCATGATTTTCTACTTGGTCTCATCCATGTGTAGTCTGACTTCAATGTACTCATTATCTGTTGTTGAAGTATTTCTCTCCAGTCCATCTTAGGTTCTGTAAGATCACCCACTAGTCTTTGTAGAGCACCTGGCAAATTACTAGCACCTGTTGACTGTGCCGCACTCACCATTGCTTCTTTAACTTCATCTCTGATCTTCTTTAATTCTTCTTTTGTGTAAACAGGCTTGCCACCTTTTGTGCCTTTCTTGTCTCCACCTTTGCCTTCACCTTCTCCTTCACCTTTGCCCCACTCTTGGTGATCGTCCATTAGCTCACCCATTTTCTCTAGGAACTTCTTGCCGTTCTTCTTGGCAGTCTTCATTAAGTCATCATATATTCTTTCTGAAGCCCAATCCTTGTACTTGTCATCTTGGAAGCCTTTGTTCTCACCTTTCTTGCCTTTGGGCATCTCACCGATATTACTATCTTTCAATATCTGATTCACGGCATAGTCCGCCGCTATGTTCCAAAGTTGTGGATCTCTGTCTCCGATTCTTACAAGCATATGTTCAAATACATTGTGCAGTACTTCGTGTCCAAACAAGAATTCTGTTTCTTTGGGTGTAAGTGAATCTATGAACTTGGTGTTGTAATAGAAGTGTCTACCATCTGTACCTGCTGTCGGACACCAGTCGTCTGCATTCACAAGTTTAAGTCTAGTAGCAAGGTTGCCAAAGAACGGATGCTTCAGTAGTAAGGCAATCCTTCCAGTGACTAATTTGTCTATTATTTTTTGTTCTTTATAATCCATTAATAACTCGCATATATTACAAACACGATACAAGCAATGAAGCCTGTGATTAAAACATGGTTGCCAAGATTGGCTAAACTTGTTCCTACCGTGTGTTTATTTTTGGGATCTATTATTTTAGATATATCCATTATTTAGACTCCATAGCAGTAATGACATACTTGCCAAACTTCTTATGGAACCTATCAAATGATTTTAACTTGCTAGGATCGAACGGAAGTTTGTAATTTGTAAGTGCGATCTTGGCACCCATCACAACCAACTCAGTTTCAAAGTTGTCCATCATGTAGTTGAAGAATCTATCAGCCTGCTCATTCCACTTCTTGTCTCTCTTTTCGTGTGCTTGTTGTAGTTCATAACACAACGAAACAGTCAGAGAATACATCGCTGATATTTCTTTAGTCTTAAGGTCTCGAACCTTACCGCTCAATATATCAGATGGGTTAGGTAACTGACCGCTAATTTTACGATGATTCATAAACTTAACGGCCAGGCCTTCTCCTACGCAACCTGCTACGAGGTCAGTGAGCGTACTTTCTGGCAGGTCATCTGATAGAAGTTGGGATACGAAACTCCATGATCT
>Ga0209535_1001455_pt1 | contig 16139 bp, 18 predicted proteins | sample LinPmetageLP28_FD_184041 | JGI IMG/M metagenome (GOLD analysis project Ga0209535, IMG submission 184041) | Marine viral communities from the Pacific Ocean - LP-28 (SPAdes) (version 2) | ecosystem: Environmental > Aquatic > Marine > Oceanic | place: Pacific Ocean | collected 2009-08-22 | reverse complement strand
TGATACTGGTGATTCGTTTAGTTTGTTCTCTTGGTGTTTTTTCATTACACTATCTAATGTAGGTAATGGTTCACCAAAGTTTCTTTCCCAAACTTTTCCTTCTTTTAATAATGTTTTTAGTTTAATTATACCCTCGTTTTTTGTAGAAAATTTATTAATAAATTTAACTGCTCTTTTAGAAGTTGTTCTTGGGTCTCCCTCAATACTACCCATACCTGATTCGTCATTTTGTAAATGACTAACTTGTTGTTCAATTTCACCAAAAATTTCATCAAATTCTTTTCTATCTTCGTCTGATAAATCATCATAATCAATTTTATCTTCAAGAGTTGTTCCAACATTTTCAAGTGTTATTGCGAAGTCATCTCTTTCGTCTGAATCTAAATCCCCATACGCATCATCAATATTTTTTTCAATTTCATTAGATAAATCACTAACTCTTTTAACTGCTTGTTTTGAAACTTTTGCTGTTGAAACTTTAGGAACTTCTTTTGAAGGTTTTGGTTCTTCTTTGAAATATGTGCCCCTAAACTCACTATATCCAGCGGCTTCAAGTTCCTCGTCAGTAATCTGTCCAGTTTTGTGTTTATTTACTATTTTTTGGTCTTTTGGTGAAAGTGTTATTTCTTCTCCATCATCATCATACACTTTGCCAAGAGATGCATCAACATTGGTATCGGTTTTTTTCTTTTGAACATCTTTTTTAAATAAACTTGCTCCTTTTGTAGTAGTTTTCTTTTTGTCTAATGGTTCTGCTCGTTTATCTTTAATAGCTTTATCCATAGCATCTTTTGATTTATAAACTACGGTTCTACCAGTTTCTTTTGATTTGGCTTTGAATGTTTTTTCTTCTTTTAATATGTCTTTTAGTTTAATCATTTTTTCCTTCTTCCGTATTTATTAAATCTGTCTTTTAAGTCATAATACAAACTTTTTAATACATCTCTTTTAGAGAAACTCGAGTCTTTAATATTACCTTTAAAAATACTTCTTGATAAATCTATTTTGTCATATTTACCATTTTTCATATCTGATGTAAATATACTAACAGCTTTCTGTTGTGCTTGTCCAATAAGTTTTGATACTTTATTTACACTATCTATTGAGTGTTTCATTGCTTCTGGATTAGAATATGTTGAACTTCCCAAACTTGATGGTGGGAATGCTTCATTAATATGTTGTCTTGCTATATTTTTAACATCTAAACCAAACTCTATAATATGTTTTTTGTATGATGATTGAATTTCACCAACTGATTTTTTTAGACCTTGTTTCATTAATAATTTTGAAATAATTTTTACTTCTTTTTTAATATAATCTATATTAGTATTTATTGCTCTAAACGAAGACTCCAATTGTCTTTTCTCTCTAGGACTCATTTCTTCTGTTAAAGAACTGACTTCCTTTTCAATATCTCTAAATTTATTAAATTTTTCGTATATCGCTCTTAATTGTGTGTCTTTTGTTTTTGCCATTGTTTTATCTCAAGTTTAAATATTTTTTTAATATATTAACACTAACTGATATTCTCTGTAATACATCATCAAAACTTTTTCCGTCTTTAATTCTTACTGTCTTTTCTAAATCATTCATAGTTAATTTCATATTTTTGACTATTATTGGAAGTTTCTTATCATTCCATACATCAAATCCAGTTCTTTTATTAAGGTATTCTCTATTATAATCAGAAACTTTTTCGTTAATTTCTACTGATTCATTTTCCATATCTTTGATAGCTTGTTTCATTGCTTTCAATTCCATTTCTTTTTCAGCTCTATCCATTTTAGCGTTTGCATCAGCGGCGAATACATCAGCTTTCTTATTAGCTGCTTTTGAACCTTTTGGTAATGAACCCTTGTGAGTCATTTTTTTACCACCGACTTCAATTTTAGTTCCGTCTTTTATCTTATGACTTTTTTTATATTTATCATATTGTGCTTGAGAACCAAATTTTAGTTCTAATACTGGTAAAGACTCTCCGAACTTTCTTTCCCACGCTTTTGTTTCTTTTAATAGTTGTTTAAGTTTCATACTATCTCCTAAATAAAGTTTACAGGTTTTAATTTTAAAATATTTCTTGTTGAGTTAACTACCTTTTCAGCATATTTATCTTCCCAATCACGACTACGCAGTGTAGAACTTCTATTAGTTTCTCTTAGATAAGTTGAATAGTCATCAAATAAATCTGATGAGCGTCTTGAAAGTTGACTAGCTGCATCAAATTTCTTATTTCCAATATAGTCTCTACCATATTCTTTTTGGTATCTTGCCATAGCTTTTTTCATTGCTGGACTTTTACCTTCAAGAATTTCTTTCATCATCTTATCAATATGTTTAGTTGCTTTGTTAACTTCTTTTTTAATTCTTTTTGGGTCGTTCTTCATTTTTGCAACAACTGAAGAATATCTTTCTTTTTGTGCTTTTGAGAATTCTTCAGGTGTAGTAAATTTAGATGCTCCATATCTTGCAGCTTGTCTTAATTTACCTATCTCATCTGCTCCCATATAATCTTGTGATTTTGATGTATCTATATGATACCACATTAATCCAGGAATTTCGTTAATTGTTTTTAAACTTCTGTATCCAAATGTGTCTAATCCAACCATTGATTTATTGTAACTATCAACTTCACCGGAAGTTCCAACTTTTGGCTCTCTGTAACTACCCATATATAATGGTTTTCCATCTTTAAGAGCTGCTATAAGTCTTCCTTTTGTGATACCTACATAAATTCTATTACCACCATAATAACTTTGTCTTGTTTTACTTGGTAGATGTTCTATATTTTTACCAGCGACTGCAAAAGTAATTCCTTTTTTCTTTGGTGTTCTTAATCTTTCGATTTGATGGTCTTCAATTTTATCCCATTTAACACCATACTTACTTGCTGTTGCTGAAAAGAAATCACGATTTAATCTTCCACTTGATAGTTTTTTCAAAGTATCACTTTGAAAAACTTCTGTTAGGAAAGAATTTTTTACATCCTTAATTTCTTCACGAATTATTTGTCTTAGTTGTGATTTAGTTATTTTCATTATTTTACCCTTTTAGCTTTTCCAAATTGTTTTCTTTCTTTTACTCGTTCACCAATAGCTTTTCTTAAAGCTTTTGGATTGGTTCTTGCCATATACAAGACTCTACCAATGTCATATTCATCACCCAAATCTCTAATTGCATTTAATTCGTCTGGTCTGTTGACTTTGATAGTTTTTGCTATTTCAATCATCATTGATGAATAAGACTCTTTCATTGATTTTTTCATTATGTCTTTATAAGATGACATTTATTTTTCCGTAATGATAGCGTGTATTAATTGTTCTGTTTTACACCAAATTCCACAATCTGGTCTTTGTTCGTAACCACTTGATAAATCAACTGATTCGTTTACTGGTTTTAAAAATGCTCCGTGAGTTGAAGGGTTTGATACAAAATCAAATGCGATTAACTCAAAGTCTGGTTGAACTTGTTGACTTCCATCTTGGACTGATTCAACTGAACCCAAACCTCTTGAACTAATACCTAACTTAATTCCTGATTTAAATAATTCTTTTAAGATATTTCCACTCGGTGTTCCCAATACTTCAACAGTACCTACCAAATCATCACCATTGAAATGCATTTCAGTTACATTGTGTGATGTATTTTGTAAATTCACTACTGAACTATCTGGGTGGTCTAATTCACCTAGTGCTCTTTTTTGGTTGATGAAGTTGTCTGTATATTTTTTTGCTTCTCTCATCAATAAATCTCTTGGATATACTCTACCATTTTGATTTTCTGATTCTGCTCTTTGTAAAACACCTTTTACTATTAATCTTCCATCATTTGTTGTAATGGATTCATTAATCTGTTGAGCTGATATCTCAAATGGTAAATAATCTACTATTAATTGTCTCATTGTAATCTTCCTACTTTATTTGCTAATTTTACTAATCTTTCTGAAATCTTTGTTAACGCTTTATTTGTTGTTTTCCAATAATCTTTTGAATCTACTTTCAATTCAGTTTTTAACTTAACACTCATATCAATTGTTTTTGATAATCCGTTTAGTGAATCTCTTACTTCTCTCATTGAACGACCAATTTTTTGTTTTGGTGTTATTGACTCGTCATTTCTCCAATCGTGATAACGACCTTCGTTCATTTTAACAAATCCAGTTGAGTTAGTTGAAATCTCATCTTCTTTCTTTTTATCTTGACCTCTTTTTTTCTTTGATTGAAAAGCGTAAGGTGTTTTTGGTGGCCCCTCTCCTCCGTCTATATTACCGGTCATTGAAGCTTCGTCAATATTTTCTGACTTTCTCCAACCACCACCAGCTCCTTTATACATTTTGGCTGCCCAAGCATTAGCATAAGCACTTGGATAGACATCAAATTTCTTTTTAGCTTGTGATTTGTAATAAGACCATTTTGAAGGATTGGTCGGTGTGTTTTTCTCTACGAATAAATTAAGTCTTTCTTCAAGTTCATCTTCTTTCTGAGTATTGATATTGTCATATTCTACCAATTCTTGTGTGATGGATTTTCTTAATTTTTCTTTAAGTTGTTTTAATTTTTGTGACATCTTTCAATTCCTTTATAAGTTCATAATATCTCATTAGAGTAATCACTTGATTGTCCCTAACTACTGATTTGGTTGTGAAATTTGAAGCTTGATTAATAGCTTCACTTAGTTTTATTTTAACCACTTTATCATTTACTTTTTTGAGTAATGGTTTTAACTCGTTTACAACCTTTGTTATTTCTTCATTTATGAACTCCCCAAAAGAATTTGAATTGGATACATTATTAATGTATTCTTTAAGAAGTGATTTTTGTGATTCTGATAAATTGGAATATTTGTTATTGAATTTATCAACTAAAATTTCGTATGATAATAATTGAGTATCTCTTTCTTCTTTTCTCAATGTTTCAGAAATTTTATTTGGTTTTTGTTTTATTGGTTTTGAAGTAATACCTTCTAATATACTATATCTTGTATCAACAACTTGTTTTGGATTAAAATCTATCTTTGTTGTTTCTACCAAGAAAAACTTGTATATTGAAGCTAATGTTTTATAATTCGATACTCTTGTATTAAAGAAGTCTTTAGCTGAAAAAGTATCAGAAATTTCTTTAATTAAATTGTATTTTTCTTTTTTTAGTTCTTGATTACTAAGTCGTTGTCTTGACTTGACTACAACTTCTAACAATTTTTCCGCTCTTTTTTCATCTTTATAAGAATTAGTCATAAGTATATCGTAAAGTTCTTTTTCCTTACCTAATGCTGTGTTTTCATTGAAGTATTTCTTCAATAGGTTAACTGACTTTGATTCTCTTCCATCTAAAATATCAGCGGTTACTTGTCTTGTTAAGATTTCAAATAGTAAACCTGTATTTTTTATTTTAGAATGTTTTATTTTTTGGGACATATAAATTCCTTACTCCGTTTGCAAACACCAATTTAATTATTGATATATTCTATCAATTATAAATATAGAGTTTGTAAATTATTTATCAAATTAACTATCACTTAAAGACGAAGAAACCTCATTTTTATACTCTACTTCTACATCTTCAGCTTCATTTAGTATTTTTTTGTCAACTTTAGACTTTAGTTGGTCTAAACCTATTGATTCACGATAAGCTTTACCGTATTTTGGACTTGAACTCATAGCTTTTTTTCTATCGTGTTTACCTAATGGGTCGCGGCCTCTTGCACTTCCGTCTTTCCCATAATGTTTCATTTCTTTAGGTCTACCTGCTCCTTCCCAACCGCCTTCAGGTGAACCACCTTCTGGTCCTATTTCTTCAGTTCCAGTTCTACTAGCTAGTTCTTCTTCACCTTGTTCTTGTTCTTCTTCTGCGGCTTGTTTGGGGTCTGTTCCCTCTGTCTTAATTGACTCTAATCTAAATTCTTTTTTCTTGTCTTCTACAAGTTGTTCTTCAAATCCATTCACTTCCTCGTCTGAAAAACCAAAGACTTGTTTATACGCCCAATCTTTAGATGTTACTGAATTTTCTGCTGTTAAATCATTGAACACTTGAATTCGTTGTCCTAACAACTCTAATTTCTCTTGTTCATAGATTTTAGATGGATTTGTTAATTCTAAATCAAAATCAACTAAATCAGCATCAGTATATCCTTGTGCGTATAAGTGAACTATACCAATCTTGGTTAATTCACTAACCATAATTCTTTGTATTCTTTCAATAGTTCTTGCGAAACGAACATCTTCTGCAGCTAGTGTAGCTTTAGATTCTGTTGCTTTCTCTGCATATCCATAGAAAGGCTGTGGTATCTTTAATGAAGCTAATAGTTTGTTTCTTAAATATTCAATATCCTCTGTTGTTTGATATTCTAATCCAGAAAGATTTTCTATCTTTGTTCCACTATCTCCACCACGAACTGGCATAAAGAAATCTTCTGTAATATTTTGGATATTGTATTTTAAATTATATTGTCCATTGTCATCTATCACTGGTGCTTTTTTCATTTGTCCAACTATGTTTTGCATATATTGGTCAACTTCTGCAGGTGGTATATTACCAATGTCAATATTAAATATTCTTTTTTCTGGAGCTCTCATAATTCTATGTATTAACATAGCGTCTTCCATAAGTGATAATTGTTTCCATACTTTACGACCACCCTCTAACATAGAACGACCATAAGGTAAAAAGTTTGAATCAGAAATCATTCTAAAGTGAGCTATTTCATAATTTTCAAATTCGGTTTTTGCACCTTGATTTGTTTGTCTTACATCTCCACTTTCTAATACAAAACTTGTATAATAAGGATTTTCTGGGTCTTCTCCCTCTACTCTACTTACATCATAACTTGATAATGGTTCAACATTAGTAATACCATACTTATCATTTATATCTAATTTTAAGAAGAAATCACCATATTTACATAAATTTCTTGTCCACGGGTATAAATTAAACTCAATGTTTAAAATATCATAATATAAATTGTGTAAAATATCGTGTATTTGGTTGTTATCTGATTTGATAGTTAAAATATTTCCATATTCAGATTTCAATGTTGTTTCGTCTGCGTAGATATCTAATGCAGATGATACTAATGGGTCAGTATCCATTGCTTCATAATCCTTAAATAATCCCAATCTCATTGTTTTTTGATACAATGATTGATTATATCCACTCATTCCGTGTGGACTCTTATATAAACGAGAATATCTATCTACTAAATCTCTCCCCGATACACTTTGAACTTGTTGTGTATCTGCTATTTTTAATTGTTTTCCACCAACATTTCTTACAATTACATTTGTAGAAAATAGTCGTTGTAGTCTACTGAATAAATCTCTATCAGCCATTTTTTTAATCCTCTTATTTAATTAACCAAGTTAAGTCTTCTTTTTCCCCTTTTACATCCATCTCCCAAGAATCATTTGTATTTGGTTCTGATTTATAGACTGCTGGGTTTTGTGATATACCACTTATTGCTCGTTTAGAAAGTTCTATACCTTCACTTCTCAATCTTAGTGCTGTATCTCTAACCCAAAGGGCTATTGCGAAAGACATTACCAAGTCATCATTGTATCCTGTCATTGCTTCCGCTCTATTTCCGTTGTAAATAAATACAAACAATTCATCAATTAATCTTTGAGAATGAACCATTACTGATTCTTCTCTGAACATTTCCTCTAACTTTGCAATGATTAAAGGTCTTGTCTTTGATGTTGTTGAGAATCCAGGAACCATATTTCGTTCTTGAGCTCTGTATTTATTTGTCATTTGATGTTGAACATCAACATATTGCAAATCTTTACTTGTATAAAACAAGTTTGGGTATTCTCTATCAATGACTTGTTGAATTGCTGCCCAACCAATATTGTTGTTTTCCACAACCAACAAAGCATTGTTATACTCACTAGCTACATTTACTAGCATATTTCCAAAATCTTGTGTAGAGATTTTACCTTTATATTCAGCTACTTGTTCTAAAGATTCTACATCTATAATATGGAACGCTGAATAATCTGTTCCGTCACCTCTACTAACATCTGCACTCACCACATAATTCTTTGTATAATTTGGTGGCTCCCATATCCAATAGTTAGAATCTATACCTCTCTTTTCCATTGGTTCTCTTATACTACTTTCTTTCATTTTTTCAAGTAGTAAACCATCAATAACACCACGACCAGAAGTGATGAAGTCACAATCACATTCTTGAGCGGCTAATGAAGGCCCTAATAATTTATCTTGGTCATCTCTCCAGTCTTGTCCTCTTTCTGGGTGAACTGACCAATGAAGATTAATAAAATTAAAATCATTTGTTCCATCTTCAGCACCTATCCAAGTTTTATGGAAGAAATTACCAACACCATTTGGTGTAGAGATAATTAAAGCTCTACCACCAGTCGCTAGTGTTTGTTGTGCGGCTCCCCATATTGTATCAATTTTATCAATAAAGGCTGCCTCGTCAATAATCAGTAATGACAATGCTTCCGAACGACCTGATTCCTCAGAACTCGCTACAGCTTTAATTTGAGAACCATTCTTATATCTTAACGATAATTTATTATCCTCAACACAAGGTTGTTTTAACCAACCTGGTAAGTTAGCATGCATCACTCTAACTTTTGTTACTAAATTCTTTGCTGTTTCTTGTTTTGTAGCGATAACCAAGATATTCTTATCTTGTTGAAATGTCATCATCCACAATGCATATCCAGCGGTTAATGTTGATAAACCCAATTGACGAGCTTTTAACACAATATTATAATCGTGTTTCATAAAAGATTTTAATGACTTTTCCTGAAAATCGTATAAGTTAAAATTAACTTTACCTTTAACAGGGTGTTGGATTATTCCATATTTTCCCAAAAAATAAGTTGGGTCTTGTGCACATTTAGCATATTCTCTTTTAATAGCTTCTTTTAATTGTTTTTTATTTTCCATTAATCAATTATTTCACCAGCTAGTTTTATAGAAGTAGAAGTTGCAATTACACCGAATGTAAAATACAACCATTTATTCTCATACCACTTTGGTTTTATGAGTTTAATCTGTTTCTCATATAAAACTTCACGGTCTTTTAATATATTTACTTGTTGAGTCTTAAAAGAAAGTAACATAGAATCAATCTCTGTTTGGTTTTCAAATTTCTTTATCAACTCACCATAGATACCCAATTGTTCTGTTTGGTTTTCTACGGTTGTCTGTAAATCTTTTACCTTGTTACCCATATTAACCACTTCTTCCTCAGTAAAGGTATAAACCTTATCTTGAGAAAATAGTAAGCCAAACATAGTCAACATTAATATTAACTTTTTCATACTAATTACCTTTATTTACTAAAATCTTTTAAAAAATCTGCAGCTTTATCAGAATCACCCTTATCAAAAGTCTTTTCCATTTCTGTTGTTTTCTTTTTAGAAATAGTAAGTTTTCTTTTCAAAGAAGTAATTTCTTTCTTATTTTTAGTCTTGTTTTTTTCAAGTTTGGTGATTTTAGATGCAACATCTTTTTCATCTTTTTTGGATTCATCAATTTTACCTTCGAGTTCTTTTAACTCTTTAGATTTTTTTGCACCCATAATAGCACCTACGATTGTTCCGATAACGGCTAACATTCCAAGTAGTTTTTTAAACATTATTTTTCTCCTTACCTATAAATAGTTAGTTATATGTTTTCTTTCATTTTTTTCAAGTCTTTTATAGCATCATCAGCGAGTTTATTTATAGCTTTTTCACTAACTTGCGATTTCTCAATTTTAACCTCTGGGTCTTTGATACCGACATTATAAATTTGGTCAGATGGTCTTTCGTGTCTCCACTCTTCAATACCTACTATCATATCTTCAACCCAAGCTTTTTGATTGTTTTTTGCTCTACCATTTGCCCACTCATCATACTTTCCCTCAAGTCGTAACTTGTGTTCAAAGTCTAGTTGACAATCCCAACAATGTTCAAACAATCTCCAAAACTTATCATCAAGTTTCTTTTTCATTGTTTTCTTACATTTTGGACAAAACAAAGGCATTCTAACTTCAGACATAATGTCTGTTAGTTCTGATTTTATATCACCTTTTTCTTTTTTCTTTCCTTCATAACCTACTATTGTTCTTTTTTCAACTTCTTGTCCTTTTAGTAGATTACCTAATGCTTTATTCTGTCTTTCTGCTTCTTTTGAATATCCTGCCATTAAAAACTCACTAACCCTAATATTTGATTTACAGGGGCGAAAGCACCAGTAAACTTATAGGTTTTTCCTTTATATTTAAATACCACTCCTTCAACTGGGACTATCTTTTTTAGTCCACCAATTGAATTTAATTTTTCTAATTGTTGTTTTAAAGTTTTCATCTTTTTAATATCACCACCAGCTCTAACTTTATTAGATGCTTTTAAAATATCTTTTCTAATCTTTTCTACAGCTTTCGTTGGGTTAGCTGCAATAAAGTTTGATAAATTCTGTAATATATCTGCACCTACTGAAAAGAAAATCTTTTCAAATGGTAACATATTTTTCTTAACCATATTCTTGTGGTCTACCTTGTCTGTGTTCATAACCCAATTTAAAAATTCAGGTTGTTGTTTTAAGTCTTTTTTAATATTTGGTATCTTATATGACTTATCAAAGAACGCCCATCTTTTAGTTAAATTTCGTAAAATAGTTTTAGGAATTGTATAACCAAATTGTTTTCCTGCATTATAAATATAATTTTCCCAATATGATTGGTGATATTTACCTAATGTATCTGTATCCTTTAAACCAAATTGAGATTGTAACTTGTTTACTCTCTTATAATAAATATCAACTTTTTTCCCAAAATCAATTTTTTTTGGTAAATCTAAAACTCTTGGTTTTATTATCTTAAAATGTTTCCCAATATCTTGATTTACTTGTTTAATCATACCTTGTAACATTCTACCTGAACCTTTTACTTCACCGACAGCACTACCGTTTTTATCATATCGTAAAGAGTTATGAAATTGTAAAACTGCTTTATCATAATCTATTACATTTGATGAAGCTGGATAGATAATTTCCAAGTTCATAAAGATTTCACCATTTTTAAAAACTTTATCTTTTTGTTTATCACTTAAACTTTTTATTGCACTTGATAAATCTTTCATAGCAAAAACAAATGCATCTCTAATATCACCACGACCACTAAACTTTTTCGCTACTGACACAACATCTAATGCGTTTTGTCCACGATTTTTGATTTGTCCTTTATTTCTTGCTGCTAAAACTTTTCCATCACGATAAGTTATCATTAAATTTTGTCCGTCAGTTTTTTCTGTTACATCATCTTCACGATTTAGTTCACCTGATAAACCTAATTTAATAATTTTTTTCATATCACCAAAAGTTAAATTGTTATCATCAAACGGGTGTGACATATGTCCATATGCTCCACCTTCTATAAGTAGTTGAACTTCTTCTGATAGGTCTAATATTTTTTTAATGGGTTTTTTTGTTTCTGTCAATTTTCTAAATTTGTTTGTTAACATATTGAAAATACCCGTATCAAAATAACCAAAAGTTTGTTTAAATATTTTTTCTCTTTTACTTCTTTCCATTTTGGAACTACCTATTAGATTTCTTATTTCAGTTCCACTTGTAATACCACTAACTTTTACAGTTGGTGCGGTATAAATGTATCCGTGTTCTTTATAACCAAGTAAGTTTCCTTTATTCTTATTATAATCTTGATAATAAGTTAATCCACCTGACTTTTTCTTTCCACCCTTTAATCTTCCTGCATCTTTAGCACCAAATACATAAACTACTGCTGTATCATCTTTGAATTTTTTCAATAAATTATTGGCTACATAAGGAACTCTTTCTTTTACAATTCTGTTTTTTGGAATACCCATTTTAACCATATGACGAACTTTTTCACCAAAATTCATTGGGTGTCTTGGCGGTTGTTTAATACCAGATGTTGTTATATAAACATTACCAAATTTACTTTGTAAGTTTTGAAATACTTTTCTATGATGAGGCCCGAAAGGTTGAAACCTACCAGGATATATTGCTATAACTTTTTTTGCTTTTACTTGTTCCGTTAAGAAAGGCGAAATTAATTGTCTTACTAATCGATTCATTCATTTACCATTTCCTACAAGACCAATAACGAGCTTTATGTCTTGGGCCTGGACTATCACAATTGTGTCTTGCTCTAAAACTCTTTCTCGCTTTTGGATTAGATTTTCTAATTCTCATTGTTCCACCTTTAGCACCACCACCTTGACCAAAATTAACTTTAACTACATTTCCTTTTGGATTCTTTACATATACTTTGAACTTTTTAGTATCACCTTGCATTGGCTTACCAAGTTTTACTTTTCTTCCTTGATATTCTGCTTCATTGATGTCTTCTGGTAATCTTAGATATTCTAATGTATATCCGTGTGATTTTCCATTTTCTTCGTAAAATATTTCAGTAACTTCTTTTACACAATTAGGGACTTTTCTACCACCCTTATCTTTCATACCTACTTGTTTGTATCCTACCCAACAAGTTCCTCTTGCTTCTGTTTTTACCATAATTGGTTTCTTTCCTTGTCCACTTGATGCTTTACCACCACGATTTGCTTTATTTTGTGCTGTTCGTTTTCTACGAGTTGCACTTTTTTTATCTTTTTTACTCATTGAAGCGGCTTTTGAAGCTGGAACACATTTAGCATATCCTTGTTTGTCTCCACTTGTTCCGCATTTTGGATGTTTACCACCTACTTTTTTTCCAATGTTTACCCATTTCTGTTTAAACCATTTTCTTAAGTCTTCTGTTATGACACCACCACAATTCACACAAACATTTTCTAGTAATACATTATATCCTTTTTTCTGAACTGGTTCTTTGAATTTTATCAAATCAACTAAATCGTTTTTATTTAATTCTAAATCAAATCCTTTTTTAACAATAGGTTTTTTTAGCTTCATAAAATCTTCTAATTCTTTTTTTGATATAGTTATCAAATTTCCAAATCTTTTTTGTGTTGTTTTTTTATATCTCATACTATCTTTCATCTTATTATTGTCCAAACGGGTCTTTCCAGTCAATGTCTGTTTCAATTCCTAACATACCTAATAAATCTGCAAAAGTTGTTTTATCATAATCATCTTGTTTTTCAGGTCTACCTTCTCTTTTTTCTATATCAGCTTGACCTTTCTTTGTTACAGCTCCTTCAAAACCTCTCATATCAGTAGTAGGTTGTTTTGTTTTTGTAAAATCATCTGTATCATTTTCGTAAATGTTACCTTCATCATCTACACCATAATACTTGTTAGTTTTTTTATCTTTAAATACTGATAGTGCTACTGGTGTTCCATCTTCTCTAGTTACAATGTGGTTTTTACTCTTAGTTTGTTTTTTTGTATTACCAATACCCAATCTCATTTTCAATTCAAGAGCGTTCTGTTGTTTTTTATTACCTCTAGTTGATAGTGGATTTCCGTAGTCATCTGTTTTACTATCTCCAAAGTCATCACCCCAGTCATCATCATCATCATCAAAATCCCAATCATCACCCTCATTCCCATCACCAAACGGGTCATCATCTTCCCATTGTTCTCCGTCAACTGGGTCAAATGCACTAACTTGTTCTATTGGTTTTTGTGTTTTAAACCAATCTTCTTCTGTTGTATTTTCGTCAACAAATGGATTATCTTCTTTCCACGCTTTAAATTCTACTTGTTCGTCTTTGGTTAGTTTAAACTTACCTTTGTTCTTTTTCTTTCTTGCATTAACTTCTTTTTTGGCTTTCTTTTCAGCTTCTTTCTTTTTTACATTATAAACAAACTTTTTTGCTTCCTTTGTTCCAGGTTTACTATCATCAATTTTTTTTGCTGAACCAAATGGTGACATTAATACATCATCAACTTTAACCTCTATCTTTTCACCTTTTTTCTTATCGTGAGCTTTTATTACTGAGTTTTTAATTTTTTCGTTTCCTTTTGTAACTGATACCGGTTCTTTAGGTTTACCTGTTTTTGAGTCAATTTTTACTAATTTACCATCTTGATTTCTATGAGTTGCTTTTGCTCCTTTTTTTTTCTTCCCCTTAACCTTATCTTTTTTCTTACCCCATATACCACCACCAAAATGGACTAACCCATCTTCTTTGGCTTTCTTTCTATCTTTAGGTGATAATGCTTTTTCAACAATATTTGATAACTCTAATTCTTCTCTGATAAGTTTTTTTATGTTCACTTTATAAAAATCCTAACAAATCGTCTAATTGTCTTAATGCTCTACGATTACCTCTCATAGCGGCTATAATAGCTAATGAATATCGTCTTCCACCAGTTTCTATTACATCTAGTAAATCATCTGCATCAAGTTTATGTTTTTTTAAAAACTTGTTGATATCACTTGGTGATTTACCAAGTGTAGTGGCTACTTTAAGTAGGTCTTTATCTTCATTTAATTCTTCTTGTTTTAATGCATATGCTTTGGTAGTGTCTTCGAGTGTTGGTAATGACTCACCGAACTTTCTTTCCCAAGCATTTGTAGTTTCGTTTAATAATTTCTTTAATTTAATCATTTTCTTATCTTCCTTATTCGTGTTTTTCCTTTTTCAGGGTCATAGTTAAAGTTTGGTTGTTCTGGGTGTCTTTCTCCATTTTTCTTTTTATCGAGATTGACTGCAAATGTTGTTTCTTTAATATCTTTTGTTCCAGTAAGTTCATAGCCTAACACTTCTGCGTTTTCTAATCTTTCTTTTTCAAATTTTTTCTTTTCTTTTTCTGATAAGAATTCTGATGAACCGAAACCTTCGTCAAGTTCTGGGTGATAACCAAGATGAACTACTTTTCCATTTGTTGTAATTGGTTTTCCGTCAATAATAACTTCTGCTGGATAAATCTTTGATGGGTCTTTATACCAATATTCTACATTATAACCACCATCTTCTAACCAAGTAACAATCAATCCTCTATTAACTTTTGGATTGTCTGCTTGAAGAACAATTCTTTTTCCTTTTGGCAAAACTAAATCTGACTCAACTTCTTCGTTTAGTTTTTTTATTTCTTCTCTGATAAGTTTCTTAATGTTCATAATGCAAAATCTCCTCGTTTATAAATATAAACAAACTAAAAAATCATCTCCAATCCCAGACTTTTATAAGGTTATATGATACACCAATTCCGACAATTGGCTCAGTCAAACCCGTTACTCCGTTATATGCTACACCGATAAAAGGCCCGAAACTAAATTGATTTCTTGGTGGTTCTATTTGTTGGATTTCACCCCTTCCTCTGATTGTTATACCACCTAAGTATGTTTCATCAATATATGAAACAAATTCATTTTTGTTAATTTTTTCTATCTTAGGTGTTAAATTAATTTCACCTATTGTGTTTACATTGACTTTTTTAGTTGCTAAATAATCATCTTTCCAAGCAACCAATACTTGACCATTAGTTTCGTATTGTCCAACACGATTAACTTGTTTGTCTGTAAATTCAAATCTATCATTAAATACTTTACCATTAGACGATATTGTTGACTTCATAGACATTACTTCAATCTTGTATTCTAAATCTTGTAATCTTTCCAACAACATTGAGTTTTCTTTACCACGAGTCTCGTTGTGTTCTACTAAATCTACTAATAGTTCTTCATTTTGGTCAGATAGTAAATTAATTCTATCTTCCAAACTATCTATTAGTTTTTCTTGTGATTGGACTTTTAATCTCAACCCAACAAACTCACGATATAATTGTTTTATATCATAATGGTTTGCAAAATAAACTGATGCTAGTAAAGATAACGATGCTATTAATGAAAGTATATCTTTATAATATTTCTTGAACCGCATTACCTATTGCCTCTTTCAAAGCTCCACCGAGTTCACTTCTATCGAAAGGTAATTCTTCATTTATTTGAAAACCAGTAGAACTGATATCTCTATCGATAGTTCCTGTTCCATTACCACTAACTACTTGACCTGTCTTTTTGTTTTTCAGTTCAACCACAACTCTAACTTCTGTTGTAGTGGTTTCTCTTCTAAACAATCCAAGAAATGTTGTAGATGTTCTTGGTCGTCCAAGATAAATTACTCTTGCTGTTATTTCAAAATCTGAATCTTGTTCTACCAAGTCATATCTTGAATCCATTACATTTTCATTAAGTATATTTGTAATACCTAAGAAAACACGAGTGTCTTCTAA
>Ga0209535_1001454_pt1 | contig 16142 bp, 16 predicted proteins | sample LinPmetageLP28_FD_184041 | JGI IMG/M metagenome (GOLD analysis project Ga0209535, IMG submission 184041) | Marine viral communities from the Pacific Ocean - LP-28 (SPAdes) (version 2) | ecosystem: Environmental > Aquatic > Marine > Oceanic | place: Pacific Ocean | collected 2009-08-22 | reverse complement strand
TATGAATCACATAACAAACACAATAGAAGTAGAATACCATAACTTTTTATTTGAAGTAAACTACAACTGGAGAAAAGGACATCCTGGAGACTGGTTACAACCACCAGATGAAGATGAAACTGATATTCAAAAAGTAACTATAACAGCATACATAAATGATGACGGTAGTCTTGAAGATTTAGACATTGATTGTTTAGAATATTTAACTGCAAGTATGGAATCAAAAATTATAGAAGGAATAGAATTTGACTTAGAAACTTTTAAATAAATAAAACAAAAGTTGTTTGTTTGAATTAGGGAGGCAGAAATGCTTCCCTTTTTTTATATATTTGACTATATTATAAAAAACCCATTTTAATACGTTATATATATATGAAACTTAGTATTGACATCCCAACAACATTAAAAGACATTACACTAAAGCAGTATAAGCATTTTTTAAAAATTGATAAAAACAATAAAGACAGTTTTTTTCTTCACGCAAAAATGATAGAAATATTTTGTAAAGTAAGTCTTGAAAAGGTAATGAGGTTAAGGCTAAAAGACACAGACGAAGTAGTCAAAATTTTAACAAAATTATTTGATAGTAAACCTGATTTAGTTACGTCTTTTAAAATTAAAGACAAAGAATACGGTTTTCACCCTCAGCTTGATGATTTAAGTCTGGGTGAGTATATAGACCTAGACACATATATCGGTGACTGGGATAGCATTGAAAAGGCTATGAACGTATTGTATAGACCTATCACTGCAAAAGTAAAACACAAATACAGTATTGAAGAATACAAAGTTGGCACAGATCAAACTTTATTAGATATGCCTATGGACGCAGTTATGTCATCAATTTTTTTTTTGTGGAATTTAGGACTGGACTTGTCAACAGTTATGACGAACTCTTTGGACAAGAATCAAACAAAAGTCTTGACGGATTATCTGTGTTCAACAGGAAATGGGGATGGTATCAATCAATTTATGGACTCGCTCTCGGGGATATTACAAGATTTGAAAGTATCACTGAATTAAATGTGCATACTTGTTTTATGATGTTGTCCTTTATGAAAGACAAAAATGAATTAGAAGCTAAACAAATTAAAAAGAAATTTAAATGAGCAATCAAGGCATAAGAGGTTTTTATCAATTAACAGAAACAATAAAAGCTGAACTATTAAAAGACATCAACATAAACACTGTAACAACTGGGGATATAACAAATGTCAATTTAAATAAACAAGACATATTTCCATTAGGTCATATAATTATAAACAGCGTTACAGATGAGGAACAAATATTGAGGTTTAATATAAGCGTTCTTGCAGCAGACATAGTTGACCAATCAAAAGACTTAACCATTGACAGGTTTCAAGGAAATAACAATGAGCAAGACATACTTAATACACAATTAGCAGTTCTAAATAAGTTAATACAAAAATTAAGAATGGGTCAGCTATATACTGATATGTATCAATTAGAGGGCAATCCAACTTGTCAACCTTTTTATGATAGGTTTGAAAACCAGCTTGCAGGCTGGACAGCTACTATGGATGTATTAATTTATAACGATATAAATATTTGCTAATGGATTCTAAAAATGAATATGAAAACTTAGGTCTTGCAATTAACAAGTATGGCAAATACGTTATACAGCAGTCTAGATCTAATTTAACAAAAGATAATAAAGGTGGTGGCACATTGTATAACTCTCTTAGATATGAAGCCTTAGAAACGAAAAAAGTAGGAAACCCATATACACTAGAATTTTTTATGGAAAACTACGGTGCTTTTGTTGACAAAGGAGTTGCAGGTGTCAACAGTACCTATCCAGAAACTAGAGCAGCAATGTCACCGTTTCGGTACGGCTCTGGAACTGGACCTAAAGGCGGTTTGTCAAAAGGAATTGATAGTTGGCTTAGACAAAAGAAGTTTAGATGGCGTGATGAATTAGGTAGGTTTCTTAGTTATAAATCAATGCGTTATTTAATAGTTCGTAAAATATACTTTCAAGGACTTAGAGCAACTATGTTTTTCTCTAAACCTCTTGACGCAGGATTAAATAAATACAATAAAGATATAATAGACGGATTCGTAAAAGATATAGATATACAAATAGGATTCGAAGATAAACAATAAACAATGGCAAATATAGTATTAAGAAGTCCGCAATATAAATCATTTACATCGCATTCAAACGCAAACAGTGCTAAGATGACAATCACTATTGGCGGCACATTAAGATATACAATCATAAAACAATGTTCAGGAAATCAAATAGTAACTTTTGAAATTGCAGAATTATGCAGGGATTATATTGACATCACATATACCAGTACACCTACAAGTCCAACAATTACTATTGTAACAGTTTTGACTTCTTATGCTTCAACTGATGGCAGTGGAACAGCTTTAAATACAACAGGTAATATTTCTGATATTGGCTTTGATGGATATGGAACATTTATGCAAGGCTCAAACCCTATTGTAGTTGCATCAGTTCCTACTTGGCTAATTGATTTTAATCCTGATTTTACAGGAATTACCAATAAATATTATGTTTATTATCCAACAGGTTATCAAGGTTATGTCCCTTTAATTACATCATCAAGCGTAGTTGAATATTATAAATTCGGCTCAACTGATATAGAAGCTACTGGAACAAATGCAGGAATAAAATTAAATATTGTAAGAATAGACTGCACAAAATATGGTTATGGGAATAAAGTAAGATTTGTAAATAAATACGGTGTAATTCAAGAACTGTGGTTTTTCTTAAAAGAAACAGAAACTACAAATAGAAAACAGGAAACATTTAAAAGAAACATAATTAATGCTTCAGGCGTTTATAGCAATTCAGTTGCAGCAGTTAACGCTTTTAATACAACAGCAAATCAATCTTTTACATTAAGCTCTGGATATTATCCTGAATGGTATAATTCTGTTTTTGAACAACTTTTATTATCAGAGCAAATATGGATTTCTGATGATTCACAAACTAATCCAAATAGTGATGTAGTTAAACCAGTAACAGTAAAGACATCTTCATTTAAGAAAAAAACATCTGTAAATGATAGATTAATAGAATACGTTTTTGAGTTTGAACTAGCTGCGGATTATATTAATAATATTAGATAATGCAAAAGCTTCAATTATATATTAGCGGTGAAAGAATAGATTTATTCAAAGACGAACAAGTGTCTATAAGTTTATCACAGCAAGACGTCAAAGACCCAGCTAAAATATTTGCAGAGTTTACAAAAACTTTCACTATTCCAGCTTCTAAAAGTAATAACATAATCTTTGAACATTATTATAATTTTAATATAATAAACGGTTTTGATGCTAGAAATAAAGTTGAAGCTAATATTGAATTAAATAACATTCCATATAAACAAGGCTTTGTCGCTTTAAATGGTGTTGAGTTAAAAGACAATAAAGCATATGCTTATAAGATTACATTTTATGGAAATACAATTAATTTAACTAAGGTTTTTGGGGATGATGATTTGTCTGATTTAAGTGAGTTAAATGTTTATAATTTAGATTATACACATCCTAACGTAAAAAGCAAACTACAAGGCACAGTCGGTGATAATATTATAGCACCTTTAATAACACACACAGAGCAATTGTTTTATGATACTAATGCAAGTGTTCAAAGATTTGGAAACTTAAATTATATCAATGGACAAAATCACGGTGTTTTATATAGTGAATTAAAATACGCAATTCGTGTTGATGTAATTGTGCAAGCAATACAAGCGCATTATTTAAGCAGTGGGCTTCCTGCATTTTCTGATGACTTTTTTAATTTAGCTACAAGTCAAAACAAACAATACAATAATTTATATTTATGGCTTCACAGAAAAAAAGGTGATGTAGCTAGCGCTCAACAAGTTGTAACTTTTGCTACTCAAGTTTCTGTATTTAGTTTAACATCTTATACAACTATACAATCAGCTGTTTTACTTTCAGGAGGTGGAACTACATTAAGCATAATTCCAGGATATGAAAATTTACTTAATAACACTTTAGATCTATTTGTAAAAACTGGATATACAACAATACCCTACACAATTGAGTTATGGCGTAATGGCTCTTTATATTGGACTTCAACAGAAGCAACAGGTTCAAGAAGTTTTAGTAAAACTACCTCAGGTGGTTTCGGCACATTGCCAGTAGGTGTTTATTATTTAAATATAAGAACGGCAACAGCTATGACATTCACAAATATAATGTGGACGTTTCAAGGAAATATACAACAACCTAGCGCACCTAACGGCTGGGAAAATGTTTTTGAAACAAGTCCTGGCGGAGAATTTGACGCGACACTAGATTTTGAGTTTGTAATAACTGCACAAATACCAACTATTAAAGTAATTGACTTTATGAATGGTTTATTTCGTATGTTCAATTTAACGGCTTATTATGATAATCAAACTTTATTAGTAAATGGTAACACTAATCCTGATTATGGTAAAATTAAAATACAAACCTTAGACGACTTTTATTCAACTAATTTTAATACTTGGGATATATCAAAATATGTAGATGTAAACAAAAGTTCAGTTGATGTTGGTTTGCCTTATAATGAAATTAGTTTTTCTTATGAAGGTCTTGAAACTTTATTAGCTGCAACCTTTTCACAAGAAAACAGCACAGGCTGGGGGTCTTTAAAATATTCAGGTGGAACAAGATTAACAGGACCAAACACGTCATACAATATATTAGTTCCTTTTGAGCATATGCAATATGAAAGGTTATTTAACCAGTCTAATAGCGGAGCAACAACAATACAATACGGTAGATTTGTTGACGACAATCAAGAACCCTATTTAGGTAAACCGTTATTATTTTATCCAATTAAACAAACTAACGGAACACAAATATCTTTTATGACAACAACAACGTCAAATGTTGCAATAGATGATTATATAATACCGTCTAACAGTCAAGAGTTAGCTTTTGGCACTAGCACTAGCAATATTAATTTTAATGATGAAACAAACGAATATACAGGCGCTAGCGGCTTCACAGGTACTTTATTTAATAATTATTACAACACTTATATAAGTAATGTATTTAACCGTCAAAGAAGAATAATAAAAATAAAAGCTTTTTTACCTCTTAGAATTATTTACAAATTACAAATGAATGATGTTATGACAATTAACAATCAAGATTATATAATTAATAACGCACAAATAAACCTCATTACTGGCGACAGCAGTTTTGAACTATTAAACAAAGTATGATAAAAAATATATTAGATCTATTAGCGCTTGCTAGCGGTGAAACGGAAAACATAAGAATTGCACAAGGTAAAAATGCCTTACCTAAAAATTTTAAAAGTGCATTCACACAAATTAAAAATGAAATAAAATGGCGACAGTAACAAAAACATATTCACTTAAAGTTGAAACTCAAGATCAAGAAGTAGATGCGTTAAACAAAAAACTAGAAACTACTGAAAAAGATGTTGCTAGTATTGAACAGGCTGGTGATAAAATGACTGGTGGTCTAGTATCTGGTTTTAAAGCAGCTGGTGCTGGAATTAAGTCATTTGGTCGTGGTTTAAAAACTGTTAATGGTATTGCTAAGGCTTCTGTTTTAGGTGTCTTAGTGTTAACCGTTACATCATTAACGGCTGCGTTTACAAGTTCAGAAGAAGGTCAAAATATGTTTGCTAAAGCAATGGCTACTTTAAACGCTGTTGTTGCTGTATTTACGGACAGGCTTGCGGCTTTAGGTCGTGGGCTAATTAATTTGTTTACGGACCCAATGGGTGCGCTAGAAGACTTTGCTAATAGTTTCCAAAGTTTTATAATGGATAAAATAGATTTAGCTATTGAAAGTGTAGGCTTTATGGGTACTGCTATATCAAAGTTATTTTCTGGTGATTTTAAAGGTGCTTTGTCTGATGCTGGTAAGGGTGTTAGCGGTTTATTAAGAGCAACTAATCCGCTTGTAATGGTAACAGAAGCTTTAGTAACAGGAACTAAAAACCTTGTTACTGAAATGAAAGAGGAAGCTAAAATAGCTGGACAAATTGCAGACCAAAGAGCAAAGGCTGATAAATTAGATAGGCAAATATTAGTAGATAGGGCTAAAGCAAATAGAGATAGAGCGGACTTACTTGAAAAAGCAGTTGACAAAGAAAAGTTTACAACAAGTGAACGTATTGAATTTTTAAAACAAGCAGGCGCTTTAGAAGATGAAATAACAGCAAAAGAAATACAAGCTGCACAATTAAGGCTTGATGCTAAAATTGCAGAAAACGCTTTAGGCGATTCAACAAAAGAAGACTTAGAAGAAGAAGCAAATTTAAGAGCAAACCTTATAAACCTTGAAACGGCAAAACTTACAAAAGCAAAAGAAGTAACATCACAAATAATAGCTTTAAACGCAGAAGAAGCCGCAGCAGCAAAAGCAATAGCAGACCAAAAAATAGCAGATGACAAAGAAGCAGAGGATAAAAAGAAAGCAGCAGAAGCAGAGTTAAAAACTTTAGAAGACCAAATTAGAGAAGCAGAAGCTGTAAGTGAAGCAGACCGCAGGGCTTTAGAAATAGAAAAAGTAAAAGAGCATTATCAAAACTTAATAGACTTAGCAAAAGCTAAAGGAATTGCTATAGGTGGTTTAGAAAAAGCTTTAGCAGATAAATTGGCTAGTTTTGCAGAAGATACTTCTAAGCAAGAAACTAAGTGGGCTGATATGACTTCTGAGGAAAAGCTAGGTATTGCCAAAGATGCTTTAGGAAATATGGCTACAATACTAGGAGAGGAGTCAGCAGCAGGTAAGGCAGCAGCAATAGCATCAGCTACTATAAGCACTTTTGAGTCCGCAAATAGTTCCTATAGTTCACTTGCAGGCATTCCAATTATTGGTCCTGCTTTAGGTGCTTTAGCAGCAGGTGCAGCTATAGTTTCTGGTATGGCTCAAGTAAAAGCAATAACATCAACAAAGCTTCCAACACTAGGAGGCAAAACACCACCAGCAGTTTCAGGAGGGGGAGTTTCTGCTCCACCATTACCGCAACCGCCAGCGTTTAATACAGTAGGTGCAAGCGATACAAACCAATTAGCATCAGCAATAGGTGAACAAGAACAGCAGCCTGTACAAGCCTTTGTAGTTAGTAATGATGTAACAACAGCACAAGGTCTAGAACGTAATATTGTACAAGGTGCTACTTTATAAATGCAAAATTAATCTTTAAATACGTTATATAATTATGAAAATAGTTGAATTAGTCTTAGACGAAGACATTGAAGAAAATGGGGTTGACGCAATCAGTATTGTAGAAAACCCAGCTATTGAGTCTGATTTTGTTGCTTTAAAACAAGAAGAAATTAAACTAGCAGAAGTAGATAAAGAAAAAAGAATATTATTAGGTGCTTTATTAATACCTAATAAACCAATATATAGAAGTGGTGAGGAGGGTGATTATTATATATTCTTTTCTAAAGATACAATTGTAAAAGCATCACAGATGTATCTTAAAAATGGTTACCAAAACAAATCAACACTAGAACATCAACAAGCATTAAAAGGTTTAACCTTAGTTGAAAGCTGGATAGTTGAAGATGAGGTGCAAGATAAATCACGAAAGTACGGTCTTAATGTTCCAGTAGGAACTTGGATGGGTGCTGTTAAAGTAAATAATGATGAAATATGGAAAGAATATGTTAAAACATCTAAAGTTAAAGGTTTTTCTATTGAGGGGTACTTTGCAGACAAAATGGAACGACCTAAAGAAGCGCTTAAAGAAACTATTAGTGCTGATCAACAGTTATTAAACAAAATAAAAGACATTTTAACTATTAATGAAAAAAAGAAGTAATAACCAAAGACCGTTTATACAAAGTAGAACGAGTCCTACTGGCGGTTCACGTGCTTGTCTATGCTGGGATACTAATACATATTCAATAGCGTGCTGTGATGGCTCAATGACCGCTCAAGGCATTGGAGTTATAACAAGAACTTCTTGAAAATGCAAAATTTAAATTTAAATCCGTTATATAAATACTATGAAATCAACTGAAATGTTAAACCAAATTAAAACGCTTCTAAATATCGAAGTTAAACTTGAAGATATGAAGCTAGAAAATGGCACTATAGTAAGTGCTGAGTCTTTTGAAAAAGGAAAAGAAATTTTTATTCAAACTGATGACGAGAAAGTCGCAATGCCAGTTGGTGAATATATGCTAGAAGACGGCAGGTTATTAGTCGTTGAAGAAGAAGGCATTATAGGTGACGTAAGAGAAGTATCAGATGAAGTGCCACAAAAGGAAAGTGAAAGTGGTGAAGAAATTACAGAAGACCTTAAAAAAGAAGACGAAGAATATGCAGAAGAAGATGAAGAAAAAAAGATGGCAGACGTTGGAGACTGGGAGGGAATGGAAAAAAGAATTCAAAACCTAGAAGACGCAATTGCAGATCTAAAAAAAGACAAAGAGGGTAAAATGGAAGATGAAAAAGAAGAAGAAATGTCAACTGTTAAATCTTTAAAATCAAGAACAGTAAAAGAAGAATTTAGTGAAGCTTCTGTAAAACCTATTAAACACAGTCCAGAAAGTAAAAGTGAAACTAAAAAAAGAGTTGAATTTGGAAAAGGCAGATTTAACACAACACTAGATAGAGTATTAAATAAATTAAATAAATAATAAAAAAAAAATGAGCACATTCAACTATTTATCAAATGATGTGGAACGTAACCAAGTTTCGCAAAAAACATTAACTGCATCCGTTTCTGTACCTGCAGGAGATGCTGGTATTGACCACAATATTGCAACAGATGCGTTAGTAGTAAGTTTACCAAAAATTCATTCAGAAAATTTAGGTTTAACTTTCTTATTTAGAAACTCAGGAGCAGATGGAAATAACATTATTACATTAAGCCCTCACTCAACTGATGGCTTTAATGGTAGTATTGCAAACGCTTCAGCAGATTCAGTAGCAAGTGGAGTTGTAAATAAAGACTGGATAAACACAAAAGCAACAGCAAACAAAGGAGATTATGTTGTAATTAGAGCAGTAGCATTAACACAATGGTACATAATCGGTGGTGTTGGAATATGGGCATCAGAATCATAATAATTAATAATTAAATAAATAATAAAAAAATGAGTAATTTAAAAAACGTACAACTTGCAACTGCTACTAATATATCTACGACATACGCAGGTCAGTTTGCAGGAGAGTATATCGCGGCTGCTTTATTATCAGCTTCAACAATTGATGACGGAGGGTTAACAGTAAAAGCTAACATCTCTTTTAAAGAAGTAATTAAAAAACTAGCAACAGGTTCTTTAGTAAGTCCTGCAAGCTGTGATTTTGTACCTAACTCATCAGTAACATTAACAGAAAGAATCATTCAACCAGTTGAACTACAGGTTAACCTACAGTTATGTAAGTATGACTTTGTAAATGACTGGGAGTCTCAACAAATGGGATTCGGTCTAGGACAATCCTTACCTCCTAAATTTAGTGACTTTATGATTGCACACGTTGCAGCAGAAGTAGCACAAAACACTGAATTCAATATTTGGCAAGGTGATGTAACAGCAGCTTCTAACAACTCTTTTGATGGCTTTGAAAAGCTAATTGCAGCATCAGCAGCAGCAGGAGATATTCCAGCTGGACAACAAGTTGCAGCAGTAGGTGGTGGTGGATTATCCGCCACAAATATTATAGCAGAATTGAGCAAGGTCGTAGATGCGATTCCAAGTTCATTATATGGGAAAGAAGATTTATTTATTTATATTCCAAGTAGTGCAGCTAAATTTTATGTTCAAGCTTTAGGCGGATTTGCAGCTAATGGCTTAGGTGCTAATGGTACGAATGCACAAGGAACGCAATGGTGGAACAACGGCTCACTTACTGTAAACGGTGTGAAAATATTTGTTTGTCCAGGAATGAGTAATAACAAAATGTACGCAGCACAAAGAAGCAACCTCTACTTTGGAACAGGTATCTTAAATGACACAAATGTTGTTAAGGTCTTGGATATGGGAGATTTAGATGCAAGTAACAATGTAAGAATGGTGATGAGGTTTACTTCATCTGTTCAATTTGGAATTGCATCAGATTTAGTAGAATACGCATAATAATTAATTAACCAAAAGAATAGGGTAAGTGGGTTTAACTTACTTGCCCTTTTTTTTTATCATAAAATATAAATAATATGGCTTGTACATTATCAACAGGAAGAAAAATACCTTGTAAATCGGCTTTTGGTGGGATTAAGCAAGTATTGTTCGCTGATTTTGGAACTATTGCATCAATTGCAGTAGCTACAGATACAAAAGTAGCAACAATAACTAACGGATCCCCAGCGCCAGTTTGGTTTGCATATGATGTCAAAGGTAACTCCTCACTAGAAACAACTGTAACAAGTTCTAGAGAAAACGGAACTACTTTTTACACTCAAACAATAAATTTAACTCTTACATTTTTAGACGCAAAAACACAAGCTGAATTGCAAGAGCTAGCAGTTGCTAGACCTTACGCAGTTGTCGTAGATTATTACGGTAACAGCTTCTTATGCGGATTTGAAAATGGTATGGAAGTAACTGGTGGAACAGTAGTTTCTGGAGCAGCAGCAGGTGACCTTTCAGGATTCACATTAACGCTAGAGGGCTTAGAAGAAACTGCACCTTATTTCTTAAACGCAGCAGTTTCAGCGTCAGCAGTACAAATAGACCCTACTGCATAATCATTAAATTTGCAGTTAAAAAATTAAGCACTCTTATGGGGTGCTTTTTTTTTGCCTGATTGATTCTACAAATTAAGCGTTTTTATACGTTATATAAATAATGATAATCTTAACTACATCAACAGCATCACAAGACATAACAGTAATACCTAGAGAGTATGTACAAGAGTTTTCAATGTCAATTAGAGATGACAGTACAAATGTTACTGCTTATTACGATATAACCTCAACAACAATTTCTGGGAATTATTTGATAGTTAGTCAAGCTTTAAATCCTATATTAGTAGAAAATCATTTTTACGATTTAAGGTTTTATACAGACTACAATTTTTGGAACACTAATTATCAACTTTGGGAAAATGATAATAGTTTCTGGAATGTTGATAGAACAACTGATGTCACTTTATATCGTGATAAAATATTTTGCACAGACCAAGAAATAGACCAAATGGAAGATGAGTATTATAAATTAAATAAAGGACAATACACGACATACGACGGTTATGACAATACATACTTAGTAATATGAAAAAAAGAAACAGAAACAATTTAGGTCAATTTACTAGAGCAACAAAGCCCTCACAATTTGGTTTTGTTAATTTAAGCACTTATACAAGTCCTGAAATAAAGGAAGTAAACGGCAAAGACTGGATTGAATATGGCGCAGATAATAATTACTTTCAATTCCTTATAGACAGGTATAATGGAAGCCCAACAAACAATGCAGCCATTAATGGAATCAGTCAGGCTATTTACGGCAAAGGTTTAAATGCAACAGACGCTAGTAAAAAACCAAATGAGTATGCACAAATGATTTCTTTATTCAAAAAAGATGTTGTTAGAAAATTAAGTTATGATTTAAAACTAATGGGTCAATGTGCTGTTCAAGTTATTTATTCAAAAGACAGATCTAAGATTACACAATTAGAGCATATGCCTATTGAAACATTAAGAGCAGAAAAAGCTAATGAAGACGGTGATATACCAGCCTATTATTATTTTAAAGACTGGGCTAACATTAAAAGAAGTGATATTCCTTTAAGAATACCAGCTTTTGGTATGTCAAATGAAAACATTGAAATATATTATATTAAACCTTATAAGTCTGGTTTCTATTATTATTCACCTGTGGACTATCAAGGTGGTTTGCAATATTGTGAACTAGAAGAAGAAATAAGTAATTATCATTTAAACAATATTATGAATGGTCTTGCACCGTCAATGTTAATTAACTTCAACAACGGTACTCCTAATCAAGAAGAAAGACAAGGTATTGAAACTAAAATAGCACAAAAGTTTAGCGGAACTTCTAATGCTGGTAAGTTTATCCTTGCTTTTAATGATAACAAAGAAGCGGCTGCTGATATTACACCTGTGCAATTAAGTGATGCTCATAACCAATATCAATTTTTAAGTGATGAGTCAACTAAAAAGATAATGGTAGCACACCGTATCGTTTCCCCTATGTTGTTAGGTATAAAAGACCAGACAGGATTAGGCAATAATGCAGAAGAAATTAAAACAGCTTCTTTGTTAATGGACAATACAGTTATTAGACCATTTCAAGAACTATTAATAGATGCGTTTGATAATATACTCTCTTATAATGATATTGCCTTAAACCTCTATTTTATTACGTTACAGCCTTTAGAATTTACAGAAGTTGACACAACAATACAAGACAAAGAAGATATTGAAGAAGAAACAGGTGTTGAAATGGAATCAAAACTATCTAAAGTAGAACTTAAAACTATAGACGGCAAGGTAGCATATGAAACAAAAGAAGAAGCTATTAGAGTAGCTGAGGAGCAGGGATGCGGTGGTTATCACGAACACGAAGTAGAGGGTGTTACTTATTATATGCCTTGTGAAAGTCACGTTGAATTAAAAGAGCCTTGCTGGGATGGTTATGAACAATACGGCACTAAAATAAAAGACGGTAAGGAAGTCCCTAATTGCATTAAAATAAACAACTCAACGGAATTGTCTGATGATATGGGCAAAGCTATTCTAAATAAGCTACAAGGTGAAAGAGTTTCTAATGAATGGTATGTAGTTGATGAAATAGATACAGATAATAATATAAGTGATGAGGACTGGGCGGCTATTTGCCTTAAAGAAAAGAAAGGTTTTTTCAGAAAGTTTGCAGATGAAATATATTCTAAAAACAATGGAAGCGCTTTTAGTTATTTAGATAGTAAAAATTACAAAGTAAGATACAAGTATGCAGTCGGCTCACGTAAACCAATGGAAGCAGGTAATAAATCTAGAGACTTTTGTCAAAATATGATGAGGCTATCTAGTGACGGTGTAGTTTACAGGCTAGAAGACATTGATAGGGCTACTCGTGCTGGCATTAATAAACAATTAGGTCACAAAGGACAATCTTATGACTTATTTAAGTTTAAAGGCGGTATTTATTGCCGTCATAAATGGGTAAGGGTATTATATGCTTTAGAAAGTAATACAGAACCTAGTGAAAACTTAGACAATTATAAAAAAACTAGAACAATACCTGCAAGCTATCTTAAAAATCCAGTAGGAAGTAAAGAGTCGGTAATTGCACCAGAAAATATGAAAAACAGAGGAGCATATCCAAAATAAAACTATGGCAACAATATTATTCATAAATAGAACAGATTTAGTCAGGAACTCTATCCTAGATGGAAACGTAGATACGGACAAGTTTATACAGTTCATAAAAATTGCACAGGAAATCCACGTTCAAAATTATATGGGGACAAAAATGTATAATGCATTAACTGCAGCAATACCTGATATTGATAGCAATGCAAATGCAAGATGGAAAACAGTTCTTAATGACTATATAGTTCCAATGTTAATCTGGTTTGCTCAGGTAGATTACTTACCATTTGCTGCATATCAAGTTAGAAACGGTGGTGTCTTTAAGCATAGATCTGAAAATAGTGATACGGTAAGCAAGGAAGAAGTGGATTACCTAGTAGAAAAAGCTAGAACAAATGCTGAATGGTATTCTAGACGGTTTATTGATTTTATGAGTTTTAATCAAACAACATATCCAGAATATACAAGCAATTCAAATGATGATATATATCCATCTTATGACGCAACCTTTAACGGCTGGGTTTTATGACATACAAAGCAAAGAAAAAGAATATAGAAAAACTTAGGCTTTTTTTAAAAAAGATAAAAAATAATAAAACAAAAAAATAAAATAAATGGCGACTCTATTTAATACTAAAATATCAGCTACTTATCCTGGACTTATTAAGTCAATTGATAATGCTGCTTTAAGTGCAAGTTTAAGACAATTGTCAGACGGCTCTGGAAATGCTTCAGGTATTTATATGAATACAGCAGGTGATTTTAAAGTTACTGCAATATTAGAATTCGGCTCACTTAAAGACACAGGCGAAAACATTATAATAACTAAATTTGTTGATGCTGCTGATGGGATACCAAACAACAATAACGATACATCTATTCCTACAAGTAAAGCAGTCAAAGATTATGTAGAAGCACACGTTACAGCACAAGACTTAGATTTTGGCGGTGACGGTGGAACAACAGGTGCAATTGATTTAGATTCACAAGTATTTCAAATAAATGGAACAGCTAACGAAATTGAAACGAGCGCTTCTAATCAAGTTTTAACTATAGGGCTACCTAATAGCATAACAATTAGCGGAACGTACACAGGAGCCACCTTTGCAGGGCAATTGAGCGGTACTATAAGTTCAGCAACAACTGCAACAACACAAAGCGCAGGAGATAATTCAACTAAAGTTGCAACTACAGCATATGTTGATACTTTAGATGCAGCAAGTGATCTTGACTTTAGCGGAACTAGCGGTACTGGTGCTGTTAATTTAAATACTCAAGTTTTTGCAGTTACAGGAACGGCTAATCAAATAGAGTCAACAGCATCTGGTCAAGGATTAAGTTTAAAGTTTCCAACAGCAGGTGTAGTATTACCAAATAACTCAACAACTACGACACAATCAGCAGGAAACAACAGTACTAAAATAGCTACGACAGCTTATGTAGATACACTTGACGCAGCATCAGATTTAGACATAGCAGGTGACAGTGGAACTGGAGACGTTAATCTAAATACACAAACCTTTACTTTATCTGGCACAACAAATCAAGTTGTAACAGCAGTAAGCGGACAAACTGCTACGTTTAGTTTACCAGCTACGGTCCATAGAAACTTACAAGGTAATGTCACAGGAAATGCTGATACGGCGACAAAATGGGCTACTGCTAGGGACTTATCCTTAACAGGTCAAGCTACTGCTACACTATCAAGCGTTGACGGCACAAGTGCTGTAAGCGGTGCAATAACACTAGATAACAATTCAGTAACAGCTAAAGTATTAACAGGTTTACCTACTCCCTCAGCTTCAAGTGTATTAGCAACAGATTCAATTGTTGACGGTATTGGAAAACTACAATCACAAATTAACGGACTAGCTGGTGGTTTACGCTTTATGGGAACTTGGAATGTAGCAACAAATAGTCCGCCTTTAGCTTCTGGTGGTGGTGAAACTGCTTCTGGAACAACAACATCAACAACAGCTAATAAATTAGTTGACAGCAATGCTGATTTTTCTGGTGTTAGTGTAGGAAATAAAGTTGTTAATCAAGTTGACGGACAAACTGCTTTAGTTACAAATGTTGATAGTAGCACAATATTAAGTATTAATGCAGATATAATGTTAAGCGGTGAAGCTTATACAGTTGACGCTTCACCATTTTTAACACAAGGTCATTATTACGTTGTTAGCGTAGGTGGTGCAAGAACTCTAAACGGTGTTACTAACTGGTCTGTTGGTGACTGGGCTATTGTAGGCTCAAATAATGAATGGACTATTTTAGATCATACAGACGTTGAGGGTACTGGAACTGCTGGTAACATTGCAAAATGGTCTGGTCCTGGAACTATTGCAGATTCAATAATAGCAGAATCAGGAACAGCAATAAACATAACAGGCTCTTTAGCTACAACGCTAGGCGCATCATTTACAGGTAATTTAGCAGTAAACACAAATAAATTCACAGCTAATGCTACAACAGGAAACGTAGCCTTTACAGGAGACTTAGCAATCAATACAAATAAGTTTACAGTCAACGCAACAAGTGGAAATGTAGTAGTTGCAGGAGATATTTTAGTAAATACAACAGGAGGTTATTTTGAGGTTGATAAAGCAGAAAATGCTGTAAAATTTGCTGATAATACTAAAGCTATTTTTGGCACAGGACAAGACCTACAAATATATCACGATGGTAGCCATAGCTATATTGAAGATATTGGAACAGGAGATTTAAGAATAAAATCTAATGGTGCATCTATTGCATTGTTAGGAAATTCTAATGAAGATATGATTTTAGCAATACCAGATGGGGCAGTAAAATTATATTATAATAACTCTGCTAAACTTGAAACTACAAG
>Ga0209535_1001452_pt1 | contig 16149 bp, 21 predicted proteins | sample LinPmetageLP28_FD_184041 | JGI IMG/M metagenome (GOLD analysis project Ga0209535, IMG submission 184041) | Marine viral communities from the Pacific Ocean - LP-28 (SPAdes) (version 2) | ecosystem: Environmental > Aquatic > Marine > Oceanic | place: Pacific Ocean | collected 2009-08-22 | reverse complement strand
TTGATATACGTTTTGGAACTAAATGTAATTTAGCATGTGTAATGTGTGGACCGGGTAGTAGTAGTTTAATTGCAAAAGAGGAACAAGAAAACAATTTTGAAGTAGTAGACTTAAATGATTTTTCATTAGATGCTATTAAAAAACATTCAGAAGGTATTGTGTTATTTAAAACAACAGGTGGTGAACCTATGTTGTTACCTGCATATAAGAAAACACTTGAGTTCTTTGTGGAAAAAGGATATGCAAAAAATATAGAGTTTACAACTATTACAAACGGCACAATTGATTACAGTGATTTAATGCCACTAATGAATGAATTTAAATTATTTAAAATTAGTCATAGTATTGATGCTGCAGATGAATCATATAATTATGTTAGATGGCCTGGAACAATAAAACGTTTAGAGCGTATACATAAAAGTATATCAAAAAATGCTAAACAATACAAAAATATACGACTTCAATTTGGAGCAACTATACATGCATTAAATGTAAACCAAACCATAAAGATTGTTAAGTATCTAGAAGAACTAGGGGAATATGATAATTATAGTGCAGACATGGTTTATAGTCCTGACTATATGCAACCTGGACTAGCACCAAAAGAAGTAATTGATGAGTTAGAAATAGAAGCAATAAAGTGGGCAAGTAATAGTAATAGTAATAATAGTCATAGCCATAAAGAAATGCTTGACTTTATTAATACTTTACGGTATAATTATAATACAATAAATAGTAGTATAGAGAAAAAGCAAGAACTACTCAATCAGTTAGAAGCCAAAACAATATTTTGGAAACAGAAACGAAAACTTGATGTTCGAGACTATGTTCCATATTATAAGGCAATGCAATCAAAATGAAAATACAATTAAAAAGATTAGCTACTAAAGATTTATACAAATTAAGAAGCATACTTGATGAAGAGACAGCTACATTGGCACAAATTGAATGGCCATTTGACAGACATATAGCAATGCAATTTATTAATGACTATAATACATGGGGTATATGGGTTAATCACGATTCATTAGTAGGTGCAGTAGAAGTAAAAGAAGATTTAGAAACAGCATATTTTGTTAAAAAAGGCTGGCGTAATAGTGGAATAGGAACACAAGCAATTGAGCTATGTGTAGAAGAATTCGGCGATCAACAACTATGGTGTGTTATTGATCCAGGCAATAAAGCAAGTCTAAGAGTAGCACAAAAAGGTGGTTTAAGAGTTAAGTTTATTGATACCGACATAATTACTGTTGTAAAATAGAGAATGATATGTCTAAAAAGAAGATTACTCGAGAAGATCTAACTGCTACAGAAGGCCCTATGAACAATGTTGCTAACGAAGATGCTATGGTTTATGCTAATGTAGACCCAAATAGACCACTTGATATACACAAAGAACGTCAAGTTAGAGCTAAAAAACAAAAAATAAAGAACAGTAGTAAGAAAGCAGACCGTAGAATTAATAAAAGTTTGCTTAAAAATATTAATGAACTTCAAAAAGATCAGCAAAACAAATCAAATAGATAAATACTAGTATGAAAATATATGACATCATAACAGAAGATGCAGAAGCAGGTTCTACAATGGCAGGTAATGTTGCCAGTGTTTCTTTTCCATTATTTGGAAAAAAGAAGATGATCAGGCGTGCTGTTGATCCTAAAGGTTATTTAGGTGACGGTAAAATTAAAAAACAATCAACTGGATATAATACGGAGGTTAAGTTAAAATGAAAATTAACGAAATCAATGAATCAATATACAGTATGAATCCTGAAGAACCTATGAATCCTGAAGTATTAATACAGGGTTATGGTAGATTAAATTTAAAGCAATTAGAAAATAAAGTAGGTAAGATGTTTGACGAACTTGCCGAGAGAGCCAGACAAGGAGATTGGGAAGGTGTGCAATACAACCTAAACAAAGGACTTGTTCAGGAATTTATTAAAACCATCAATGTAGCATATGATGAGTTAGAACAAAAACGAAGACGCGGCGGCAAGAGTAGTCGTGGCATTGAAAAGAGGTAACGACTATGAGCAAAGAGCAAAAAATTGACAATACTTTTAACAGAGTAATGGACGATGTAAACAGACTACAAAAGGCATTTCAGCCAAACAAGAATTTAGAAAAGGCTATCGCAGAGGTAGGCGGAGATATTTCTTGGTTAAAAGAGATTAATGAATCATTTGATAAACTATACGATATGCTTGAAGAAGGGCATATGGGTGCAGTAGCACATTTACAAATGGACGAAGAGAAAAAGAATTGCGGATGTGGACAAGATCCTTGTGTAACATACGGAAAGAAAGACATAACAGAAGGCGTATTAGATAGTGATGATGATGACGGGTTTATGGCTCGCAGTCAACTATACTTCTTAGCCAGAGATGCAATTAAATTGCATAGCGTTATAGATGACAGAGATGACTTGGAGCCATGGGTTGCAAGTAAAATTGCTCAAGCTAGTAAAGACATGGATTCAGTTCGTCGTTACACTGAATACAATGCCATGAAAGCTGAAGTAGAACCAGAAATGTCACCAGCACCAGAAGTAGAATCAATTGAAGAAGAAAAACCATTTACACCTATGCAAGTAACAGATGCAGATAAAAATGCAAACACACCAGCTTGGCAACGTTTTAAAGCAGGTGATTCACGTTATGTTTATAAGCCACCATTGGTAAAAGAAGATCCAAGCAAACCAAGTTTTCCTATTGCAATTAAATTAGCAGGTGATAGTATTTGGGATAGAGAAGATCCAAATCCAACAGTTGTAAATGTAACAGATTATAACATGGACAAAGACGAAGAAGGTTATATAAGCGTTACAGTTGAACATGACGGTCCTTGGGAAATTTATACAGATACCGGATTTGCTAAAGCAATCAGTGATATGATTGGAATGGAAGTAGACTGGAGTGAACAAGGAATGCAGGATCACGGTGTAGCACACTTAGAAGGCGGAGAAGATATTTCTGAAACTATTCGTCCTGTAAGAAGTGCAGCTTCTAAACTAAACCAAATTGGACAAGGTGTTCGTAATAAAACAAATGACGAAACACCAGCTAAAGTAGGTGAAGGCAAATACGGCAAGAAGAAAAAGAAATACGAAGCAGTTGCAGAAGAAACAAAGTTTGATGACAAGCCAGCACACAGTGAATTAAAAACTGTTGCACAGGATATGTTTAAAAATGCCTTAGCAAACGCTAAGAAACAAGCGAGGAAGTAACTATGAAAGCTGATCAATTAAACGAATTTAACAAAGTAGATTACGAAGAAAACGAATCTGTAAACCTTCACAGTGAAAATGCATTAGAGCTTGCTAAAGAATTTGGAACCCCAGAAGAAGTAGAAGCAATGCAAAGAATTATGGATCAGCACATGCGTAGAGGACACATTCTACCACATGAAATTGAAGAGCGTAATGCATTAACATCAAAATATTACAGCATGTTAGAGCATTCAGTTAACCCAACACTCAGATCAACATTAGAAGGCTACAAAGTTATGCCTGCAATGGATCCTAAGTATATAGCACGTGATGGACTGGAAGGTCCATTTAGCACATTAAGTGGTAAGGTTGTTTATTATGATCCTAAAGAAGGTTCATACTACGATCCAGACACAGACATGTATATGTCATATGATGAATTTCAAAAGTATGATAACGATTACAGTGATATGAAAGACGAGCGTGACGAAGTTAAAGATACTGAGCCACAAGAAACTGTAAAGGGCCCAAGAGGTCATTTAAGTTCTATTGTAGCTGACGCAGTTAATGAAATAGATTGTTGGGATGGTTACAAAAAAGATGGAACAAAACCTGGCACAGGTAAAAACAAAGGCAAGCGTGTAAACAATTGCGTTAAAGAAGAAGATGTTACAGTAGATAATGCAGGTAACATCTCAGGATACTTGGCTACAATAGATGAGTATGTAGAAATGTTAGCAGATGCCAATTCTCACTATGATAGAGATGAAGCAATGGATTCACATACAGTTAAAGAAATAGCATATAGAATTCAAAACGCTGTAGACGATATTAGAACTAGAGAACTTGGAATGAAGCCAAGCAATATTAGATCTAAATTTAATGAAGACGAAGTAAATGAAGAACACGATATAGGTTTACTTAAAGCAGTTGCAAGACAAATGGAAGCAGATGCACACAAAGGTGACTATACTGCTATAGAAGAATTATTACAAGATGTCTCAACAGAAGAATTAAAAGGATTCCTTTCTGATCACAGAGATATAGATATGGACGAAGGTAAAAGTCCACATAAAAAAGGCACAGAAAAATATAGAAAACATATGGCAGCTATGCATGCCGGATGATGGAGAGAAACAATGGGTATATTAAGCAATATTGTAAATGAAGCAGAAAAGCGTTGGAAACAAACTAGTATGTCTCCAGCAGAAGCAATTGAAAAATACGGCAAAGAAAACGTAAAAGTTAAAAAAGGTGCATTGCGTAATGGCGATGACATGGTAGAAGTATATGTAGAATCAATGAACGAAGGCGGAATGTCAGATATTGATGCAGAAGCACAAGAATTTGTAAGAGGTGCAATTGAAAATGCCAAATATATACAACAAGATAATTATTACTTCAGTGATAGCACATACTATGAATTCACTGATGAGCTAGACACGGACAATGAGGCACTAATGGATCATCCATTGGTTCAAGACACATTAAGATCACTTCCACATGTGGACATGGACGATGAAGAAATCAAACAAGCCGTTGACGCATTGGCAAACATGCAAATGGAAGAAGCAGAAACTGAATCATATTCACCAGGTGATGAAATGGAAGATGGCATGGTAAGTAGTTGTTGCGGCGCATCAATTATGGACGTTTATGATGGACATGGCAGATGTTCAGATTGTAAAGAAATGGCAAGTGCTGAAAAAGAATCAGAGTATTACGAATCAAAAGTTATGCAAGCTAGAGAACAAATAGCTCAAGAAGAATCACCTGTAAGTGAATTTGATAATGAACTACAAAGGATTCAAGACTTAGTTAAGTTTAGATAAGGAATAATAAGATGAGATTACACCATTTATTTGAGAAGTCAATTGATCCTAAGCAGGCTAAAAAGATGCAACGTATCTATGCCAAGATGCAGGAAAATCCAGCAGTTATTGATGAACTATGGAAGACAGTATCAACGATGACTGCCGCAGAAGGTGGTGAACTTAAAAATAGAATACTTGTAGCAGTAGATCCAAAAAATACAGGCAGTGAACAAGACCAAACATATGCAGAAGGTTTTATCGAAGGCTTAGTTAATGCTATTGATAAAACAGAAGGCACTACTGAGGAACGCATTGCATTTGCTAAAGGACTAGGCAAGGTAAGTCATATCGATACAACTGCATTACTACAACCATTGGCTGGTTGGGGTGACTGGTTAACTGGTACTGATTTTAGTAAAAGACTATTTGAAACATTATTTCTTGATCCAGCGTTCTTACAAGCAAACAAAGGACCAGGTGAATTTGCACTTGCAATACTAAGTCCTGAAATTTCACTCACTGGTGCTAAAGGCGATATTCAAGTTAAGGGTAAACCAATTGAAGTAAAATCAGGAAAGACAAGTTCTGGTGGTAGATTAACACCAACTGATGGAACACTTGGACAGTTATACAAGAATAAAGAATTTTGGGATGCTATTGCAGGTGAAGATGAAGCAAAAGCAGGACAGTTAGCAGGTGTTAACAAAGTTAACGCAAATAACTACGCACAATTTTTAGATCAATACAACTTAGGTCCTGAACAATCAACACAAATATTAAAAGCAATCTTTAAACACCCAGATGCAGTGCCAATGGCACAGGCAATTGGTAGATCTGGAACAAATGTAACAGCCGCAGACTTAATTAAGTTGTCAGTAAAGAACTATGGTGCATCACAAGGTGACGATCATTTCCTAATCCTACAAAAAGACATTAGAGCAAGTTTGTATTTTGATGTAGACAACTTAGATCCAGTGCTTAATAGACTATCCTTCTCATTACCATTAATTGATAGTGATGCAAGAAGCCAAGGTAAAGCACAAATTGGTATCTTAAAGAAATCAAGATAATATGTGGGATACTATTACACAAATGGCAACTGAAAGGTTGTGGATTTACACAGCATTAGCAGGAAGTATATTTGGTGCATTATTCATTTACTGGATAAAAGACACATACATTGCCTTTTGGGCAATAAATAAATGGCAAGCAACACTAGACTTCCTAGTCAATCGTTGGGGCTGGAGCTGGTTTAAACATAATCCAGACGCATGGAAAGCCGCCAATCCAAAACTTACAAAAAAGATCGAAGAACTAGAAGCTCGTATTAAAAAACTAGAAAAAAAGAAGAAGTAATCTTATATGAAAGAGATATATCTTGTATGCACCCGTAGTGCGATTACGGCCAGTGCATTAACATATGTAATCAACTCAAGCCCAGACTTTTATAACATGTCACACAATAACCTGTGGCTAGAAGAACACAGTGAATGGTTTGGCAAGGCACACATTATCAACGACTGGTGGAATTTACATGATAAATTTAAAGCATATAACTATGATGTTAGAAATAATGTTGTATTATCTGAACAAAATTTAATTGCGTTAGCTGAAGCTTGGCGAACATTTCCAACTACAAAGAATATATGTTTGTTTACACATGCTCGTAATACAGCAGATATTATGATGTATGCAAAAAGGAATAATTTACCAATTAAAGTAATCACAACAATAATGGGTAACAACTCACATCATTTTGTTAGTGCATTTTTACGCAGAGAATACAATGATGAAATGAATGATTTTGAAAGTAATCATATAGTATGGGAATACATGTATAACCAATTAATAACACAGGACAGTATATGGCAACAATACTATGATTATTGTTTTCAAATGTCAGATTGGTTACACAAGCCACAAAGTGTGTATACTAAACTAGGCGTAGAAGCATGTTCAGATATTGGTCAATGGACTGAACAGTATCTAAGATGGAATGATAGCAGTGATTTGGTTGCACCAGTTACCGCTAAACGTGATGATAACGTAGTAAAACGTATGGAATTTCTAGCATGGGCATACAATACTGGATCTGTAAATCTACATAGAACTGAACAACAATTGGCTTTTGCAGAACTTCTGTTTAAAATGTATGAAGAAAATCAAATAAATTCACCCACTGACTTTATTCAGTCAGCCCAAAAAACATTGATATCAGCTTGACATAACAGCCTAAACCTGTTATTATATATACTAATTCAACGATTAACGGAGGTCTAGTATGACAACATTTTCTGAAGCAGACGTAAACAAATTGAAGCATCTTATTAAAGAAGGCATTCAAGTAACACAAGAAGTAGAAACCTTACGAGAAGGACTTCGCGATACTGTAAAAGCAATTGCAGAAGAGATGGATATTAAACCATCTATTCTTAATAAAGCAGTGCGTGTAGCATATAAGGCAGAATTTGCCAAAGCACGTGATGAGTTCGATGAACTTGAAACAATTCTAACAACAGTAGGCCGCGATAGTTAATGAGTTATGTAGACGGTTATTTTAATAGAGATAAAGATTGTCTACACGTAGTAGAACGTGTTAACGGTGAGCGAGTATACAAAGACTTTCCAGCACGTTATCAGTTCTACTATAAAGACTCTAGAGGCAAATATACAAGTATATTTGGCGATAAACTTGAACGTGTTGTATGCAACACAAGTAAAAAGTTTAATACAGAAAAGAAAATTCATGGACATAAAAAGTTATTTGAAAGTGATATTAATCCACTTTTTAGATGCTTTTCTGAGAATTACGATCCCACAGAAACTCCAGAACTACAAACAGCATTCTTTGATATTGAGGTAGACTTTGATCCAGAGAAAGGATTTGCTCCACCTGAAGATCCTTTTAATAAAGTAACAGCAGTAAGTATTAATTTAAGTTGGTTAAAGAGAACTATTTGTCTTACTATCAAACCTGATACGTTAACTAAAGAAGCTGCTAAAGAAGTATGCGACAAGTTTGAAGATACAATACTCTTTGATACTGAAAAAGAGTTATTGGAATCATTTCTCACGTTAATTGATGATGCAGATATTTTAACTGGCTGGAACAGTGAAGGCTTTGATATTCCATATATGGTTAATCGTGTAGCTCGTGTATTAAGCAAAAGTCATACAAGACAGTTTTGCTTATGGGGGCAATATCCTAAGCGTAGAACATTTGAAAGATTTGGTGCAGAAAACGAAACATTTGATTTGTTAGGCAGAGTTCATTTAGACTATATGCAATTGTATCGTAAGTATACATATCACGAAATGCACAGTTATAGTTTAGATGCAATTGGCGAATATGAACTTAATGAGCGTAAAGTTGACTATGAAGGAACACTAGATCAGTTATATAACAATGACTTTGAGACGTTTATTGCGTATTCAAGACAAGATGTTGACTTGTTGGTAAGACTAGATGAGAAGCTACAGTTTATTGACTTAGCAAATGTGTTAGCACATTCTAACACAGTATTGCTACAGACAACAATGGGTGCGGTTGCACAAACAGACCAAGCTATTGTAAACGAAGCACATCAGCAAGGCTTTATTGTTCCTGATAAAAAGTTTGATAAAGATACTACACAGGCGGCAGGCGCCTATGTTGCAGATCCTAAACGTGGAATGCATAAGTGGATTGGTAGTATGGACTTAAACAGTCTATATCCTAGTATTATTCGCAGTTGTAATATGAGTACCGAGACTATTGTTGGTCAAGTGCGACATACATTTACACGTGACTTGCTTGACAAAGCAAAAACAGTTCCAGAAGCATGGGAGGGTCGTTTTGCAACACCCGAGTATGAACTTGTTATGGACAAAGATACAACAGAATTAATGCATATTGACTTTGAAAGTGGTGAGAGTATAGAAGCCACTGGTGCAGAGATATATGAAATTGTGTTTAACAGTGGACAACCTTGGATTATTAGTGCTAACGGCACAGTATTTACATATGAGAAAAAAGGTATTATTCCTGGCTTGCTAGAGCGTTGGTATGCAGAACGTAAAATACTACAAAAGAATGCCATTGATGCACGTGAAGAAGGCGGAGATAAGTTTGCGTTTTGGGATAAGCGACAGTTGGTTAAGAAGATTAACTTAAACAGTTTGTATGGTGCGTTACTTAATCCTGGCAGTAGATTCTTTGATAGTAGGCTAGGACAAAGCACAACACTAACAGGACGTAGCATTGCAAGACATATGGCGGCCAAGTGTAATGAAATTATGGCAGGCAAATATGATCACGTAGGAGAAAGCATTGTTTATGGTGATACTGACTCCACATACTTTAGTGCATATCCTATTCTTAAGCCTGAGATAGACAAAGGTGAAATACAGTGGGATAAAGATACTATTACAAGTTACTATGAAGCAGTTTGTGAAGAAGTAAACAAGACATTTCCTAATTACATGAACAAAGCATTTCATACTACAGTAGATTTGGGTGCAATTATTGCCGCTGGTAGAGAAATATCAGCACAGTCAGGTCTCTTTATTACTAAGAAACGTTATGCGGCATTGGTATATGACAACGAAGGTAAGCGTGAAGATTCTGACGGCAAGCCAGGTAAAGTAAAAGCAATGGGCTTAGATCTAAAGCGTAGTGATACGCCAGCATTTATGCAAGAGTTTCTAAAAGAACTATTAATGATGACGCTTACTGATGCAGGTGAAGACGCAGTTATTAAACGTATTATTGAATTCCGCAAAGAATTTCGTAGCATGGATAGTTGGAAAAAAGGCACACCAAAGCGTGTTAATAATTTAACTAAGTTTCGTGGCATTGTTGCAAATTATGACAAGTCTAAGAACAAAGCTATTAGAGACGGACGCAGTGCCAAAGATATTAAGAAGCCAGCATTGCCAGGTCACGTAAGAGCTGCATTAAATTGGAATCAGTTATGTAAAATAAATGATGACAAGTATAGTCTTGAGATTACGGATGGTATGAAAACTGTTGTTTGTAAACTTAAAGATAATCCATTAGGCTTTACAAGTGTAGGCTATCCTACAGATGAAACACGTCTCCCACAGTGGTTTCAAGAACTTCCATTTGATGATGATCTTATGGAACACACTATTATCACTAAAAAACTAGATAATTTATTGGGTGTGTTAAAGTGGGATTTAGATGCAGGGTCGGCACATAATACATTTGCAGATTTGTTTGATTTCTAATGAATATTTTTAAAATATTCAAATAAATACTATTATGGAAATAATTGGTATAACAACAACTGTCGTATTTGTCTCTATTGTATGGTTCTGCATAGTCTTATTAATAGCAAAGAAGCTTAAAATTAAGAAAGATGCACCGTTTCATAAGATAATAACATGCTTATTAGTAATGGGCCCTATTGGTTGGAGCATTATATTAGTCATTATTGCCTACGATCTAGTAGATAAACTCACTAAAAAGTAAGAAAATAGTCAAAAAAGTTATAAACCCTTGATCTACAAGGGTTTTTTTATGGCTATAAAGGTTGACAACCAAGATATCTTAGTGTATTATAGTATATGTAAGTTAGAAAAAAGGCGGAAATATGGTTACTATAAACATAAAAGGCGGCACAAAAACACAAAAGAAATATACTAAATCTATGGTAGAATTTTGTATTGATATGCTGATGCCTAGAATTCATAATTTAGAAATTAACTTACGCCTTAAAAACTTTAAAGAAGATGATTCGTATGGATATGCTTTAGCAACTGATGATGCTGATGCTAATCGTCCTAGAGAATTTGATTTAGATATTAACACTGATGCACGTTTACGCAGACTACTTGAAACAGTAGCACACGAAATGGTGCATGTAAAACAGTTTGCACGTGGCGAATTATATCAGAGTTCAATGACAGCAAAGCATCGTTGGAAGGGCAATTGGCAACGTAGTGAAAAAGAGTATTGGGATTTGCCTTGGGAAATAGAAGCACATGGTAGAGAATGTGGATTATTTTGTAGATGGGCAGAAAAGCATGGACTTGCCGATAGGGCATGGACGAAAGACGACTAATAGAAACTTAATAAGAGCAGGTGATAACATGACTAAACTTAATTTCTTCGGTGGTATGTTTAATACTTTTACCATGATGATACTAATAATTGGATTAGCATCAACAACTCAAGCAGATAGTAAAACATATCGTTTTGGTGCAGATGAATTTCCTGAAGTGCATTGTTTAGCACTAAATATTTACTACGAATCACGTGGAAGTAATTTTGCAGATCAAGTAGCAGTAGCAGATGTTGTATTAAATCGTGTGCAAGACTCACGTTATCCAGATACAGTATGTAACGTTGTTCATCAAGGTAAGCAAAAGCCTAGTTGGAAAGACAACAGTGTTATGGTAATGGTTCGTAACAAGTGTCAGTTTAGTTGGTATTGTGATGGTAAGGCAGATACTCCAAATCAAGGAGATGCATGGGTTAATGCACAAACAGTTGCATGGAGAATTATGCAGTTTTCAGAATATAGAGGTATCACAGAAGGTGCAACACATTATCATGCAACATATGTTGAACCAAATTGGGCAGGATCTTTACAGTTAATAGGAACAATAGGTAAACATGTATTCTACAGATGGAACTAAAAAAGTCTGGAACATAATTATTGGTAAGAAAATGGATTGCGTTATAATGACTGACGCAGAAGCCATGCAGGTTAAGATGAAATTCATGCCAAATGTAGAGATGACTGACATGACGACACTTCATAATATAAATCCTGAAATGTTTCATAAAGCAGAAAGAGAAAAAGAATTGGTCAAACAGGAACCCAGAGCTTATGTGTTGTTTGATGCGGTTCCAGTTCAATACAAAACAACATGGACATTTGATTCATTAATGGAGATGTAATATGAAGCCACAAGACTTCAAAGAAGCACGATATTTAAAAAACAATTGGTTTAATGAGTTTACATTAGGACATGACGATCCTGGATATTGTGATTGGATAGATATTAGAGAAGAAAAAATAGGCTGTGCTCCAGGTTATACTAAACACAGTATTGAATACTTTATTAATGATTGGAGATATAGAGGACAACTAGTTCCAGAAATGGGAGCACCAGCGGCGTTTGGGTGTAGTTATACATTTGGTTATGGAAGTAACCTTCATTGGCCAGGAATGTTAGGTGTTGCTAATCTTGGACAAAATGGTGCAAGCAATGATCAAATAACAAGACTAGCTATTACATATTGTAAAACATTTAAACCAAAAGAGATATATGTAATGTGGACATTTGATGGAAGACGAGAACACATACTTGAATCAGGTGCGTTAGTAAAGTTTAGAAATATGTCATTAGAAGATTTTAAAAAACAAAAAAATGTTGATCCATGGTTTAGTGCATACATGGAACTTAATAATCTTGCAAGCAATCATCACAATTTTAACAAGAACGAGATGTTATTAAATAGCTGGTGTGCAAATAACGATATTAAAATACACTACAAAGATCAAAATTATTTTAACAAAGATGATTATCCATTAGCTAGAGATAATATGCATCCAGGAGCAGATTGGCATTTAAATGTTAGTGCATCATTCGAAACTTAAAGATTGGTTTGATAACCACACAGAACTTGGTGGGTATGTTGCCAGTTGCTATGTTGACTGGAACGTAGTAGCCAGTCCTATGTATCAATTTATAAAGCTATTAGAAGCATATAAAAAAATTGAATATCTTGATATAGAAGAATTTGCACAATCTGAGGTAATGGATAATACTATGCCTGATAGATGGATAATGGAAGATATTAGTAAAATTAAATATCTTACAGAAGAAATACTATCTGAACAACTATTATTTCACCCACAAATTATACACGAGCCTTGGTTTGATAGATATAGAGTTCACCCAGGCAGTGGTAGAGCAATAGCATTATGGTTATGTGGTTTTCAACAGTTTAAAACAATATACACACACTTTAATGAAACAAGATTCAAAGCACCAGGACACACTGTAAGGTTAGATAGTTGGAAACAATTAGCAAATGAAATTATAGTTCATGGACCGTCTAATACTTTTAGAAGTGCATATGACGTGGAAACATTTAGAGCATTTCCTACTTTACATAAAGATATAAAACACACAGAAGATAAAGATATTGAATGGGCTCCGAATTTTACTAGCAGTAAAAATTGGGAATTCTTAATATACAGCGAAGGTAAGCAGTTCTTAAACTTTAAAAAAGAATGGCGTTCGCACAGTTATGATATGTATACAGATTTACAGCATAGCATTACACAAATTGGTAGAACTATTTTTGAATTTAAAAAGGATAAAGTAGTTAAGGTAGTTAGAGGCGATGAGGTATATAATATTGTTGACTAATTTCGCCTTTTCGTGTATAATAATTTTAATTAATATAAATACTATGAGGACTTAAAATGGATCGACCCTCCCTAAATACTCCGCTCCTACTACATACAAAAGGAGAAGAATATGCCTAATTATTTTAGCACAAAAAGATACGGACACAACATTGGATTATCCGCAGTGTTTCGTCAACCAAATGCAGAGCATTCGCATTGCCATTTGTTACATGGTTACAGTTTAGCATTTAAATTTACATTTGCTTGTGATGAACTTGATAACAAAAACTGGGCAGTTGACTTTGGTGGACTAAAGCCGCTAAAGAAATGGTTGGAAGATAACTTTGATCATAAGACAGTTATTGACAGAGAAGATCCATTCTTATATAAGTTCGCAGAACTTGAGAACATGGGATTAGCAGAAATTACAGTAATGGATGGTGTAGGTGCAGAAAAATTTGCCGAGCATGCATTTAACTTTGCTAATGACCTTGTAAAAGAAATGAGCGATGGACGTTGCTGGTGTGTAGAAGCCGAGTGTGCAGAACACGGATCTAATTCAGCAATATATAGAGGATAATAACTAAACATGAGAATAGCAATAATTGGCTGTGGCTTTGTTGGCAGCACAGTAGCTGACTTCTTAGACACTCACGGTGCCAAGGACGGTATTGAAGTTATTAGGATTGATCCTAAAATAGAAGGTGCTCCAGAATTACACGAACTAACATACTTGGATGCTGCTATCTTATGTTTAAATGCACCCACACTAGAAGATGGCACAGTTGATGATGGTCTTACTAGAAAATATATAACAGATTTAAATACAAAGTTTGGTGAAACAACTCCTATAATGGTAAAAAGCACCATTCCTATGTTCAGTGAATTAGCTATAAAGAATCCACTAACAACAAAAATACCAAATAATGTAGTTTTTAATCCTGAATTTTTAAGAGCAGATCATGCCAAAGAAGATTTTGAGAACCAAGAACTTTTTATTATAGGTGTTCCAGCAGATGAAATAACACATGACACGCCTGCAGATGAAAATACATATGCAAAGTTTTGGACTAATATATTTGCACCTAGCTTACCAAATACAGAATTTATCTATACAGATAGAGAAACAGCTATTATGGTCAAGTATACACATAATGCATGGTTGGCAACAAAAGTTACTTTCTTTCATTCGTTAAGTCAACAAATGCCTGGGCATTCTAACTACAACGAAATGACTGATATACTTGCTAAGTTTCCTAATATTGGTCCAAGTCATATGAAAGTTCCAAACGCAGACGGTGGGCTAGGATATAGTGGATTTTGTTTTCCAAAAGACATGAATGCATTTGGTAAATTTAGTAACATGAATCTAATACATAAAGTTATAGACACAAACGAAGAATTAATTAAAAAAAAAGAACCGAATAGCTGGACATCACTAAAGTCTATAATTCCAGACGAAGATTATATAATATGTCTTGGAACCAGCCATACATTAGGTGAATGTGATGGAGAATTAACAAAATCATATACTGAATTTGTTGAAGAAGAAATAGGAATAAAAGTAGTAAAACTTGGAATATCAGGTTGTTCCAACTTAGATTTATTACAAGCAACAGTTGAACTAAACGCACTAGGTTTTTTAAATGAACGTTGTAAATTATTTCTATTAGAACCTAGAATAACTGAAAATACAATACGAGTTTCGCTTGATACAGTAGCAACAGACAAACAAGTTTTAAACCACATAGTCAAAGAAGCTAGCCAGACACTGCAATTAAACAAAGCATTTGTTGAAAAAGATACAGAAACTGGAATGATTTTGTTTCCGCGATCCATTAAGAATGTTGTATCATTAGGAATTGGACCACATGCACTACGCAATGAAAAAACTTTTAGAAACGCATTTAAAAATGAATTAGATGTAGACCATATTGATGATACTACACCTCTATTTAATTTGTCTTTATATGAAGTAGCTGAAAAGACTCAATCTTTGTTTAACTGGCATGAAGATTTTAACAAAATTGAAGCAATACAACAACTAGTAAAAAATACAGGAACCCCATTTAGGTGGATGTTAGTAGATAATAGAATCAAAGAGCTCAGTCATCTTAGATTTCATGAAGGTAAAGTAACTGATTTATTTAAAGATATGTTACTAACAAAACCAATTCAACAGTTGGTAATAGGCAATGATTATAGCACATTAAAAGATATTGATCATACCTTACTATGTGATTGCGGACATTTTTCACCAAAGGGTAACAAATTAATAGCAGACGAGTTTATTACTCCTGCGATAAAAAAGACGTTGAATAAATTTCCAAGGAGTAAAAATGACATATGTAGTTAAAGATGCATGTATCAAATGTAAGTATACAGATTGTGTATCAGTGTGTCCAGTTGATTGTTTTTATGAAGGTGAAAACTTTCTAGCAATTAACCCAGATGAATGCATTGATTGTGGCGTATGTGAACCAGAATGCCCAGCAGGAGCAATTGTTCCTGACACAGAATTAGACCCAAATGACCCAATTGATTGGGTAGAAGTAAATCGCAAATATTCTCAAGATATGAACTGGCCAGTAATAACTGATCAAATAGATCCTATGCCAGATGCAGATAAATTAAATCCAAAAGAAGGATATGATGGACCAAGTAAATTTAGTGAATTAAGTGAAAAACCAGGAGCAGGTGATGAGTAAAAGAAACATACCGTTTATTGAAAGTAAACGTGGAGTAAAACAACTAAA
>Ga0209535_1001451_pt1 | contig 16153 bp, 39 predicted proteins | sample LinPmetageLP28_FD_184041 | JGI IMG/M metagenome (GOLD analysis project Ga0209535, IMG submission 184041) | Marine viral communities from the Pacific Ocean - LP-28 (SPAdes) (version 2) | ecosystem: Environmental > Aquatic > Marine > Oceanic | place: Pacific Ocean | collected 2009-08-22 | reverse complement strand
TTGAAACAACATCTGCTGGTGCGACAGTTACAGGAACTGCAACAGTTACTGGTGGTTTAGTAGTTGATACAGATACTTTAAAAGTTGACAGTTCAAACAATAGAGTTGGAATTAATAATGCGTCACCATCTAATACACTTGATGTAAACGATAGTGGAGGTGCAGTTGTTAAAATTACAAGAGATAGTCAAAGTTCATATTTACAATTAAGTACAGATGGAAGTTCAGGACAAGTATTTAGTGGTGCAGGTGCTTTAAAATTTAAAACTGGAAGTAGCGAAGCAGCTAGATTTGATACGTCTGGAAATTTTGGTATCGGAACTTCAGCGCCACAAGCTGTTACCGAAATAGTAGGTGGAACTGGAGATATTAAAGTTTTAAGATTAAGAACTGGCGACAGTACAGCAGGAAATAATTCTGGTATTGATTTCAATGTACTTTCAAGTGCAACTCAAGGAAACAGAAGTGCTGTAATTACTTTAGATGCTGATGGTGCAAATGCTTCTGGTAGTGATTATTTTCAATTTGTTAAAACTGGTGGTTCAAACCAAAAAATATTCTTTCCTAGTAATGATTTAATATTTGAAGGTTCAAGTGAGCATGTTCGTATCACATCAGCAGGATTGGTGGGAATTGGAACTGGTTCAGGTGTAGATAAAGAATTACATGTACAAGCAAGTGATGGTTCTGCCGAAATTAGAATAGAAAATTCTGCACATACAGTTAGATTAGATTTATCAGCTCTACAAGATACAACAGGATTAAATACTATTGGTTCTCATCCTATATTTTTTAAAATAGCAAGTTCAGAAAAAATGAGATTAACTTCTACTGGATTAGGTATCGGAACTACATCGCCAACAGGAATTTTAGAATGTAAAAGTTTAGGTAATACACAAGTTTATATAACAGCAGGTAATTCTTCTGCTAGTGAATTATTTTTCGGAGATGAAGCTGATGTTGATGTAGGTAAAGTTACTTATTTACATAGTAGTAACGCAATGAAATTTCAAACTAATACAAGTGAAGCTATGCGTATCGACAGTTCTGGGAATGTTGCTATTGGACACACAACAAGTGGTGGTTCTAAATTAGCAATTTGTGATGGAGCAAATGCACAAATACAATTTTTCCCAGAAATAAGTACAGACACAAATCTTATTCAGCATTACGACCCAACTGCTTCTGCTTATATGGCTTCTGATAATAGAGCCTCTCAATATTTATTTAAAATAGGAACTACAGAAAAAATGCGTATCACATCAGCAGGATTGGTTGGAATTGGAACTTCAGCTCCAAAAGAAAAATTAGATTCAAGAGGTTCAGCAGTATTTTCTGGCGACCATGCAACAGCAACAAATGCTTATGGTACAGCACATGGAATTTTACTTTCTTCAACTTCTAATCTTGGAAAAATAACTGCTATTAGTAATGGTTCAAATGATGTTAAATTAGAATTAAGAGGATTAGATGGTGGAGCTGCTAATTCAAATCAATTAGTTTTAGATGGTGGTACTTCTAATGTTGGTATCGGAACTTCATCTCCTTCAGAAAAATTAGAAGTTAGTGGAACAGTTAAAGCTACTCAATTTGTTGGTGGTGGTTTAAATCCATACAGAAACATAATAATTAATGGAGATATGAGTATTGCTCAAAGAGGAACTTCTATTAGTGGAGTTGGGGCTAGTGATAAATATTTAATTGATAGATTTCAATTAGATATTAATGGTGGTGTAACAGCAAGATTTACCATGTCACAAGATACAGATGTACCTACTGGTCAAGGTTTTTCTAAATCATTAAAGCTAGATTGTACTACTGCACAAACAAGTCTTGGTTCATTTCATGCGTTAGCTCTTACGCAAAAATTTGAAGGTCAAAATGTTCAATATTTAAAATATGGAACTTCATCTGCTGAAAGTTTAACTTGTAGTTTTTGGGTTAAATCAGCAAAAACTGGAACATATATTCTTGAAATAGATGCAGATGACAATGCAAGAAATATAAATCAATCTTATACAATTAATTCAGCTAATACTTGGGAAAAGAAAACTTTAACTTTTGTTGGAGATACGGCATCTGCTTTAGCAAATGATAATTCTAATGAATTAGAAGTGTATTTTTGGTTAATGGCTTCAAGTGATTTTACATCTGGTACTTTACAAACATCTTGGGGTTCAACAGTAAATGCCAACAGAGCAGTTGGTCAAATTAATCTTGGAGATAGTACATCAAATGATTTTTACATTACAGGCGTACAATTAGAAACTGGAACAACTGCATCTGATTTTGAGTTCTTACCACATGATGTGAATTTAAAGAGATGTCAGAGATATTATCATGTAGTATCTTCAGGAACTGGAAATCCAATATGTATTGGTTCAATGTATAGTTCTTCAGCATTACATGGAGTAGTTGACCTTCCTACATCAATGAGAGTAAGACCTTCAATAGACCAAACTACAGGTACAGGTTATTATAATGTTTATAGAGGTGGTGGTAATGACCCATTTAATTCATTAGTTTTAAATTTTTCAGGTACAGGTACAGAAAATATAATAAATTTCGTAAATGAAACTGAAATATCTGGAACAGCTGGACAAGCTGGATTAATAGTAACAACTAATTCAGCAAGTTATTTTGCTGTGGATGCGGAGTTATAATTATGATTAATACAGTAACAAAAAACTATAATAGTATGACTAATGAATTTTGTAGTTACCAAGTAACTTATGTAAATTCTAACAGAGTTAAATCAGTACCATTAGACGAAGCAAATTCAGATTACCAAGCAATTCAGGAATGGATAGCAGATGGTGGAACAGTAATAGACAACCAACCATAATAAGGAGAAAATAATATGGCAACAACATACGAATGGTCTTTCCCAAATTTTGAGACAGACGCAGATAACAAAGTTTCTGTTATCCATTGGAGATATACAGCAGTTGATGGAGATAATTCAGCAACTATGTATGGTTCAGATGGTCAATCAGAATTAGACTTTGACACTATGAGTAAAGAAGATGCTATAGCTTGTGTATTAGAGCATTCAGATACTACTGAAGATGATATGAAAGCTAATCTTGATGCACAAATCGCATCACAAAAAGCACCTGAACTAACATCAAAAACCAAGGAGTGGTAATATGAACTTTAAGTTCGATGATAAAGACTATGATAGCGATAAGTTATCAGATAACGGAAAACTGTATTTAGCAAAGCTACAACAATGCCAAGCTAAACAACAACAGTTAAATTTAGATATAGCTGATGTAAATATTTTACATACTCATTATGCTAATCTTTTAAAAGCTGATCTTCCTAAAGAAGAAGAAGTTAAAGAAGAAGATAAATAATGAAAGGAAGAAAACTTACACCTAAAGCTGTTGTTGATCAAGCAACTGGTGTAAGACTTTCTTCTCATGAAAAACTTTGTGCTGAAAGAATGAAGCAATTGCATGAAGCTATTAAAGAATTAAAAACAGAAGTTAAATCACTTAGAACAGATGTAGCTAAAGGCAAAGGTGCTGTAGCTGTCCTTGTTTTTTTAGGTACATTAGTTGCAAGTATTTTAGGCTACATACAATTAAAATGAAATTTGTATTAGCTTACACTATCTGTTCAGCAATAACAGGTATGTGTAATACACCAGCAGTACATCATACTACATTTGATACTTGGTCTGATTGTACTAAGCATGGTGCAATGGTAACTATAGCAGTTACAAATCAATATTTAGAAAATTTTAATGACAAAAAATTATATGTTTCTTATTTTTGTACTGAAAAAGGAAAAGAAATATAGTGTTTAAAGGTCATAGAATAATAGTAATTGGAGATGCACATGACTGTCCACATATTGCACAAGATAGATTTAAATGGATAGGACAATATATTAAAGCAGCTAAACCAGATTATATAATTCAAATAGGTGATTGGGCATCATTTGATAGCTTAAGTTTTTTTCAAAAAAATTCTACACAAGCAGGCAAATTAAAAGATGCTTTTATGGTAGATATAGATTCTTTAAGATCTTCAATAAAAATATTAGATAAATATATTGATAATGATCTTATACCAAGACACGTTACTTTTGGTAATCATGAACAAAGAGTTTATAGATTTGAAGAAAATATACCAGAGATAGCAGGTATGATGAAAAAAGAATTACATGATTCTTTTGATACTACTAGATGGAAAAGATCTCCATATGGTGCATTTAAAAATATAGGTGGTGTATCATTTACACATTGTCCATTAAACATTATGGGTAAAGAATATGGTGGTAAAAACTGTGAAGTACAAGTAGCTAATGATGCTACTAATGATATTGTTTTTGGACATACTCATAAGTTTAGAGATTGGAAAGCACCTAAAATTGGTAATAGAAATTACGTAAGAATTATTAATGTAGGATGTGCGTTGCCACATGACCATGTAGAAGACTATGCTAAGATGAATTTAACTGGATGGTCTTGGGGTATAGTTGAACTCGGTATCTGGGATAACCATATACAAGAGAGCCAATTTATATCTATGGATAGATTGGAAAAACAATATGGTAGTTGATGGTACAAATTTTGCTAAATATAATAATTTTAGTAGCAACGAATTTAAATGTAAATGTTGCGACAAATTAAAAATTTCTGAAATTGTTTTAGATTTTTGCCAGGCGTGGCGTACACATCTTCAAGAAGGTGTTACAATTACTTCAGCATATAGATGTTCAGAACATAATAGTAAAGTAAGTTCAACAGGTGATAGTGGTCCACATACTACAGGGTTTGCTGTAGATATTGGAACATCACCACAAAAACAATATGAGTTGTTAGACTTTGCTTTGCATTGGGATCCAAAACCTACAGGTATTGGAATAGCTAAAACTTTTACTCATCTTGATTGGTTAACTGTAGATGTTGATCAAAAATATGTAGTAAGACCTAACGTATGGAAATATTAATATGTGGTTGAGTGCAATAAAACTTGCAATGTCTGCTGGTTCTCATGTATATAAAAAACGACAGCAAACAAAAATGTTAATGGCTGATGCACAAATGCGTCATGCTGAAAAAATGAGCAATGGTGAACTTGAATATAAAGCGAAAATTATTGAGAGCAATGATAATGGTTGGAAAGACGAATTTGTACTTATCCTTGTATCTATGCCTATTCTTTTATTGGGTTGGTCTGTTTTTTCTGACGATCCAGAGATACGTAATAAACTAGATTTATTTTTTGAATATTTTAAAAACCTACCTTATTGGTATCAAGCAATTTTCATAGGGGTAGTATCAGCAATTTATGGATTAAAAGGTGCTGATATTATGAAACGTAAATGAAGAAAAAAGTTACCAAAAAAAAAGATACTCCTGCTATAATTGATGTATTAGTACAAGCTGTAAACGATATGAGTTCTAAACTACATAGAGTTCACAAAGATGTAGCTAATAATTCAAAAGATATAAATGAACTTAAGCAGCAAGTTAGTTTTAGTAAAGGTGCAGTAAAAGTTTTACTTTGGTTAGCAGGTGCGTTTACAACTATTATAGCTGTATTCCAATGGTTAGGTATGCAATGACAAGAAAGACTAATACAGCGTTAATTGCATTGCTTGGTACAATCCTAATGGGTTTAGCTACCTGGACTTTGGTCACACTTATAGAACTTCAATTAACAGTAACCATGATCCAATCTGACTTAATGTCTATTGATAAACAATTCGGTAGAGTTTATAATTTTATAGATTCAGTTAGATAAAAATAATGTGGTGTATTATTTGGAAACAAAATAATCTTTATAAAATGTTTACAAATGTAATATTTGAATCTGAAACAAAAGCTATTGAATTTAGAGATAAACAGAAGTCTATGCGAAAAGCTCATGATTGTAGAGCTGTGCCTTATAATTACAATTACTTCTATGGAATGAGTAATTTAGACCATTTAAATAGCTCAGAGAAGCTCTTAGATAGGCATTGAAGACTAATTCGGTATCATTGGGTACAATAATAAAGATAGTTATATACGTAGATCTATGAAAGCTTATGACCTGTTTCTGTAAAATGTTCAGATTCTAGCTCAGCTAAAGCTCCTTGCAACAAATCTATAGCAAATTTCTTATTATTATAGCTTGATGCTATTTGCATTACATTAGATACCAAAGCAACTTGAGCTGCATCTACACTTCTACCTTTAAGTAAGTCTATTGTTAATGTGTCGGCTATATTATCAAAAACATTTACAACTTCATTATTAGAAATCTGACGTTTTTTAAATATATTTTTTAAGCATATTATTGTTTTCATATGCACAGGTTATTATGAAATTCGGAAGCTCACACCTCACATAAAAAATTTTACTATAAGCGTATTTAATTCAACGTACAATACGCTTATAGTTAACAACAGATGTAGTTACATACTACGTGTTAATTATTTAAAGGTAAATTAACTTAACCTTATTAAAACTGGTCATCAAAATCATCTGATGGTTTAGACTGTTGAGCAGTCTTTGTACCAGATGGTTTGTCGCCAACCATTCTAATGGTTCCTGTAAATCGAGGTATAACAACCTCAGTTACAATTCTGTTTTGATCGTTAGAATCTTTAAATTGTCTAGTTTCTATTTCACCTTCAACAAACAATTGAGTTCCACTCTTAGCATACTTTTGCATAGTATCTGCAAGTCTTGGATCCCATACTACAATTTTATGCCATGTAGTTTTTTCTTGCCATTCACCATCTTTAGTCTTGTACTTTTTATTAGTAGCTAAAGATAGGTTGGCAAAAGATTCACCTTTTTTAGTTTGTTTTATTTCTGGGTCTGCTCCCAGTCTTCCTATCAGCATCACTTTGTTTAGCATTATTTAACTCCTTTGTGTTAATTACTGTTATGTTATTTGGTTTAGCATCAAACTTAGCTTTCATTTCTTGTACATATTTGTTGTTATCAAACAAACCAAGAAACACATCAGCACTGATACCTAGATGACTAAAACCTTTGGTCATAGCATCTGTCATTGCTTTCTTTGGTGCTTCATCATCTAGTCCACCATTCTTTTTGTACAATGCTTGTACTGATGATACTGGACCAAATTGATTCCATTCTAAGCTAGGTTCTTTTCTGTATCTTATTAATACTTCTGCAAATACATTCTTATCTGTATAAGTATAGTCAACATGATATGCCCAACCTAAACCTACTGGACCAAACATACCAGTCATAACTTGTATCTGATACATTGGATCTATAGTTGTAAGCTCTTTACCACCAAACTTTGTAAATGCTTTTGTATATTTTGGATTAGTATTTTTTACTTGATCCCATATCCAAAAGTGTTCTTCTTTTCCTGTTCTCATTATATACCTTTCTCTGTGTATTGATTATTAATATGAGTTTTACTAACTACATAAACATATGCTGATCTTTGACTAGCATTTTTACGTTTAGTTGTTCTTTCTATCTTCTCTTGTTTATATAGTTCTGTTACTCTTGGTCTTACAGTAAACGAAGATAACCCTAATAAGTCAGCTACTTCATCAGCTGTTGCACCAAAGCTACCTTTGTTTGCTATAACTTCAAATACTTTACGTCTAATAGTATCAGCACCTTCTTTAATAAGTTCGGAAGCTTCAACTGATGTATCAACTTTTTGACTGCCTGGTGAGTAAGGGTATGATTTCTCTACCATTATTATGCTCCTTTATCTGTTCGTTAAAATTATTAAAATCAACAAAATCTGGTGGGGGTGTTTTTGTTTGTACCAAATGCCAAAACAAAATTAATGCTGATTCTAATTGTTTTTGAAATTCTTTATCTGGAAGTACTTCAGCTAATCCCCATTTCATATTACCAAAGAACATAGACAAATACATTTTATCTGCACCATATATCATTAGATAATGTTGTATCTGTGCTTTGTATTTTTCTGCTGTTTTGATTTCATTAGTAAAAGCGTTGGTATGCTTACATTCTAGCAATGCTTTTTTTTCTTTGAGGACACCATCTATATTGCAATACATAAATGGATATTTTTTAGATTTAATAAATACTTGTTCACCTACAACTTTAATACCTGTTTGTTTTTCAAACCAGCGAATATTAAAATCTTCGGTATGCACTCCCATTTGTACTGGTAAAACATTTGAGAGATCATCTGATTCTTTCTCTCCAATTTTTTCTAGATACAAATCGTGCCAATCACCATTGTATAACCTGGTGGCATCTGATCCTCCAATGCCTGTTTTACGATCAAAGTCTTTGTTCATTTAGTCCTTTCTGTTTTATTCTTTAGGGAAATTCATTCTGTTATCTGGAGATTCTACATTTTTATGATTTTTTTTTTCTATGTCTTGAATCATATTATATATTTCAGTATAAATCCATTTAAGTTCTTGAACTCCCAACAAACCTGCAACTGTTTTAATAGTTTGCATTCTTTTTTGTTGTAAAGCTCTATCTTTATTTTGTGATTGTATTTCTTGTATTGTTTCATCTTGTTCTGGCATTATTTATTCCTGTATATATTTCGGAAGTTTAAACCTACACGAGTTGCACCTTTACGTTTTATATCTTCCCATTTTTTTTGTTCTTGTTTATTGTGTTTTCTTCTTAAACTATCTAATTGTTTTAATACTTTTTGATCTATTTTATTTGCAAACAATTTGGTAGCAAAGTCTGTGTATACTTTGTCATCAAACTCAATACTTTTATAAAATTTAAGTAACGACATATACCATGCTTGTTGTCTTACATGATAAGGTGTGTAATCTATATTAACTTTGCGTTTCTGTTTTATCATTAGTAGATGTTCCTTCTTGTAAACTTTTTAGAGCTGCTTTAACTTTATCTGAATCACTATCAAACTGTTGATAGATTGATTTCATTTTAGTTAAATAGTGAACAGCATCTAATAGTTCTTCAATTGTTTCATCTACCCATTCGGACATAGGTCTTTTATTATCAGACATAGTTTTACCAAACTTTTCCATGCCTTGTATATGTCTATCAATTGTTTTTTTGATTACATCATTGACGATAGGATCGTCTGTTATATCACCAGGATTAAACTCTGGATTAACTGCCATGTTTTACCTCTTTCTTTTGTACTATAATTTCGGCATCAAGTGCTTCTGCCCAACAACAGAATAACCAGCCACTTGGTTTTCTTATACCACATTCCCATTTTGATACAAGACCTTTGGCTACACCTAATATTTCATCCATTTCTAATTGTGATATACCTAAATTTTTTCTTAATAAAACAAACTGTGGTATTACTTGATTATGAAATTGTTTACCTAGTGCCTTGTTAGTCATTAACACTAGGTATATGTATATTTCGGTATCTGTCAACCAGATATGGTATTTATAACTGAATTAGGAACAAAATAACCTAATGGTTTTTGAGTATATTCTGCAATTTTGTGTAATTTAAATAATGACACTTTGTTACTAGCTTTCTCATATTTTTGTATTTGTTGGAATGTGCAACCTGCAGCTTGAGCTAATTCTCTTTGTGGCATTACTCTGTGTTGAAATGTAGTCTGTCTTGCTTGTTTAATTTGTTTACCAATATATATGTAAACTTCTTGTTCGTTATACATTACCTTTTCTCCTTGATGCTTCTAATGTTCTCCATATTTCTATTTTCATTTCTGCAGTTTTTCTTTTGTTTTTTAATTGCAGAAGATTAATATTGAAATCATTAATTTTTTTAATTGATGTTACATAACTTTCGGAAGCGTAATAACTTTCAATAGCTTTAGACACAGCTACATCTGATTGAGTTACATAAGCTCCTTTGAAATGTTTAATCATATCTCGCTGATATTCTACCTCTGCCATAAGTTTAGCAAAGGTAGTATCAGTTTCAGCTAGATAATTTATTTCATTATCTATATCCATATTATTTACTTTCTAATTGTAGAAACTCTTTAGGTGCAGCTACTGGAACACCAGATGCTTTGAATGTATTACCTAAATGTTTCCATACATCTTTTATATCTCTACCAGAATATAAAACATTTTTAGCTTGTTCTTCAAGTAAATCTAAATCATGTTTTACTTTAAACTTAGGTAATTTTTCTACTGACTTTTTAGTTTCTTGTTTACAAGCTATAGACAATGTACTTGCAACATCATCATAATCTTTGATGCTTATGTCCATTGTGTCATTGTAGTTACCTTTCCATCCTCTAATAGAAGCCCAAGACTGAAGTTTTTGTTCAAGTTCTATTTTTTTATTTGTTTTAGCTGCAAACAATTTAGATTCATAAGATTCTTTTTGTTCTTGAAACTTTTTAAGTTTCATATCAGCTTCTTTATAAGCTTTAATTTGAGCTTTAAGACCTAATCTTTCAACAAACTTTGAGTAATTTTTATCAGTTTGTTTTTGAGTAGCAGCTTCTATCTCTGATTCAATGTTTTGTCTTCTGTTTCTAAACTTGTCATGTATAAGTGTATCAAGATAGTTTAGTTCATTACTTCTTATTGGTTTCATCTTTACCTTTCTTTTTTGGTTTGGTTTTTTTTGTAGTAATAGTTTTCTGATTAGCAAAACTATTTACCCATTTAGTGTACTCTTTCTTTTCTTTAAGTGTCATTTCTCTACACCTAATCTTTCAAAGATATTTTCTTTTTTATCTTTAAAAACATTACCAGACTTTGATTCATCACTATATTCTGATGTTGTAAAATCAGCACTATCATCAAAGTCACCTGTTTCTGTATTAATAGTAAGTGTACCATTAACAGAATATTCACCTGCAAATGAATACCATTGATTTAATCTACCTTCATCAGCATAAACTAATGCTTCGAAGTTATCGTCATCAAAGTCTTCATCTTCATCAAGATCTAAAGTCTTAGTCCAATCTACTGTAACAGATTTGTCATCTGCATAAAATACTGGTCTATCAAATGATCCTTCATCATTACCACCAGAATATTCTATTTCTACTTTAGTAATACCTTGTGTGTGTAATGCTCTTAATACGTTTTCAATTGTCTTGTCCGACATTTCTATAACCTTTCATTGTCCATTTGGTTGGCTTAATTAAAATTGCCCAGTCGTAAAAACTTGGAATCCAACCCATGTCTTCAACGATATGTCTTTCTGCAATTAATCTGACAGGAACCATTTTACCATCAGAATTTTTTATTGATGTGCCAAATTTTTGTTCGGCAGCAAAACAACCTTCAGCATGGTGTCGCAAAGCTCTGTGACTCCAATGTGCAATAATCTTTTTTGATTCATCAAACCAGTCATGTATAGGTTGGTAATCTTCTGGTTTACCACCCCATTTTTTAACTGATGATACTGAATGATAATAACAATTAGCCATTTATTTCCTTTGGTTTAAATTTTTGTTTTTTAACAATAGCAACAGTACCAGCTATGTAATCACCAGGAATACAAGATCTTTTAGTTTTGTCTTGCCAGTTGTACCAAGCTTGAGTTGCTCTTTTATTTGGATAATTTAAATTATTTAATTTACTTTCTTCATCCATGTGCATTTCAAAAGTACCTAATTCTTCATTGTAACCTTCTAGAATTTGAATTAATTCACATCCAATAAGTTTATACAAATCATCAAATGTAGGTTTGTTTTTAAATACATGAATGTCTTCGTTGTCATTATCTTTCCATAATATTACATTATACATTGTCATCCTTTTGTTCTGCTCTATCTAAGTAATCAACTACTAATGATCTTACTAAAGTAGCTTTATACAAATTATGTTTAGTACAATAATTATGTAATCTTTCGTAGTTTCTTTCACCTAATGATAGTCCAAACATTCCATATTTAATTGTATTTTCATTTCTTCTTGTTCTTTTATTAGTACTTGTTAACAATTCATCTTCAGTCATTTTTTTCCTTTGTTATTGTTTGTTTAATAAATTTTACATAGTGATTACAAATATCTATGCTTAAGCCTATAAAATATAATGCCCAACTTATTCCTGATAATGTTGCAATTAATATATATTTACAAAAACTAATAAATTTAGGTATGGCACCTTCTACATTTGTGCGTAGATTTTTAGCTTTTTCTTTGATAACGGACTTCATATAGCTATACCTTTCATAGTTATTTCTTTCTTTCTGTTTATATAAGCTATCTCATTTCTTGGGATAGCTATGTGCGTTGCTTATATCCTACAAGTGCAACGCTAAACTTGCTGTTTAGATTGAGAAAGGGAGCAATATAACTAACAATATTAACTAATCCTCAACACTAGGATTCTCTAATTCATATAATGCTATTAAATGTTTTAATCTTTCATTTAAATTATAACATTCAACATTTTTAGTTTGTCTATGATTTAATGTTTCTTGTTCAAGAAAATATAAATGTAGTATTTCTTGTAAATCAAATATTTCTTTAAAACTTATTTTGATGTTTAGATACTTTGTAGTCGTACCTTGCTTCTTCTGCATTAGACCTATGCTCCTCTATGTCGCCTGGCGAATCTACTCCTAGTCTAGTTATACTAGAAATAAATTCAGCCATTTCGATTCTGCATTCTGCATAATCAAACTGCAACTTAGCTAGTTTATCTATTATATGTTGTTTATATTTTGTCATTATTTGTACCATTCTTTAGGTTGTTCATTCTTAACAACTTTGTAAGGTAATTCAACCTTGTTAGGCATATGTTTTGATACAGCAAATATCAAACCTAGAATGATTCTAATTGGCAACATGATTGCAATCCAAATCCATTTAGCAGCAACATTCATTAACCAGTTTTGTAGTTTTATTAACATAGTATTTCTCCTTTTGTTTATTGTTTATGACATTCGGCAGCAACGCCAAACTATTTTTCCCAGCCAAAAAATTGGCTGTAACGATAAAAAAAACCCAGTACTCAGAAAAGAGTACCGGGTTAATTTTGTTTATTATTATTTACCTAGAGCTTCTTTTAGTCTAGTCATATTGTATTCTTTCATCTGCTTTGTTACATCTTTGGCAGGTGTTTTGCTTTGAGGCATAAACTTCTTACCAAATGTAACTTCATAGCATAACTTGAACTCATTCAATATAGCATCAGCTCTTTTGATATTAACTTCTTGTGCGTCACGTCTAAAGATTAACTTATCAACATTAAGCTTAGTAATTTCATTACCAACATCTTCTCTTAACGCAGTTTGCATTAGACTTTTGGTTTTATCTAAGCTTTTTATACACTGTTCATGGTGTCTTTGAAATACACCTATGATACTATTAGCATTCCATTCAGCTAACATAGACCAATCTGGATGATCTGCAAATGGTGAGATAACTGTATTGAAAAAGCTAGTTACACCAGCTTTCATATCAACACAATCTAACACATCTTCCATATCATTTAGTCTGCTATCTGAATAATCTTGTTGATTTAATTCACTTGACATCATATTATGCTCCTTTTTTATTGTTATTAATTGAAATTGTAAACCATGTCATTAATCCAATTATTACTGGCGACAAAACAAATGCCAGTATTAAACCAGAATAAAAACCTAATATAATCAAAATACTAATTACTAATATTTTCAATATCGCTATTATATTATTTCTCATATATATCTCCTTTAGTTATACTGGTAATTTCACTAGTTAACTCAGTAACTTTATCCCAGTCATTTTTTACTATCGCTTCTTCTTTCAACATTGATAACTCAACAACTCTTTTCTTATCGTGTTCATCTGTTATCAACTCATAGTATTTAACATAGTCCATTGTAACCTTTCTGTTTATCGTTTACTTTATAACCGACATGGCATTAACGCATGTGGTTAAGGTGTGCAGTCATCATGAGGCAAATTCGTATTTCACAGGGACACAGGGGTTGCACCCTGAGTGCGACCTTCGTGTCCTCGCTGAAAGCCTGTGAAATCGAAGCCAACTCATGATACAAGCACATTAATCCACGTGTGTGGGGGGGACCCATAGCAATACTGAGTAACGGAAAAAAGCGTTAAGCTTTTTGAGTAACGCAAGGGTTTTTCTTTTCTCCAATAGCGTAGAACGATACTTAGGAAAATGCAAAGCATTTTGCCTTAGTGAGTTCTTAGCGAATAAAGCAGCGACCATAGGAGCTGCGTCAAGAGAAAATTGCGTATGGGGTGCAGAGTATGGGCTTTGCCCATTCATTTACTTGCGACAAGGATCGTTACCCTTTAGGGACAAGACCGAAGGGCTTGGGTGCAAAGCACTAGAGCCTGTAAGTCGCCATACAACATCTTGTTATGTGAGTTTCACTACCTACTAAAGTACTGTTATTTATCTTGACAGGGACAAATTAAATAACTACGAACCTATTAGGGTAGAATAAAAAGGTATTATGAAAGACGATCTAACAGAGAAACAACGAGCCTTAGTAGATACAATTGTAGCTACAGGGTGTAGTATAACAGAAGCTGCTAAAACGGCAGGATATTCAACAGCTATTAGTAAAGATTCAGCGAGAGTAAGTGCTTCTCGCACACTACGTTTACCAAAGGTACAACAGTATATGCAACAACGGATTGCACAAACTCTTGGACTTGGCGCAGTAAGTGCGAGTAAAAGACTTATCGAGCTATCTACTGGAGCTAGGAGTGAATACGTTCAGCTAGAAGCTAGCAGAGATATTCTCGATAGAGTAGGATTGAGAACACCAGACAAGGTGTCCCACAATATACAGGGGGAGATTAAGATTAACATAGACCTAAGTTAATGTCGGTACCACCGACAGGTAGATTTTACCACCAGCTCGTAGGGTGGGGGGGAAAAATAGACATCGGTAGATGACTAGTGGACTATCACAGACAACAGGGTTTAAAAAAGTACGATGGCAAAGCAGAAGTTTACACATTTCATCCCAAGAGATAAACCTAAGAAAAGAAAAGGCGTTCATACAAAGAGCCAAAACAAATCAGCCAAAAGACAAAAGAAACAACTTCGCTACAAAGGACAAGGGCGATAGATTGCTTAAGTGCGTTTCAAAAAATTTTTTAGTTCTATAAGGTTCTCCTTTCAATTAAACAAAGGAGAGATATGAATTACAAAGTAAATATATGGCAAGATGACACTTTAAAAAGAGAGATTGTATATTCAGCAAACAATGATATACAAGCTATACAGATGGCAAGTGCTGCAACACCAGATGGATGCAGAGCAACATACGAACAAATGGAGGAAAAATGCCCTACGGAAAAGGAACCTATGGTTCTAAAAGAGGAAGACCTGCTGCGAAAAGCAAGTTAACAGGAAAACAGAAATCATTACCAGATGCTTTAAAAAAAAAGATCATAGCTAAAATGAAAAAGAAGTAATGGCGACAAAGAAAGAAAAAGAACATATGAGGTGGGTTGCTGAGCTTGGTTGCTATTGCTGCGAACGCCCAGCCAACCTACACCATATAAGACCACCTGGAACTGGCATAGGAAGACGCACAAGCCACTTCCACGTTATTCCGTTATGCCACGACCATCATCAAGGAAACTTCTCTATACATATGTCTAAGAAAGCATTTGAAGAAAAGTTTGGCAAAGAAGAAGAAATACTTAAGATAGTATTGGAAAGGGTTGAACAATTGAAATGTCGTTCCTCAATAATATAAGTTTAAAAGATCGTAATAGATTAAGAACTATAGTTAAGAAAGTACATTTAAAAAATTATCCAACACACATGATAACAGACTACGAAGCTGATAAGCTTGTTGAAGCTTTCGGTGAAGAAACAATATACAATCTGTTGAAAGCTAATGTTGGTGTAAATGTCGATTAATTTTAAATACAAACCAGAAGGTGATACCTTAAAAAAATTTATGAAGTCTGACGACTTCTTTAGAGGACTGCGTGGTCCAGTAGGTTCTGGTAAATCAGTTGCTTGTTGTATTGAAATATTTAGACGAGCATTATTACAACAAAAGAATGCAGAAGGTAAAAGAAAATCTAGATGGGCTGTAATTAGAAATACAAATCCACAGCTTAGAACTACAACAATCAAAACATGGTTAGATTGGTTTCCAGAAGATACATGGGGACATTTCGCCTGGAGTGTTCCTTATACTCATAGAATCTTAGTTGGTGAACTTGATGTAGAAGTTATCTTCTTAGCTCTTGATAGACCAGAAGATGTTAAGAAATTACTATCATTAGAATTGACTGGCGTTT
>Ga0209535_1001450_pt1 | contig 16159 bp, 14 predicted proteins | sample LinPmetageLP28_FD_184041 | JGI IMG/M metagenome (GOLD analysis project Ga0209535, IMG submission 184041) | Marine viral communities from the Pacific Ocean - LP-28 (SPAdes) (version 2) | ecosystem: Environmental > Aquatic > Marine > Oceanic | place: Pacific Ocean | collected 2009-08-22 | reverse complement strand
TAGTATTTGTCCCTGCATCAACAGTAATACCTGGAGTATATGCGTTTAATGATAGAACAGCTGCTCCTTGGTTTGCACCTGCTGGTATTAATAGAGGTGGATTAAACACTGTATTAAGTGCAGAATATAAATTAACAGCAGCTAATAAAAATACTTTATATGAAGCAAATGTTAATCCTATAGCAACTTTACCTAGAGAAGGTGTTGTTGTATTTGGGCAAAAAACACTACAAAAAGAAGCATCTGCTTTAGATAGAGTAAATGTAAGAAGATTATTAATTGCTCTTAAATCTTTTATAGGACAACTAGCAGACCAGATAGTATTTGAACAAAACACTGCTACTACAAGAAACGCATTTTTAGCTAGGGTTACACCATATTTAGAAACAGTACAACAAAAACAAGGTTTATTTGCTTTTAAAGTTGTAATGGATGATTCAAATAATGGGCCTGATGTAATAGATAGAAACCAATTAATTGGACAAATATATATTCAACCAACAAGAACGGCTGAATTTATATCTTTAGATTTTATTTTACAACCAACAGGAGCTGAATTCCCAGCATAAAAACTTAAAATTTAGATATTTATAATAGAACAAAATAAAAAAATAAAATGGCAATTTTAAATCCGAACGAAATATTTTACACAGCATTCGAACCCCGAATGACTAATAGGTTTATCCTTTATTTAGATGGAATACCTTCATTTTTAGTAAAAGGAATGGGTGCTATATCAAATACAACAACTGCTGTAGCTCTTAACCATATTAACGTTCAACGTTATGTAAAAGGTAAAACTATTTGGAATACTATTCAATTTACAATGTATGAAGCAATTACACCTGCAGGTTCACAAGCAGTGATGGAATGGGTACGTTTAGGACATGAATCAGTAACAGGTAGAGATGGTTATTCTGATTTCTATAAAAAAGATATTACATTTAATGGTTTAGGACCAGTTGGTGATGTTGTAAATGAATGGATAATTAAAGGTGCTATGATTACTGAAACTAATTTTGGAGATTATAGTTGGGACGATGATGGAACTGCCGTTAACATCACAGTAACAGTACAACCAGATTATTGTATATTGAATTACTAAAATTAGATTTAAAATATATTTAAAAGCTCTACTTATACGTGGAGCTTTTATTTTTCCTTGGTTATCTAATTAGGTCTTACTATATTTATAACATATATATACAAATGAAATATAATAGTTTACGTGCGTTAATAAAAGAAGAGCTAAAAAAAGCTATAAACGAAGACTACCAAGATAAATACAAAATGGTAGGTACTTTAATTACTGATATTAAAGAACGTCCTCAAAAAGAAATATACTCTGATATTAGAGCAATTCCTGGAATTACAGTTATTTCATCTGAAGAACCACTTGCGTATAAAGATCAAAATTTAAATAAATTTAAAGCTATATTAAGTGTAAAAGTAGATGGATACCCATTTATAACAAAAGGTGGATTTGATAGATCAAAAATGATAGAAATAGCTTCAGATATTAAAAAAGTACCTGGAGTTAAAGCTTTCTTTGTAGGAGAGGATAATATTTCACAGATTTAATATATGTATATCAAACAATAAAGTTATTTTAAATAAAAATTATGAGTGAATTTAAGTTACCTACTGAAGTAGTAGAGTTACCTTCAAAAGGATTATTATATTCTGAAGAATCAGGATTAAAAAGCGGTAAAGTAGAAATGAAATACATGACCGCAAAAGAAGAAGATATCCTAACAAATCAATCTTATATTTCAAAAGGAACAGTATTAGATAAACTAATGCAGTCTTTAATTGTATCTGAAATTGATTATAATGAATTATTAGTAGGGGATAAAAATGCAATTATGGTTGCTGCTCGTATTTTAGGATATGGTTCAGAATATGTTTTTGATTATGGAGGTGAAGAACAAACAGTTGATTTATCTTTATTAGAAAATAAAGAAGTAAAAGAAAATATGCTTGCAAATGGTAATAAATTTGAATTTACTTTACCTCACTCAAAAAATCATATTACATTTAAACTTTTAACTCATAAAGATGAAAAAAATATTCAACGTGAATTAGATGGTTTAAAGAAAATAAATAAAGAGAACTCTCCTGAACTTACAACTCGTTTAAAGTATATGATTACTTCTGTGGAGGGGAAGACAGAAGCAAAAGACATTCGAGAATTTGTTGATAATTATCTTTTAGCTAAAGACTCAAGAAAACTAAGAGAATATATTAAAGAGATTCAACCTGATGTTGATCTAACTTTTTTTCCCGATAGCGCTGAAACTAGAGTCACTATCCCAATTGGGGTTAACTTTTTTTGGCCTGACGTCTAATACAGTTCCTCAAACTAGAGCATCTATATTTCAACAAATCCACCAAATAGTATTTCATGGTAAAGGTGGTTATGACTGGGAAACAGTTTATAATATGCCTATATGGCTTCGTCGTTTTACCTTTAATGAAATTCAAAAATACTATAGTGAAGAAAAACAAGCCTATAAAAATAAAGGTGATGGATCTAAAACTGTTATAGATTCTAATGGTAAAGTTAAAGCACCTGAATTTTTATCAAATGCTAAAAGTAAGCGCCCTGCTAAATATAAATAAAAATTATATCTTTAGATATTTATAATAAAATATTCCTAAATGGCTCTTAAAAAAGATATAGATGAAATTAATAAAGCTCTTAAAGATTCTCAGTTATCTAATGAAGAGGTTATTAAACTTCAAAAAGAAAAAAACCAGCTCTTACAAGAACAAATAGATAAACAAAGAGAAAGTTATGATCTATCATCCTCAATGGTAGATTCTTTAAAAGAAACTTTAGGCATTAACATTAAAAGAACCACAGCTGATGCTAATCTTTTAAAAATTAATAAAGATGTTAATAAAGCTATTTTAGATCAAGTAAAAAATAGTTATGATATTGATTCAGTTCAAAAACAAATTTCTAAAAATGCTAAACTTATAGAAAAATCTAAAGTAAGTGAGCTTTCTTTAGCAAAACAAGCAGGTAATGAAGGAGTAAAAAGATCTAATCAATTAAATAGTGAACTAGGTCAAATTAAAGCTAAAGAAAAATTACTTCAAGAAGAATTAAATAAAACTGCAAAACAAGGTGGAATTAATCTTGACATAGTTGATGCTCTTAATAAACAAATAGCATCTCATGATGCAAATATTGATAAGATGACAGAGAGTATGTCTTCAACTGAAAAACAGTTAGCATTTACTCTAGCTAATAAAAAGGCACTACAAGATCAAAATAAAGAAAGAAAAGAAGATTTAAAAAATGCTAAAGCTTTAAAAAAGAGTCTAGGACTGTCAGGTGCACTAGCAAAAGGTATGTCTAAAATACCTATAATAGGAGATTTAGTTAACGCAGGTGAAGCAGTTGATAATGTAGCAAAAAAAGCTAAAAAAATTCAAGAAGAAACAGGTAAAGTTCCGGGTAGATTAAAAACAGCTGGAATGATGGCTAAGGAATTAGGTAAACAACTAAAAACAGCTATAACTGATCCTCTTGCTATTTTATCATTTTTTGCTAAAATATTTATGGATGTAGATAAGCAAACTGGTGAGCTTGCTAAATCTATGAATATGACTTATGGTGAAGCTCTTTCTACTAGAAAAGAACTTACCTCAATTGCAGCTTTATCAGGAGATGCTGCTTTAAATACTGAAGCCCTTCAAAAAACATTAATGTCAGTTGGTAGTTCATTAGGAACTAATGCTAAATTAAATGAAGCTGACTTAAAAACTTTTACTAAATTTACAGAACAAGCAGGATTTACTGCTGATGAGTTAATGAATATACAAAAATTATCTTTAGGGCAAGGTAAATCATTAAAAGCTAATACAAAAGAAATTTTAGGAGGAGCTAAAGCGTATGCTAGACGAAATAAAATAGCTGTTAATGAAAAAACTATTTTAAAAGAAGTAAATAATATGTCTGCTTCTTTAAAATTATCTTTAGGAGGATCAGGAGATGCTATGGCTAAAGCAGCTGTTGAAGCAAAGAAATTTGGTATTAACTTAGAACAAGCAGAAAGTATATCTAAAGGATTATTAAATTTTGAAGATTCTATTACTAATGAACTTGAAGCTGAATTATTAATTGGAAAAGATTTAAATCTTGAAAGAGCAAGAGGATTAGCCTTAAATGGTGATGCTGCAGGTGCTGCCGCTGAAATGCTTAAACAAGTAGGCTCAGCTGCTGATTTTGGTAAAATGAATGTAATTCAACAAGAATCACTAGCTAAAGCCATGAATATGTCTAGAGAGGAATTATCCAAATCCTTAATAGAAAGTGAAGCTTTAAAAAATATTGGAGCCGAATCAGTTGAAGCAGCACAAAAAGAATATGAAATACTAAAAGAAAAACATGGTGCTGAAAAAGCAGCTAAAATGTTAGGAGATGAAGCACTAGCTAAACAATTTGAACAACAATCAATGCAAGAGGAATTTAATAATTCTGTTCAAAAATTGAAAGATATATTTATTACAATAGTTCAAGAAATCCTTCCAGCATTTAAATTAGCTATGACACCTATATTATTTATAGTAGAAGCTATTGGTACAGGAATTGGAATGTTTGTTAAAGGTTTAAAAGAAGGAAGTCCTTTAGCTTATGCTGTTGGAGCAGCATTAGCAGCTGCGGCTGTTCCCGCACTTATGAGTGCGGTAGGAGCAATATCTACAGCATTTAGTTTACTTGGTCCTCTTGGTATACCTTTAGCAGCTGCAGCAATTGCTGGGATGTATTCTATGGCAACTAAAGCAAAATCTGTTAAAGATGCTGCAATTGACCCTAAAGGTGGTATAATGATGTCAGGTGAAAAAGGATCAATTCAACTTGATAAAGATGATAGTGTAATAGCAGGAACTAATTTATTTGGAGGTAAAAAAGAAGGTTCCTCTCAACCACCCCAAGGAGGCACTGATATGTCTACTGTTATTAATGCTATAAACGCTTTAGCTTCTAGACCAATAGAGGTATCAATTGATGGGAGTAAAATTATAACTGCAACAACTGACCAAAGACCAAATGAAACAGGTGGTGCTACAAGAAGAAACAGTTATCAAGTTCAATAATATATAATATTTATAATAAAATAACAACTATGGGAATTTTAAACAGACTACAATCAGAAGGATCTAATCTAAGTGAATATGATGGAACAACTCCACCAATTTCAAATCAAGACACACCTGAATCGGTACTACATAAGACTTATTCGCTTAATGGTGATCCAGCTTTATTAGGTTTTCCACAACCTTCACAGCTAGATTTAGATGGTGTTACTCCTCCAAAATACTTGGATAACCTACCAGAATAGTAAAATAAAATAGCAATATGGGGCTTTTAATGAAATTAAAAAATGGGGACACCTCATTTAAATCTCTTAAATTTGGTAAAGATAGACCAGGAGGGGGAGATAGTGGAAAGCCTTATATTCAAACTCCTATTGGAGATCAAGCCGAAAATACAGCTATTGATGGTGATGGAATAATTAGAGGAGGTTTAACTGCACCATCTAGAGCACTTGAGGACGTTACGCGTTTATCTAAATATTTTTTTGACTTTAAAAACCCAAATGGGTTACTTTTTACAGTAAAACAAAATTTACTTTCTAGAATAGCTGCAAAAGCTGAAACTGCAAATGGCCCCGCTTATGGGGGGTTTATTAAATCAAGATCAATTGTAGGTCAAGGTATTGTTGTTGATGAATTTAGTGAAAGTCCTATAAATGAAGGAATTTATACCCCTTTATCTACTTTAGGACAAGCAGCTGTTGGATTTGCAGGAGTTCATTTAAATAAACAAGGACTTGACCCTACAGGATTATTCCCAGGTGCTGCTATTAAAAAATATGGTGATGTAGTTTTTGCAAAAAACATAAGACAAAGGAATAGTGAGCTTAGAAGTACTATGCCCTTTAATGTTATAAGAGAAGAACAAAAAGCTAATCAAAAACTTTATCGAGCTACACTCCAACAATCTAATGCTAAAGATAGAGCTATAGCTGAACAAAATAAAAGACCTGAAGATAGAGGAATACTATTTGGATATGCTACAAAAGAAGAAATTGAAAATTCACAAACCCCTAATGCTTTAAGAAGAGGTAATAACTTTTTAGAAAAATGGGATGCTTATAGAGACCAACAAACTCAAAAAAAGCTAGAAAGAAAAAATGCTAAAGTTGAAAATGCTCAAGCTAATAAAAATATAGCTAGTAAAAATGTAGAGCAATCTTATGAAGATAACTTTCAAGAAAAAGTATCTTATGATAATAGATTATTAAATTTATGGAATACAAAGGGTTTAAATCTAACTAAAACATATAAACCAAAATTAATTCCTGATAGTATCTTATATTCATATGGTGGTGGTCCTAATTCTGTTATTGGAGTAGGTCAAACTAATATAAGTTTTTCTACTTTAAATGATGGAACAACCCCAGCAAGAACTGGTGTACTTAGAAGGGATCCATATAATAACAATTACAACTATAGTATTGATAAACCTACAATATATGATCTTAAACATATTTTCAATAATAATACAGTTTCATTACTTTATAAAATAAATAATCCTTTAACTACAAATGAACAATTATTTGGAAATAATGAAGGAAATTATCTTATAGATAGGGATAATAGTGAAAATATACAACCATGGTTAAGTGGTGATTATGTAAGATCTTTAACAGGTATTGTACCTGATTCTGTATTTTCTAGAGTATTAAGAGGGGCTACTTGGAATAAAACAGATTTTAATCAAGAAGAAAGAAATACTAATCAAAGATTAAGACCCGATTTTAGAAAAAGATTAGTATCTGACCAAACTAAAAGTTTTATAGCTAAATCTCCTGATTATTTAGTAGAAAATCAAGAAAAACGAGTAGGTATAGGTAGATTCAACGACCCAGGTCAAATAGGAGATATTTCCGATTATTCTATTGGAAAAAAAGATAGAAACACAGGTAAGGTTTTAGGCCCTACTGATAGAATAAATGCCTTACCTATAATAGAAGGAGGTCTCCCTAAAGATGATTTTTATAATGATTTTATAAGATTTAGAATTTCAATATTAGACCCTTCAAAAAGTAAAAAACAACATATAATATTTAGAGCATTTTTAGATGATTTAAGTGATGATTATAGTGCTAAATGGAACTCAACAGAGTATATTGGTAGAGGAGAAAAATTTTATAAATATCAAGGATTTGATAGAAGTGTTAATGTAGGATTTACATTAGCTGCTTTATCAAAACAAGAACTTCTTCCTATGTATAGAAAATTAAATTTTTTAGCTTCTTCTTTAGCACCAAGTTACACATCCGCAGGATATATGGCTGGAAACATTACAGAACTTTCAGTTGGTGATTGGTTTTATCAACAACCTGGTATTTTAGAAAGTGTAAGTGTTGGAATCCCTGAAGAATCACCTTGGGATATTCAAATCCCAGTAGAAGGAAAAGAAGGTGGTGATGGAATAGGTGCTGATTTTACAGATATTAATACTAAAGAATTACCATTTATTTTAAAAGTAAAAATGAAATTTACCCCTATCCATAAATTCTTACCAAGAATCCAACAAAATACTTATGATAGATCACAACTTTTTGATAGTGAGGGTAATATAATAGATGGAAATACTTATGGAAAAGAAAGATTTATAGCTTTAGGTCGGGATACTAAAAATAATGGATATTTACCTAAAAATAATGAAACCCAATCCACAACAACACCAACAACTACATCAGACACGGATCAAAATTTATTACCTCCACCTGATGTTGATTTTGAAGAAGAAGTTGTAGATATAATAGATTAATAAATGAATAGATATCAAAACATATCACTAGCATCAGGTACTAACCAAGCAAAAGAATTTAAAATTGGGTATTCTAATGTAAAATATCCTGAAATTCCCCGTGCTTTTTCAGACACTTATGTGTATACTAATAGAGGTGATAGGTATGATACTTTAGCTTTACAATATTATAATGATGCTAGTTTATGGTGGATTATAACTAGAGCTAATTCAAATCAAATGCCGGATTCTTTAATTCCCAATATAGGTTCTCAATTAAGAATACCTGGTAATGAAAGAATACCTACTATAATAGCTGATTATGAAACTTTAAATGGAGTAAAATAAAATGTTAGGCGAAGAAGTTAATGAATATATAGCAAACCAGTTTAATGTTAGGCAAGAACTCTATAGTAATACTAATAACAGAAGTAAAAACCAAATCCAATTACTAAATAACCAAAATGCCTGGATTAAAATGGCTTCAGGTGTAGCTTTAGAAACTGATGAAAATGGTAATCTTTCCCCTTTTGCTAAAGAAAAACTTAAAAATATTGAAGTTCCTGAAGGAAGTTTAGAAAAATATAAAGGAAAGGAATTAGCTAAAAAATTTGTACTTTTTAATGGAGTATCTTCTTTATCTGATAGTTGGAGTGGATTAAAAAGTAAAATGGGATTTGGTACTTCTAATTTTTTAAACTCAAATGGTTCATATTCTAAAAGTGATTTTGGATATGTACCTATGCCTGGTATAACAGGGTTTAATATTAAATCTTTAACTAGAGGTTCTCTTAAAAAAGCTACAATTCAATATAAACTTCATAGTAAAGACCAATTTGACATTTTTGAACTATTATACTTAAGATTAGGGTATACTGTGTTAATTGAATTTGGAAATAATATTTATACTAATAATAAGAATTTATCTATTCAAAAAATAGGCCAAACTTTAATAGAAGATAAAGAAAATGGTTTTTTTAGTGATAAGTTTTCTCAAGGTGGTTCTTATCTTGATATTTTAGATGAAATAGAAAATTTAAGAAATAAATATGATGGGAATTATGGTGGATTTTTAGGAAAAATTGTAAATTTTGAATGGAGTATAGATAGTTTAGGTTCTTATGATGTTACCCTTAATTTAATAAGTTTAGGAGATGTAATTGAATCACTTAAAGTGAATGTATCTGCTAATAAATCAATTCTTGATTTTATTCATTTAACCCTTCCAGACTCAGAAAATAAAGGAGAAGTTCCTGAAGGGGGAAACATAAAAGATCAAATTTCATCAATGTTATACATGTACAAATACATAAATAACGAACAAGTAGTAGAGGATTTTTTTCAATTTTCTGAACTTGATAAAGAAAGACTTGTTAAACTTAAACTAACAAATCTAGAAGGTAATAGAAAGCAGCAATATGTAGGGCAATTATTAAAAACAGAACCAGAAGGGGGTTTATCAACTATTTCTCAAACTCATGAATATTATATAAAAAAACAATCTATAACCGTATACTTAAATGTAGGTGGTAATACTAAAATACAAATCCCACAATCTGAAAAATTTACTGAAACATTTACGGCAGATGAAAAAACTTATAATACATTATCTGGAAAATCAAAATTTAAACAAGATATTTATAAGTGGAAATATGGAAAAAAATTAAATCACCTTAAAACCCAACTTACACCTAATGCTGATAATTTTTTTAATAGAACTTTAGAGCAAGAAACAGAAAAACAATTATATAAAATTGAAGCTGTTGGAAAAATAATTGATGAGAAAAAAGAAACAATTATAAATCCTTTAAAATTTTTTTCTTTAACTGATGGTTTTCAAACTTTACAACAAAATTCCAGTTTTTACATCAGATTAGGAGCTTTAATGCAGTATATTAATAGTGATATAGTTCCTCAAATAAAAAATAAAAATGATGGTGTTATTGAAAAAGTAAAAGGCGTCCCTATTGTAAATATACACGATTATAATAATTCTGATAATAATACTTATATTAGGGATGGAATGTTTACCCTTCCACAACAATTATCATTAGATCCACGAATATGTGTAGTTAAAAATCAAATTAGTAAAAAATTACCAAAAATTGGAAAACAAAGTGGTGATAATGCTCCTTTAGTAAATTATACTAATATAATGTGTTATGATGAATTAGAACCTTTTAGAGAATTAGATTTAGAAGAAAGTGAAAAAGAAATATATGGGATAGGTAACACTTTCCAACTAAATCCAAACAGAGCATATATAAAAAACATATATTTAAATCATACTTTTATAGAAGATATTCTTTCAAATAAAGTTGATGAAAATGGGGATATTAGTTTATTTAACTTTTTAAGTGAAATATGTTCTGGAATTAATAAAGCATTAGGTGGAGTTAATAATTTAGAACCTGTAATAGATGAAACTCAAAATCTTCTTTATATTGGAGATTCTACTCCAATTCCAAATCAGATTAAATCTGAACCAAGCACTCCTTATACTTTAAATTTATTTGGATTTGATCTTAGGGGAAAAGGTAATTTTATAAGAAAACTAGATATTAAAACTACAATTTCACCTGAATATGCTAGTATGATAACTATTGGTGCTACTTCTGCGGGATATGTAAAAGGAACAAATGGTACGGCTTTTTCAAAATGGAATAAGGGATTAGTTGATAGATTTAAAGAAGCTGCATCCTCCCCTAATGAAACAGCAGATCCTCTAGGAGTCCCTGAACCTTTAGAAAACTATATAAACCAATATGTTAGTATGGCAAATAATACATATGTAGGTTTTAAACCTGATGATGATGGTGATGATGCTTATTTTAATGGAGAATTTGATACAGAAACTATAAATAAAAGTATTTCAATTGTAACTGAATTTTATAAATATGCTTTGGCAACAAAATCATTAGAAAATATGGATTCTGATGGTGTAACAGGTGGTATTGGTTTTATTCCATTTAAAATGAGTTTTACAATGAATGGAATAGAGGGAATAAAAATATACAATACTTTACATGTTAATTCATCTTTTTTACCACAAGCATATGGTAAAACCTTAGATTTTATTATAACAGGAGTAGACCATGATATTAAAAATAATGATTGGGAAACAACAATTATTACTTTAGTACAACCTAAATCTACAACACCTGACAATTCAACAGTAATTGAAAATTATGATTATTTATTTACTGATGCAGTAAATGAAGCAATTGAAGTAGCAAATACTACTGCTGCTGCTTCTTCAACACAAGCTGGATCTGCACCTAATACTCCACCATCTGGAGGTGGAACTGGAGATGGAAAACGTACTTTAGGAACAGGAGCAACTACTGAAACTGGATTTGCTAGAGGAGCATATGAAAATAAAACCCAAGTAGATACAGCTATTAAAAAAGGATTAGACATAATATTCAATTTATAAAAATATGAGTTACTTATCAGGATACCAAAAAGGAAATAAATTACCTAAATTAAGAGAAAGAATACTTAAAATAGCTGCTTCTTATGTAAAACAAACCAACTATTCAGGATTAGTTAAAAACTATAAAACTGGGGTAATGGAACAAAATACAAGATATGGGTTTAATGATATTAATTTTGAAAAAAAAATTCAAGGAGTTGGTTGGAGTCGTGGTCAACATTGGTGTAATTATTTTATAAGATTAGTGTATAAAGAAGCTTTAACAGAAGGTAACAATTATATCCCATCCACCACTAATTATCCTAACACTTGGGAAAATGTGGGTGATGGTAAAGGGTCTTATCTTTTACCTCCTGTTAATGCTAAAGGGGGAACAATAGTAGAAAACTGGAAAAATAAATATGATAATTGGAAAAAAAGTGCTCAAACTTCATATGTTGAAAGTACTAGACAAGCTTATCAAAATACAAATAATTATATTCCTATAAATAATAACCCTACATTTATAAATGGATTAGGAGCAGCTAAAAATAATGGACAAGCTTCAAAAGCTAAAGCAGCTATAACTAATGGATATGTACTCCCAGGTGATTATGTAACTTTTGACTGGGATCGTGCTGAAACTGGAGATAATGGAAAACGTTTTAATCAGCATATAGGTATTTATATAGCCCCAGCTACCTCAGACTGTTCAAGAATTCTAGTTCTTGATGGAAATTGGAGTCTATCAGTTTCACCACCAAGATCAGCCCCAATTATATCAATAAATGGTTTTGGTCAATTAATAACTAGAACAACAGTATAAATTATGCCTTATTATCCACTTTCACAAATACAAACAGATTTATTTACAAATGGGGGGGAATATGCTTTTAAATCCAATTCCCAACCTTATAAAGGCCCATATTACAAAACTTCAGATGGAAAAATCTATTCAGAAAAAATACCTAATAATAACTCAAAAGAAATAATTCCGGTGAACCCTGCTACCCTTATTCCTATATCAAATAATAATTCTTCTGTAAAAGTTAATTCAACAAATGCTATAACAGTATTTGATGGAACTCAAACAGATGATATTGGAGATCCTATCTATAGTACTAATACTAACACTAATTATTCTTCAGATGCTCAATCTAGGATAATACCTTCCTCTTATTATCCTGTTTTATCCCAAGAACAAAAAGATAGTGGACAATTTATAAGATATTTTACTAAAAAAACAAACGAATTAAAATATATTGAGATTGATAAACTAACCTATAATGCTCTAAAAAGTAAAAATAGTGGTATAGCATTTGATTTATACGAACCAACTTCTCTTATTTGGAGAATAAAAGGAGATAAAACTGAAATTTTTAATTCCAATAAAGGAGCAGTTTTAACTAAAGAACAACAATTAAAATGGCCAGGTTTTTCTAAATATTTTAAAGATAAATTTACTCAATTTTATATAGAACCTAATACACAAGAAAACCTATATACAAGTGGTGGAGAATTTACAACCCCTGATGGTAAAGAATATATAGGTCCATATCATGTTCATCCTGAAAAAGGACCTATGGTAGGAGCTACTCATATTAAAAGAAAACATGATTTATTAACTCCTATTACCCCTAGTGCTCCTCAAATTGAACCAACACCTCAACCACAACCATCACCTCAAACCCCAACACCACCCCCTTCAATGGGAGGAGGATATTCTGGTGGTGGGGGAGGATACTAAAATATTTGTCTATTTAAATATTTTTTAGTATCTTAATCTTATGTATTGGCTTATAGAAAATCAAACTAAGATAGATAATCTTTGTAAAATTAAATACAAAGAAGCATATGTTGAGATAATCCCAACATCACCATTTTTACATCCTGTAGAAAACAACATATGTGCTATTTATATTAGACCAATAACAGATACAAAAGGATATATAATTCCAATAAATCATAGTGAAACAATAAATTTTGATATAGAAGAGGGAATAAAAGTATTAAATAGTGTAGAAAACCTACATATAAGAAATAAAAAAGAATTTCTACATTACATAAAAGAAATACCATTTAACAACTTACTACAACCACCCCCATCCCTTACTACGTATATACCAGAATTAACACCTGCTCACAACCACATTAACCAAAATAGTGGTGGACGTGCGCATACTAACCCATTAATACCAATAGTTAAACACTATGAGGTATGTGAAGAAAACTATAGAAATTTTACATTTACAAAACCTAATTTATTTTACAATAATAGAGCAGCAATTGTGTTTAACATGATAGAACAATCAGGGATTAAAGTAGATAACACGCTATATCAACATTATTTTGATAAAGGCACCAATGATGGTTATGTATACACACAATATAATTTTAACACAACAACAACGAGGCCCTCTAATACATTTGGAGGTGTAAACTACTCGGCATTAAGTAAAGAAAATGGAGAAAGAAAATGTTTTAAACCGCGCAATGACTTATTTATTGAAATGGATATTAGTGCTTACCATCCTACCCTTTTGGCTAGTGAATGTGGTTTTAGTTTCGATGATGTGGATATCCACAAGCTTTTTGCTAAAATGTATGGAGTGGAATATAGTAAAGCGAAAGAGATCACTTTCAAACAAATTTATGGAGGTATTTGGAAAGAGTATAAACATCTTCCCTTCTTCCAAAAAGTAAAAGTATATACAAATGAATTATGGGATAAGTTTCAAACCGAGGGATATATAGAGTGTCCCGTATCTAAATATAGATTTGAGAGAGATAAGCTGGATAATATGAATCCACAAAAACTTTTAAATTATTTACTTCAAAACTTGGAAACCGCAACTAATGTTCTTATACTGTGGGATATTTTTAAACTTTTACGAGGGAAAAAAACTAAACTCGTATTATATGTTTATGATTCGTTTTTATTAGATTATGATAAAAGTGAAACAGAACTTTTAGAGCAAATACAAGAAATATTTAAAAAACACCAATTACAAATTAAAACAAAAACTGGTAAAGACTATAGCTTTACAACAACAAATTATGTTTAATACTTTAGAAGAATCACCCAATACGTATAATATATATGACTTTAATAGTGCTGTAGATTTGACGTTGATGAATAATAGATTGTTTTGTACCTTTACTGCTTTAGATAAACTAGATACTTTAATTAAAGAATTATCAAGTAAGTATATTATAATGTATAACAAAATGTTTGCATTACAAGTTAAAAGTAATAATGAATATGTTGTAACTTATAACGTTGATCAAGGTAACATTAATGATATCCCTGAAAATACAATTCTTGTACACAGAAAAAAAGAATCTAATACTTTATACACAATAAATGCTCTTAATGAGTTAATAAAAAAACTAAATAATGGAGTAGTTGATACTAAATTTCCTATAAATTGGCAACATTATAGAAATTGTATTTTACTTACCCAACACAACGAAATTAAACAACTAAATACAAAAATTCACAAAATTATTGAATTATAGTTGGATATTTAAATAAAGGTTATTATATTACAGTTATAAATTTTAAATAAGTTATTAATATGAATCTAGATGCAATCAAGAAAAAACTTGACACACTACAAAAATCCTCTAATAACAATGGAGGTAACAAAAGCGATTACATACCGCTAAACAAATTTAAACCCTCAATGGGTAAACAAACAGTAAGAGTTGTACCTTTTAAGTATAATAAAGACTACCCTTTTATGGAAATGCAGTTTTATTATAACATTGGTAAATTTAGAACTCTTGCTTCTCCACTAAACTGGGATGAAAAAGATCCAATTGCTGAATTTGCAAAACAACTTAGAGGTACTAATGATAAAGAAAATTGGCGTTTAGCTAAAAAATTAGATCCTAAAACTCGTATTTTTGCACCTGTAATTGTTAGAGGACAAGAATCAGAAGGAGTTCAAATGTGGGAATTTGGTAAAATGGTCTATGAAGCATTTTTAAATTTAGCTGCTGATGAAGAAGTTGGTGATTTTACAGATATTATGAATGGTAGAGACATTAAATTAGTTACTACTAGTCCTGAACAAAATGGTACTAAGTATCCTAATACTTCTATTTCACCTTCTATGAAACAAACCCCATTATCAACTGATAAAAAACAAGTTGAAACATGGATAAATGATCAACAAAATCCTAAGGAAACATTTAAACCACTTCCATTTGATACTCTTAAAGGTGCTCTTCAAGAATGGTTATCACCTGAAGAAGAAGAAGGAGAAATTTCATCTGAACCTGCTGCTGCATTTGATGATGAAAAAACTGATTCAAATTATAGTCTTTCTACTAAAAAGAAAGAAACTAAAGGAGACACATTTGATAAAGTGTTTGACGACGATAAAGACGATTTACCCTTTTAAATAAAGTTATATGCCAAGAAAAAGAAAATCACTGTCAGAAGCAGTAGATAAGGAATTAAAATCCGGTTTTAATTTAAATAGTTTTAAAAATAAAAAAGGTTTAGCATCTAATGTTAAATTTAAAGCACAAGATTGGATCCCACTTTCACCGGCATTTCAAGAAGTTACCTCAGTACCAGGAATCCCTTTAGGTCATATTGTTTTACTTAGAGGACATTCAGATACAGGAAAAACTACCGCGTTACTTGAGGCAGCAGTTGCTGCCCAAAAACGTGGTATATTACCTGTTTTTATTATTACTGAAATGAAATGGTCATGGGAACATGCTAAAATGATGGGTTTTGAAGTTGATGAAATATTTGATGAAGAAACAGGTGAGCTTATTGATTATGAGGGACAGTTTTTGTATGTTGATAGAGAAACAATTAACACAATAGAGGATGTTGCTGCATTTATTTTAGATTTAATGGATGAACAGAAAAAAGGTAGTTTACCTTATGA
>Ga0209535_1001449_pt1 | contig 16163 bp, 27 predicted proteins | sample LinPmetageLP28_FD_184041 | JGI IMG/M metagenome (GOLD analysis project Ga0209535, IMG submission 184041) | Marine viral communities from the Pacific Ocean - LP-28 (SPAdes) (version 2) | ecosystem: Environmental > Aquatic > Marine > Oceanic | place: Pacific Ocean | collected 2009-08-22 | reverse complement strand
TTTGAGCTTAATGAGCTTTTACCTAGTTTGCGTTTTTATGAAAACTCTTTTGTGGAATCTACCAAAGAAAAAGCAGAAGAAGTTATGGATGATAAATCTGATAATACCAAAGGGGGTAAAAAATGATAACAAATATAATAATGTGGGTAACAGCAATTGTAACTTGTAGTTCAATTATAGCTGCGGTAACTCCAACACCAAAAGACGACGTTTGGATTGGTAAGCTTTACAAGTTTATAGACATGCTGGCTTTAAATGTTATGAAGGCAAAAGATAAGTAATGTACGAATACAGGTGTAATATAACGAGAGTTGTAGACGGTGACACAGTTGATGCTGAAATTGATTGTGGCTTTGATATTGTTTTCAAGTCTCGTATACGCTTGTATGGTATAGACACCCCGGAGTCACGCACAAGAGATTTAGATGAAAAAGCTAGAGGCAAGATGGCTTCTAAATTTTTAAAAGAACATATTAAAAAAGCAAAACTTGTTAAAGTAAAAACCAAGCTAGACAAAAAAGGCAAGTTTGGCAGAGTCCTAGGTAGCATCATAGCTGATGACACAGACCTTAATGAGCAAATGATTAAAGAATATTTAGCTGTAGCTTACTTTGGTCAAAGCAAAGATGACATAGAGGCAGAGCATTTAGTGAATAGAGAGAAATTAATAGAATTAGGCAAGTTTATGCCGAAGGAGTAAATTATGAATGACAATGCTGAAAAATTTAGCGGAGACATGAGTCGCAACGAGGTTGAAATTGACCTAAATAAATTTATGGCAATGGTTGCAGAAATTGGCGAACTTAAACAAAAAATTATGGAGCTAGAGAATGATAAAGCTCCTGATAATCCATGGCAAAAATGGATATGGTTATCTAATATGATTGATGCTTGGAGAATATTCCCTAGAGCATTTTTAAGCGTATACATCATATTACTTTACAAATGCACTATATGGTTCATGGAACTTCCTGCGCCAACATTTGAACAGTCAGGCTTAATTTCAGTAGTAGTTGGAGCAGGCGCAGCTTGGTTTGGACTCTATGCAGGAACAGCTAAAGATAAAATCAACAGCCAGTAATCTATGGGAGATATTTTTGGCTTAATAGCCGAAGTAGGTTTTCCGATAGCCATGGCTATGATTGGTGGCTTTTTTATATTTTTAACCATTAAATACATACTTGAGTCTGTTGTTGGTCAAGTTAATTCTATTCATGGCATTGTGTCATCACTTGATAACAGAGTTAAAACCATGAATCACGACATGATAAGAATAGATGCAACTATGTGTGTTGTTTTAGGCATACGCCCTGATTTAAACAGAATAGCTAGAGCTGACGGCAAAGAAGACGCTAGAAGAGACTAATGGATATTGCACAAGCTATATCAGAATATGGTTTTCCTATAGTAGCTACAGTGGGATTGCTCTACATGATTTATTTTATATGGGGTTTTATTACTAACAATATCAAGAAAAAATTATCTGAAGCTTCTGTTACGCTTATAGCTTTAATTGACAGAATAAGAGTTTTAGATAATGATATTATAAGATTGCAACAGAAGTTAGATACGGTTATTGAACTAAGAGATAATCAGGAGAAAGAAAATGCCAAAGAAAGTTCTAAGCAAGAAGGATAAAGAAGAGCAACACTTTTTACATAAAATAATTATTATTATAGGAATTATTCTAATAGCAGGAGTTATTAGTGTAAATGTACAAGCAGACCAAATAACCCACAAGTTTAAATCTCCATCATTTAATGGTGTCAATACTAGTTCACATTATCTGACGATTGAGAACCAAGAGTTTAACAGGCGACAAACAATTAAAGATGAGTTAAAGGCTGCTATAGAAGAAGCTGAAAGAGACAAAGAGAATTCTACAGTTCAGAGGTTTATTCGAAATTTTGAATCGCGTGTGTATGCAGAACTAAGCAGACAGCTTATTGCTAACCTCTTTGGTGAAACACCATCTGATTCAGGGGTTATCTCTTTGGAAGGTAATACGATAGAATACAGCACAGACGGAGATTTTTTAACACTTAGAATAACGGAAGCAGATGGTACAGTCACGGTTATTACAATTCCTATTGGTAGCTTCACTTTCTAGTTGCTCTATCTTTGACCAGTATGCTGATACATACGAGCAAAGATTTAAAGCACATGATGTAGTTAAGATAGATGAGCTGCATAATAAAGAATTAGCAAATGTAATTAAACCTATAGTACAGCCTATAGTTGCTGTATATCCTGCATCATTTACTGACCAAACTGGACAAAGAAAAAGCAATAGCGAATTTGCTTTATTCTCTACAGCAGTAACACAAGCACCCTACACATTACTTATACGAGCCTTAAAACATGCTAGTAATGGTGAATTTTTTAGAGTGGTTGAAAGAGTAGGTCTTGATAACCTCACAAAAGAAAGACAACTTATAAGGTCAGCAAGAGAACAATTTGCAAAAGAGGGTGAAGATAAGAATGTGCCACCACTGCTATTTGCAGGTGTATTGCTAGAAGGTGCTGTAATAAGCTATGATAGTAACTTGTCAACTGGCGGTATTGGTGCTAGGTATCTTGGAATAGGAACCAGCATACAATATAGAGAAGACAACATAACAGTTAGCCTTCGCATGGTATCAGTTGCTACAGGCGAGATACTTATAGAGGTATTAAGCCAAAAAACAATATTCTCGTATGGTAAATCGGAGGATGTATTTAGATTTATTGAGATGGGTACCGAGCTAGTGGAAATTGAGTTAGGTAATTCACGAAACGAGTCTACAACTATAGCTCTATCAAAAGCAATTGAAGGTGCTGTGTTAGAGTTGATAAATGTCGGTTACGACAGGAGTTTTTGGAAACATGAAGAACTTAAAATTAATAAGCCTGATTGTGATGATGATTGCATCGCCACTTTACGCGGCTGATAACGAAATATACCTCGACCAAAGCGGTACAACACTAAACCTAGATATAGAACAGCTAGGTATATCAAACATCATTGGTGGACTGAATTCAACAGCAGGTAGTGTCAATGCTTTTGATATTGATGGTACAAGTATGACTATTGATATTAATATGATTGGAAACACTAATAAGTTTTTAGGTGATATTTGGGCAGATAGTTTTACTGCACTTTATAACTTTACTGGTAATAGTAATATTTTTACTATACAAGTAGACCCATCTAACACTTTTGGTGCTGATTCTTCAAATCAAAACATAGCTGTTACTGGTTCAAGTAATACTTTTACCTTAAACCAAGGCACAACTGCTTTAGCAGCTACTTTAGATTTAGACTGGATTATTCAAGGTTCTAATAATACTGTTGTATCAAACATTAATATAGATGGAGCTACCAACTATATGGATATAGATGGTAGTGATAATACAGTTAATTATACAGGTACAGGCGTTACTGCTTCAGCAGGAGGTTACTTTTGGCTAGACCATACAGGTGGACAAAGAACATTCAACATACAACAACTGAGTACACAGGACAATGACTGGCTTAAAGTTATATCAATCGGTGGCAACGCTGCTTCTACTGTTTGTATTATTCAAAACGACCAAGGTACAAGCACAAGCTGTTGATATAGGCGATATATCTGAACTTAACGGTTTAGCACAAATAGTAAGAGACAAGCCTTATGATGCCAATTTAGAATTTGCTATTCAAAGCAATGATGAAGCTATTACCACTAATGGTCGTATGGCTATTACCTTTCTTGATGACTCTACAGTAAAACTTACCGAACACTCACAACTATTAATTGATGAATACATCTATGACCCTGACCCTAGTAAATCTAAAATGGCTCTTACCTTTGGATTAGGTACAGCAAGATTTATAACAGGTAATCTTAATCGTATTGATAAACAAAACATTAAACTTAAAACACCTACTGCAAATATTGCTATTCGTGGAACTGATTTTACCGCTACAGTAGATGAGCTAGGCAGGTCACTTATCATACTTCTGCCTGATGCTTTTGGTTTATCTAGCGGAGAGATAGAAGTAGTTACAGCCATGGGAAGTGTCATACTTAATAAACCATTTCAAGCAACTACTGTAAATGTCTTTGAATCTAAGCCAAGTAATCCAGTTATCTTAGATTTAACTTTAGACATAATAGATAACATGTTAATAGTCACTCCACCAAAAAAAGAAATGAGTCTTACAGAAGAAGTATCACAAAATGCAAAAGAAAATATATTAGACTTCAATGACTTAGATATTGATTACCTTGATAAAGATTTCTTAGCCGAAGATGAGTTGGAGTTTACAGAGCTAGATATTAATTACCTTGATACCAATTACCTTGAAGACCTACTTAATGTTTTAGACTCATTGGCTATAGGCGATGAAGAAGATGCATTGGCGGATGCAGGCTCTATTGCAATATCAGGAACTAAAATTGGTCAAGACCCGGACACACAAATAACAACATTGGTAGCAGGTGATATTATAAGTGTAAGAAGAAAAGTAAATGACTCTGTTAGATTGGACCTTAACGGCAATGATGCCTACACTCTTATAATCATACAAGATGGTGTTTCTAATGTTGTGAAGATAAATGGTGGTGGAGATTCAATCATAACAATAACTCAATCAGACTAATTAAGTGTAATAAAGTGTTGACTTCTGTTTATTTATCTATATAATGTATAGTATATTAAATAAAAAGGAGTTAATTAATATGGAACTTAGAAAAGAAAAAACAGGTTGGACCTACCACGGAAATAATTACATTTTTAGGCTATCTGATGAGTGTTATCACGAATATGCATGTTTGGTCATTATGCCCTCACACATAAAAGTGCTTAAGAATTTTGGAGACATGTCTACTAAAGATTTAAAAGCAACAATCATAGAAGACTGGTTTAAAGAAGACAACGAACGAGTCAAGCTGCATAACAACAAAAAAGCAAGAGAACGCAGAGCTAAAATAAATGGAGGTAAGTAATATGAGCAAATCTACATTACAAAAATGTTACGAAAAAATGACACTAATAAAACAGAATCCTGAAGACCTTTGTCTAGTTACTGTTTGGGATGACGGCAAACCTGCAATAGTATTGGGCATGAAACATGGTGAGTTGATGACACCACTAGCCATTATTCTTGACCAAAAAAGATGCGACAACCTTGAACCTAATTGGAATAATTTTGATAAAATAGAATCTGTCATTGCTAAAGCACAAAAGTTAGAAGACAGAACAACCAAAGAGCAGTTTGATAAACAACATGATGCGATTGATAAATTGTTTGAAGAATCAGACTATTAAATGAAGAAGTTAATACTTCCAATACTGATAACACTAGCCTTACCGCTAGTGTTTCAGTTTACCCCAACAGAAATACTAAAGTTAAAAACATTTGACGCACTGGTTAAAGAACAAACACCTAGTGGTAATTTCGTCATACTTAACATTACAGAGTCAGATGTTACAGAACGCGGCGGCTATCCCTTTCCGAGAAGAGACTTAGCACAAATACAAGTTGACCTCATAAATGAAGGTGCAATTGGAGTTGGTTGGTCAATAGCTTTTTCTGAAGCAGATAGATTTGGTGGTGATGAGGTTTTTGCAGAAGCGCTATCTTTTGCACCAAGCGTTCTTGCCATGTTTGAAACACCAAACGGCAACTACCCACAAACAGTAGGCACAGTAATAAAAGGTAATGAGGTTGGCGGCATATCAATAGAAGGCGTTGTAGAAAACATTGGCGTACTTAAAGACAAAGCATATCAAGGTATAGCAGTAGCACCTGTAGATGTTGATAATTTAGTCAGGCGCATACCTATGTTAATGAAAACACCTGACGGTTGGACCTCAAGCTTTGGAACAGAAATACTAAAAGCACTCACAGGCACTCGTTCTTACATTATCACTACAAATGATAATGGTATACAGGAAATAGCTGTAAGAAATTTACCACCTATCAAAACAGATAGCTTTGGTCGTAAGTGGATTAGTTGGGTAGACACGCCACAAACCACTTTGCAAGAAATGGATGTTGCAGGCAAGTTTGTAGTTATTGGGGTTACTGCTAATGGAGTCATGCCAACTTTAGCAACACCAGTTGGTTTATTAGAACCACACAAAATACAAACAGCATTAGCAGAATCTATTTTAATACAAGACTCGCCAATCATCCCTGACTGGAGTTTAGCGGCAGAAATGTTAATTTTTGTAATATCTGTAACGCTGATATGGCTTCTAATCAATTATCTCGGTATGACCCTAGGCATTGTATTAGCTGTTTTTACTATGTTGTCTACGGCTCTAGGTGGTTATTGGTTAATACAAAATGGTACTTTAGTGGATGTAACATGGTCATTAGTGTCACAATTTGTAACTGGAGCCATTGCTTTCTATTTACGCTTTAGAGAACAATTTAAACTGCGTTTACAAATTAAAAAACAGTTTGAACATTACTTAGACCCAAGACAAGTAAAACAATTACAAAAAAATCCTGAATTACTAAAATTAGGTGGTGAGAAAAGATATGCAACTTTTCTTTTTACCGATGTAAGAGGTTTTACAAATTTATCAGAAAGACTAAAACCTGAAGAAGTTACAGAAATAATGAACAAAGCTTTAACGGTACAAGTTGAGTGCGTACAAAAAAATGGTGGCATGGTAGACAAATTTATTGGAGATGCTTGTATGGCTATATTTTCGGCACCTATGGATTTAGAAAACCACGAAGAAAAAGCAGTTAAAACAGCTATTGAAATGCAAGAAGCTATAAAAGAACTTAACAAAGAATTATCACATGAGATAGCAATAGGCGTTGGTGTAAACACTGGAGAAGCAGTAATAGGCAACATGGGCAGCTCAACTCGTTTTGATTATTCAGCGATTGGTGATGCGGTAAATACAGCAGCTAGACTAGAATCAGCCACCAAAGAAGCAGGAGTGGATATATTAATTGGTGAAAATACTGCACAAAGTGTTAATTATAAGCTAAAATCTTTAAAAGCAATAAAAGTTAAAGGCAAGGCAAAAGCTTTAAAAATTTATACAATAAAATAATATGGCTAGAAATTATAAAAAAGAATACAAAAATTATCACAGCAAACCTGCGCAAAAAAAAAATAGAGCTATGCGAAATGCAGCAAGAGAAATTATGAAAAAACTTGGCAAAGCTTTTACTGGTGACAATAAAGACGTGGCACATAAAGATAACAACCCTAAAAACAATAAACCGTCCAACTTGCAAATACAAAGCAAAGCAAAAAATCGTTCAAGGAAATAATATTCATGGCAACTACCAAAGAAGCTATTACTAAAATAGAAACACATGAAAAAGAGTGTTCTATAAGATATGCAAATATTGAAAAAAGATTAGAGGATGGTGCAAAACGATTTGATAAATTAGAAAATATGATATGGGCAGTATATCCATTTATATTAGTATCATTAGTGCTTTCTAGGTTTGTTTAATGCAAAAAACATTAAAAGTATTTTTTTTGTGGTTTATAAGTTTATTTGATACTAGGTATAAAATTACAGTATCTTTTAACAAAGAATATGGTGATGCAGATGATAAAAGTTACATATCAAAAAAAATAATTACCCAACAAGAAAACCATTTAAAGTTTCGCGATGAAAACAATAAATTGGTTGAGTATAGAAGCGCAGGTGGTTTAAATTATATTATTGAGGATGTGTAGTGCAACAATTTTTATTTGCAATAATACTAACTTTAGGTTTTACATCTTATTATTTATATAACCAAAACAAAGTTTTGACAGCAAATAACATTGTTTTAGAAAATTCTATAGCTACACAAGAAGAAGCTATTGCATCAATACAAGCTGACTTTGTTTTACAAACGTCACAGATGAATGAATTAACTCTTAAATCACAAGAAGCACAAAGAGAGCTAAATAGATATACACAGTTTATACAAAATTATGAATTAGCTGCAAAAATACTTGCAGACCCAGTAGAAATGGAAAGGAAAATAAATAATGGCACAAAACACATTATGGAAGACATTGAGAAACTCAGCAGTACAGTTGACAATCTTGATGATGGTTTGCAGTTGCAGCCTAATTCCGACTAAACAAATAGAAGTTACTGCAAAACCGCTTGAAAGAAAAATAGTGCAACCTGTTATGCCTAGAGAAATTGATTTGCAAGAACCTATGTGGATAGTAATTACACCTGATAACTGGGAAGATAAGCTTGCAATGATTGAAGAGCAGGAAGGAGAGTTAGTTTTTCTTGCAATGACTATACCTGATTACGAAGTAATGGCTTATAACATGCAAGAGTTAAAGAGATACATTAATGAACTTAAAGAAGTTGTTGTTTATTATAAAAAAGTTACTACAAATACTGAGGAGTAAAACTATGAAAATATCGCAAGGTGGAATTGATTTAATTAAATTTTATGAAGGCTGCCCTACAGACAGTAGCGGTAATGCGGTTAGTTACAGATGCGCCGCCAATAAAAAAACAATAGGTTTTGGCAGCCTCAAGCTTATTGACGGTAGTCCTGTAGAAGATAACATGACAATTACCAAGCAAGATGCCGAAGACTTGCTTGCTCATGAGCTACACGAATACGAAGGTTACATTAATAACATGGTTAAAGCAGACCTAAATCAAAATCAATTTGATGCTCTCGTATCGTGGGTATTTAATTTAGGTCCTTCAAACTTTTCTAGTAGTACGTTACTTCAGAAAATTAACATTAAAGATTGGGATGATGTTCCAAACCAAATTAAAAGATGGAACAAAGTTAATGGTGTGCCAAACGAAGGATTAATGAAACGAAGAAACTCAGAAGCTTTGTTGTTTGAGGGCAAAGAATGGGGTACAGTCTGATTGACATGTTGGTTTGTAGATATTCACGGATATCTCCTCTCTCTCTTCAAACACATGTCATGGAGAATCAGCAGTCCTTTATATTCCGTTGGTTCTCCACCTAATGCTAAATTTAGAAAATATAAAATCTTTTGATGCTTTGTCTAAAGACGAGCAAGTAGAAGCTCTTACTCTTATAGATAAATGGAAAAACTTAAATGCACGAGACAGATGTAGAGGTGATTTTTTAGAATTTGTAAAATTTCATTGGGACGGCTTTATAATGGGTAGACACCATAAAATACTTGCCGAAAAGCTAAACAGAATATCACAAGGCAAATGCAAAAGACTTATGGTTATGTTGCCACCAAGACACTCTAAATCAGAGTTTGCTTCAACTTATTTTCCTGCATGGATGATGGGTTTAAATCCAAGTCTTAAAATTATACAAGCTACTCACACAGCAGAACTAGCAGTAAGATTTGGTCGTAGAGTTCGTAACATTATTGATAGCGAAGAATATCAAGCAGTATTCCCTGACATTAGTTTGTCAGGTGACAATAAATCAGCAGGTCGCTGGACTACCGATGATGGTGGTGAAGCTTTCTATTCAGGAGTGGGTGGCGCAATAACAGGTCGTGGTGCAGATTTACTTATAATTGATGACCCACATTCAGAGCAAGATGCTATGTCACCAACAGCTATGGATGCAGCTTGGGAGTGGTATACATCAGGACCAAGACAAAGATTACAACCCGGTGGAACCATAGTTTTAGTTATGACGCGTTGGAGTACAAAAGACTTAGCAGGCAGGTTGTTAAAAAGACAATCAGAAACACACGCTGACCAATGGGAAGTTGTTGAGTTTCCTGCAATTATGCCTGACTCCGAAGAACCTTTGTGGGGTGAGTTTTGGAAAAAAGAAGAACTATTGTCTGTAAAAGCATCATTACCTATAAGTAAATGGAACGCACAGTGGATGCAAAACCCTACTGCTGAAAGTGGTTCTATAGTAAAAAGAGAGTGGTGGCAAACATGGGAAAAAGAAGGCATACCTGATTGTGGTTGTATTATACAAAGCTACGATACTGCTTTTAGCGCAAAAGAAAGCGCTGACTACTCTGCAATAACTACATGGGGAATTTTTGACCCTGAAGACGGAAGCGAAAATGCAATAATTCTTCTAGATGCAAGTAGACACAGAGTAGACTTTCCTGAATTAAAAAAATTAGCATTAGAAGAATATAAATACTGGGACCCTGACATTGTGCTTATAGAAGCAAAAGCTAGTGGCACACCTCTTACACAAGAGCTTAGAAAGATAGGCATACCTGTACAATCTTACTCACCTAGCAGGGGTCAAGACAAGGTTGCAAGAATGAACTCTATTGCACCTATGTTTGAAAGTGGTATGGTATATGCAACAGAAGATGCTTTTGCAGAGGAAGTAATCGAAGAATTAGCAGCTTTTCCATTTGGCGAACACGATGACTTTTGTGATTCATCTACTATGGCTTTAATGAGAATTAGACAAGGTGGCTTGATAGAATTGGACAACGATTATGCAGATGAAATGTCATTTGATAGAAAGGCATTAACATATTACTAATTTTATGGATATAATAGAAAACTATGGCAATTGAAAGACAACTAGGCACCGAAAATAACCCTGATGTAATAGACCAAAGCAAGTCTGTAGATGTTGGACTAGAAACCTTTAATGTAGACACGCCTGAGCCAACATTTGATGAGTCTTTGTTGGATTCTATGGAAATTAACATTACTGACGAAGAAATATCTTTTGATGAGCCTATGGAAGAAGAAGAAGAACAGATACCATTTGACGCTAATTTGGTAGATTTTTTAGATGATTCAGTATTAGGTTCGTTGTCTTCACAACTATTAAACGCTGTAGACAATGATAAAGAGTCAAGAAAAGAATGGGAAAAAACATACACCGATGGTCTTAAATATTTAGGCATGAGGTTTGACGAACAAAGAAGTCAACCCTTTGAAGGCTCTTCAGGTGTCATACATCCAATTTTAGCAGAAGCTGTTACTCAATTTCAGGCACAAGCATACAAAGAACTATTACCCGCCCAAGGACCTGTAAAAACACAAGTCATTGGTCAAAGAAACATGAATACAGAAATGCAAGCTGAAAGGGTTTGTGAGTTCATGAATTATTACATTATGAATGAAATGCCTGAATATGACCCTGATTTAGACCAGTTGTTGTTCTATTTACCATTATCAGGTAGTGCATTTAAGAAAGTTTATTACGATGCAGCAAAAAATAGACCTGTATCAAAATTTATACCTGCTGAAGACATACTTGTGCCTTACGAGGCAACTGATTTGTTAGGAGCAGAAAGAGTAACGCACATAGTATCAATGAGCAGCAATGAAGTAAGAAAACTACAGCTTACTGGATTTTACGCTGATGTAGATTTACAAGACGGTCAAACTGCAACAAGAGATGAAATATCAAAAGAAATAGATAAGATATCAGGCGTTGAACCTGATTACACAGGTGATGAACAAAGAAAATTATTTGAAATACATACAGTAGCAGAAATAGAAGGTTTTGAAGACATGGATGATGAAGGAGAGCCAACAGGTCTAAAAATACCTTATATCATTACTATAGACGACTCATCTCAACAAATTTTATCTATAAGAAGAAACTATGAACCTGAAGACCCACTTAGAAATAAAATAAACTACTTTGTACAATACAAGTTTTTACCGGGACTAGGTTTTTATGGACTAGGTTTATCACACATGATTGGTGGTTTATCAAAAGCGTCTACATCAATACTAAGACAATTGATAGATGCAGGTACTTTAAGCAACTTACCAGCAGGCTTTAAGGCAAGAGGAATAAGAATTAGAGATGAAGCCTCACCATTGCAACCCGGTGAATTTAGAGATGTTGATGCACCCGGCGGCGCACTTAAAGACTCTTTGATGCCATTGCCGTACAAAGAGCCAAGCAGCGTATTATTTAGTTTACTTGGTTTATTAGTGGATTCAGGCAAAAGATTTGCAGCAATAGCTGATATGAATATAGGTGATAGTAACGCTGCCATGCCTGTAGGCACAACTGTAGCTTTATTAGAAAAAGGCACAAAAGTAATGAGTGCCATACACAAAAGATTACACTATGCACAGAAAAACGAATTTAGAATTTTAGCAAAAATATTCCAAGAATTTTTACCACCTGTATATCCATACGAAACAGGAAGCGGTGTAAAAGAAGTAAAAATAGAAGACTTTGATAGAAGAATAGATGTAATACCTGTATCAGACCCTAACATTTTTTCTATGAGTCAAAGAGTTATTATGGCTCAAGAGCTTTTAACAATGGTTCAATCTAATCCACAATTACATGGTCCACAGGGCATTTATGAGGCGTACAGAAGAATGTATGCAGCTTTAGGTGTAGATAATATAGAAACATTATTAATGCCACCGCCTGACAATACACCTAAACCTGTAGATGCAGGTATTGAAAATAGTGGATTATTACAAGGTATGCCACAACAAGCTTTTCCTGAACAAAACCATGAGGCGCATGTAGAAGCACACAAAAGTTTATTTTTAACACAAGCCGTAATGATGAATCCACAATTGCAATCAGTAATAATTGCACATGTTATGCAACATTTACAGTTTATGGCTACACAAATGGCAGAACAACAATTGCCACCTGAAGTGCAACAACAGATACAACAATCTATGCAACAAGCACAACAGATGCCGCCACAAGAGCAACAAGGTTTACAGCTACAAATACAATCAATATTAGAAGGCTATAGCTCGCCAATATTGGCACAATTATCTAACGAATTTTTATCTTCAGTACAACCGCCACAGCAAGCAGACCCACTTGTTGCAATAAGACAACAAGAGCTTGGATTGCGTGATAAAGAAATTGACATGAAGAATCAACAGTTTATGGCTAAAGAACAACAAGATGCCATGGAGCAAGGAACTGAGCTACAACTACAGCAACAAAAAGCTGACCAACAAGCGATGATTGGCAATGAAAAAAATGACATCGCAAAACAAAGATTAGAACAACAAGCTGAGTTAAAATTAATAGACTTACAAGCGAGGATGAACAAATGACAAGTTCAATAAATGAAAAAATAGTAGAACAAATAAAAGCTAAAAAAGCTGAAATAAAAGCTACAGAAAACCCAACAAACGAAGTAACAAAGGTTGCACCTGTAGAAACAACAGAAGTAAGAGCAAGAGATGACAAGGGTCATTATGTTGCAGATGACTTAAGCACTCCTGATGTTAATGAAGCATGGGAAGGTGGTAAAGCACCTAAAAAAGCAAGCAAAAAAGTTGCTAAGAAAAAAACTACAGCTAAAAAAGCTACAGCTAAAAAGAAAGCTACAACAAAAAAAAATAAATAGGAGCAAGCAATGAAAGCAAAAACTTCAATAAAGATAAAAGGTCAAGGAAGTATACCTTTGTCACAACCAAAAAAAGTTAAAGTAGATTCTGCACATAAACCCGGATATGGTAAAGGTGTAAGCAGAGGTAAAGGTTCTGCTTTAAGAGGTAATAAATTTAACGGAATTTTTTAAATTATGGATATGTATGATTTTATTCATGCAATCCGTAAGGATTTGAGTGAAAGAGAGGAGCAAATCAAAGATATCTTAATGTCAGGCGGCATAAAAGATATGGAAAAATACCAATTTTTAATGGGCGAAATATCTTCATTATCCTATATTCATGATAAGATAAAAGAACACTTACATGAAAAAGGAGAGATAAATGAAAAGTGAGCCTAAAGAAAAAATTGTAGAAGAACAACAAGAAGAAACTATTAACTTGGACAAAGCGTTTGTTGAAGAGGACGACAGAGTTTTAGACCCAAGTTTATTAGATAAAAGTATTCTTGAAAGGATGCCTCAACCTACAGGTTGGCGTGTATTGGTACTACCTTACAAGGGTAAGGGTGTATCAGAAGGTGGAATCCAGTTAGTAAAGGAAACCATTGACAGAGAAACCCTAGCAACTGTTGTTGCCTATGTCGTAGCCATGGGTCCTGACTGCTATAAAGACAAAAAGAGATTTGAGTCTGCGTGGTGTAATAAAGGAGAATGGATATTAATAGGTAGATATGCAGGTTCTAGGTTTAGGTTGGCTGATGAAAGCGAAGTCAGAATCATCAATGATGACGAAGTGATAGCCACTATTTTAAACCCTGATGACATTGTTTCAGTATAAGGAGAAATTATATGGAAGAAGTAAACAAAGAAAATCAGGTTCAAGCAGAAGAAGAGCTTATTGTAGATGTTGTAGAAACACCTGCTAATGAAGCGCAAACTGAAGCAACCGAAACCAACTCAGGTGGTGACGATGAACTTGATAAATACACTAGAGGTGTATCAAAAAGAATTAATAAATTAAACGATAAAATTAGAGAAGCTGAAATAAGAGCAACCACAGCAGAATCTAAATACAACAATTTATCCAATGAGTATGCTTCGGTAAAAAGCAGAGCTGCTACTTTAGACAAAAGCTATACTGAAGAATATGAAAACAGAGTAAAATCTCAAAGGTCACAAGCAGAAGACTTATACAGAAAAGCAAGAGAAACTAACGACCCTGATTTAGAAGTAAAAAGCGTAGAGCTTTTAAATAAAGTATCTTTAGAAGAAGAAAGGGTAAGATTAGCTAAAGTTCAGTTGCAATCTCAACAAGAACAAAGTTTTCAAAATGCGCCACAAAGTGTACAAAACACTCAACAACCAGTGTATGATAAACCTAAGCCTGATTCTAAAGCAGTTGATTGGCAAGAAAAAAATGACTGGTTCCAAAAGGATAGAGTCAAGACATACACTGCAATGGGTATTCATGAGGATTTGATAAACGAAGGTTTTGATGGTTCAGATAATGAATACTATGAAGAATTGGACAAAAGAATGACAAAGGTTTATCCTAATTTAAGGAATGAACCTCAAGGCGTTTCAAAGGATGCGAACTCATCTGTGCAAAGAGTAGCATCTGCTTCCACTGGAAGTCGCCAAGGAACACAAGGGAAGAGAAGCGGTATTAAGATTAATTCTAACCATGCTTCAGTAAAGAGTAACCTGAAGCCGTACGGAATGTCACAACAAGAGTGGTTAAAACGTGTTGGTAAAGAAATAGTTAAAATTGAAGGAGCAAAATAATGGATTTAGATGCAATTGATAATGTAACGCGCGAATCTCGTGATGGTGAGCAACACGATAAAAAGGCTAGAAGAAAACCATGGCAGCCTGCAAGGATGCTTGAAACTCCACCCCCACCTGAAGGTTTCCAATACCGATGGATAAGGGCAGAGTATGTAGGAATCGAAGATAGAAACAATGTTTCTGCTAGAATGAGAGAAGGATGGGAATTTGTCAGAGAAGATGAATTACCTAATTTCCCTTTACCTACTATTGAGCATGGAAGACACGCAGGAGTCATATCAGTAGGTGGATTGATATTGGCAAAAATACCAGTAGAGACTGTTGATGAACGAAACGAACATTATAAAAATCGTAATGTGCAACAAAACGAAGCACTCGATAATACAATGTTTAATGAAGTTCAAGGCAACAATCGCTATGTTAAATATAATGCTGATAGAAAATCTCAAGTATCATTTGGTAAAAAAAGGTAGGATAAAAATATGGCGAATAAAGACGCTTCATTTGGTCTAAAACCTGTAAGAATGATGGGTGGCTCACCCTATTCAGGCGGACAAAGCCGTTACAGAATAGCTGCAAACTACGGAACTAGCATTTTCCAAGGCGACTTGGTTATGCAGGTAACTGGAGGCGGTGTAGAAATACATGCTGACGGTGGAACTGTTCCAATAGTTGGCGTATTCAACGGTTGTATGTACACAGACCCAACAACATCAGAGCAAGTATTTAGTAATTATTACCCTGCAAGCACGAACGCTTCAGACATAATTGCTTTTATACATGACGACCCTAATACGGTCTTCGAAGTCCAAGCAGACGACACTTTTCCAGTGGCTGACTTGTTTGGTAACTTTGATATCGTCTATACAAACTCAGGAAGTACCTTTACAGGTATCTCAGGTGCAGAGTTAGACGTGACAACAGGCGCAACTGCAACAAGTTTGCCGCTAAAAGCAATTGACGTAAGTCAAGACCCTGATAACTCAGACGTTGCTTCAGCAAACACTAATGTTCTAGTTGTAATTCAAAATCATATAGCAGGCGTAAAAGGCGCAGGCTTAGCATAAGGAGTAATTAGATGGCTATTTCACGCGCACAATTGGCGAAAGAACTGGAACCCGGTCTAAATGCACT
>Ga0209535_1001447_pt1 | contig 16172 bp, 11 predicted proteins | sample LinPmetageLP28_FD_184041 | JGI IMG/M metagenome (GOLD analysis project Ga0209535, IMG submission 184041) | Marine viral communities from the Pacific Ocean - LP-28 (SPAdes) (version 2) | ecosystem: Environmental > Aquatic > Marine > Oceanic | place: Pacific Ocean | collected 2009-08-22 | reverse complement strand
AAACACCGCCCGCTTCAAATGTATAAGTTCCATCATATGTTTCGGGTGCAACGAAAGACTCGGGATCATTCTGGATACCCAGGTCTAGTGGGTCCAGAATGGTTTTCCCGATGTCTTTCTTACGCCCGATTGTAAAACCAAAAATATCAATTGCCATTCACATTACTCCTAATTATTAAAATATTTATTATTAAAATGTCTGATCCGCGACGGCGTCGGCCGACGCAGATGTGATCTTATTTATATCATATGAAATATAATCATAACGAACTGTTGCGTTGAATGTAAGCAGAGCATTCTTTTCAGCGGCGTTTAATTGGACAGGACCAATACCTGTGAGCCAACAACCCACTAAGGTGAATTGTTTTATAACTGGTGGAGTTGCACCACCACCTTGGGTGTCTAAGTGCTGTATAGTCCAGTTTCCTCGATTACCTGTTTCGAAACCAGCAGTTGCATCATTTGTTTCGTGATCATTGATGCCTTTTTGCCATGCTTGGAGTGCGTTATAAATTTGTCCCCCTTGCCCTCGATCGTCAAGAATTGTTAAATTCCATGGCATGTAATCTCTATCACCGGGAATATAAACGGTTCTGCCCCTATAGTTTACAGGAATTTCTCCTATTGCAATCTCTGGTAGATTGAAAGCATATGCATGAAAAACATCAAGTGCAGTGCCATCAGGTAATGTTGCTTCAATATCAAAGCGATTGGGTCGCGTTCCCCCGTAGAACGCCGACTTGAATGTGTCAATGCTATTTTTCTGAGCCATTAGTAGTTACCTCCTGAGATCAGCCTAGATCGGCTGACTCCGATTTGTTAGTGAAACGAATTCTGACGAAGTTAACAGACTTAGTTGGTTTGATTAAAATATCAGCTATGAACTGATTCGAGTCTATGACATCTGCTGTGTTATTAGTTTCGTCACATATAACTCTGAAGTCTGTAATACCTCTAGAACCCTGAATGCTTCTAAGAACTGGAGTCACTGCATTGACGAATAGGTTACGAGTTGTACTGTCATTGAGTTCGAAGAGAATTGTTCGAGCGGCTCTACCAATGATATTCTTGAGGTACACAAACAGTCTTGCAACATTAATTCTGCTTAATGTGCTTGTTGCAACTGCACCTGTCTTGTCACCGAACAACATAGTTCCTTCTCCAGCAAAACTTACTACTGGATTAATTTTTGCGGCGTATAGAGTATCTTGTTCACTGTCTGTTAGTTCTTTTGCTAACTTCACAACATCAAGAATCTGTCCTCTTCTTGCACCTGCTGGCGAGAACCATTGATGTGCAAGTCTATCTGTTCTTGCAAGGCATCCAGCAACATCGCATGTAAGCGGACTTGTGATGAGATCGGAATCTACCAAGAAATCTTCTGTTACTCTGTTGATGTTTCTGTGCTTTTTCTCACCATAAACATGTATGATGTTCTCGCTTGTACCGGGAACAACTGTCGCAGATCCTACTGCGGTGCCAGTTGTAATCCCTACAATACCAACACAATCATTTCTGAGTCCAACTACTGTTGCAATTTCATCATTGTGATCAGTTGGTCCAAAGAGGGAGTCGATTGTTACGAGTTTATCCGATGCTTTGACCTTTGCTGGAAGAATACCTGATCCAGTACCACCAAAGACTACTGCGACACCACCATATTGCAGGTAGTTGTGGACATTCCACCAGTCTTGTTCCCATTCACCAGTTGGTCCGTTTGGCCATCTTTCGAATGTTCCACCTGCGAATCGGTTACCACCGGCAGTCTGACCTCCAGAATATCCTCCGAAGGGTCCCTCTGCATTGTTACCAGAACCAGCAGATGTGCCATAAACATTAGGATAACCAGTCCCTGCGGCTGACTTAAGTCGTCCGAACCAGTCGTTGATGTTATCTACAACCATAAATTGATTTGTTCTGTCAGCGGTATATCCTACAGCATCAATAAGGGTGGCACCTTGAGCGCAGAGGTAGCCTCCTCTATGCGCTCCTCCGGATTCTGTACCACTAATCACGAATGAGTCATCGTTGACAATAACTGTTACATTCGGTCTAGCCATTTTTATCTCCTTGAGAATAAACTCTATCTGCTGTATTTAGCATTCATATGTTTTCGGTATTTGTGAACCGAATCTTTATGAAGTTGATGGATTTTGTTGGTTTCACTGAAACATCCACGATTAATTGATTGGAATCAATGATATCTGGAGTATTATTAGATTCGTCACATGTAATCTGATACTCGGATATACCACCATCTGCTTTTATTTTTCTTAGAAGTTGATCTATCGCTGTTGAAACTCTAGATCTAGTTGTCGAGTCATTCTGATCGAATAGAACATCACGAATCGCTTTTCCTACGAGTTTTTTTAGTTTTATAAAAAGAAGACTTACATTAATTCTAGAAAATGTCGATGTTTCTTCTTTTCTGGTTTTATCACCAAAAAGAATATACTCTTCCAGATCATCTTCATATTTAATAAAATTAATTCTATTGTTGTATAAATTTTCTAATCTTTGATTTGTTGGTGTAGGTCTAACATATTTTGCATTTTTAATGATTCCTCTTTTTTGTCCCGCCGGAGATTTAAATTTTCCGTCCCTGATAGATCTAGATATACACCCGGATGCATCCACAGAAATTTTATTTGGAACTAGATAAGAATCATTTTCAAATCTATGGAAATACTTTTCACCTGCCGCAGCAAATTCAAATTCACCGGATGATGTAGATAAAAATGAATTTTCTATAGTTTGTTCTATGTTTATTGTATTAGCTGAATCTAGAATACTTCTATCTACATTTTCATTTGCATTCGGATCGGTAAAATCACTGGAACCACTACCTGCTTCATCTGCTGGACCAGAAATAACTTGCCTTAAAAACATCGTGATTCCTGTGGTGTATGAATTGGTCCAATCAAAACTTAACGGAGAGCCTGCAGTAACTCCCCTATAATCTTGTCCGCGAATCACATTTTCATAATGCATAAATGGTTTAAGGCCAGGAAAATCCCACCTATATAAGGAGAATTTCCGTATAGCATATGAGTTGTTATCTTCGATCCTGGGTCCAAAAATTGTAACTGAATGTGGATTTCCGGTCGGCGGACCGGTATAACTATAATAATCAATCATTCTAGTAGAATATTGAAGATAATCTCCCGGATCCTGCATTCCAAATATTTTCACGCTCTCATAAATATTATCACTAGATTCTAAGTCTCGGGGATTATTTGCAGTCCCAAAAAAATTAAGATTAACAGAATCCCTGTAGTTAAGTCTTGTCATATGTGGTACAGAATCCACATCAACAAAATTAAATTGAACGATGGCCATCAATCTCCTCCTTCTGATGTTGGTGCTTCGAATTGTATAGACATACCCGATGGAAAATCAACTCCAAATCCATATGAAACTAAATCAAATCCAAAGAAAGCACCTCCGTAATATATAAGAGGAGTTCTGATATTACTAGCTAGCATCTCGTTACATCTATAGGGAAGCAACATATTTGCAAATGTTCCCCCTCTCGCAAATCCCGGATGTGTGTCTCTCGTTTCTCCAGTCAACCAACTTATAGATTGTCCGACCGGATCCGTCACTGTGATTGCCTCGCCAGGATTAATATCTGGGAATTCTTGAGCGGTTCCGCCTATCATTTTGCCGTCCGTACCTCTGTAATCTAGATATAACTCCTGAAAACGATCCTCCAAACCTATAAACGCGCAATAAGTACTACCCTCCGCTGTTACTTGTGCTGTCGTTTCGTTTGGTCCAAATTCAATACATCTAAGTGGTGTATAACCACTTTCATCAAATTGTGCTTTATTTAAAGTATCAGGGAAGTTTGAATTTGCAGGAATACCACCGAATGTTCTTCCTACCTCAAAAACTGTTCTGAAGAAATCGGGAAGATCTGCACAGGTACAACCCCAAAAACGATTAAGTCCATTGTCTCTTTCTTCTCGCAGAAAATAACCAGGTCCCGTTGGATCATTAGATAATGTAGATCCATAAATATCCAAACCTCGGATTAAAGAAGAAGACCTGTGTCTGAATTCTAAATAATTTTGCTCCGCAGCATAAGCAGTAAATTTATTTTTATGTTCATTGGGAACTGCAAATTCTGTAATCACCGGACCGCCCGTTAAGGTTTCAAATCCCTCTCCGGTTTCGAAACGATTTGCGTGCCATCCTCGCAATGCATAATCTAATTCTTGAATAAAGAGACGGTCTGCAATTTCAAGGCCTCTTCCATTAGAGGGTACATGATATACTCCCAGTGCGCTTTGATTATAATTAGCAAAATCTTTATATAATTGCGTGGTGTGATATGATGATATGGATTTACTGTCAGACGGAGCAAATATCAAATTTTCAGATGTTGGTCTACTCATTCCAGTTAGATTGTATTGCTCTCTTGCTTTATCGAAAGTTTTTCTTATATCCATAAAATATGGAGTAAATGGTCTATGTCTGTTATTAATATTTAAATTAGGCAGATCAGTTTTTGTATTGAATGAGGAAGAAAATATTGTATTATTAGAATCATTACTTGCAAGATTTCCGTCAAATCCATAAAAGTATACCCATCTAAAAAAGTCACTATCATAGAATGCTCCTACGCCACCTAGATATCCAGTTCCATCTACATTTGCAGCTTCTGGAGTATTGTCATCTGGCCATCTTGAACCCACTATTCCTCCATTCATTCCGGTGGCTCCTGAAATTCCATTGAGTATTCTGTTATATAAAGAGGAACCTTCTGTGTTTCCAATTATTTCAAGAAGTCTTTCGCTATAAGTAGTTCCCTCTTTTCCATAAAACTTTATATCACCGGCCGGGTAAAATAAATCTCCTAATGTATAATCTGCACTACTTCGGTTTTTATTTGGGCTAGGTGTTCTTACTATTATTTTTTGGGTTGGTAAATCTGAAGCCAAAGATCCACTAATTCCTTCTGTTGTTGCACCAGATAACTGATATATACCTCCTATGTCAAGTCCAAGAAGATTTCTTACTAAAGTATTGGTAATTAAGTGACCATCTATTCCGGGAGCATCATAATTGGAATATATATGGGTTTCGTTATTATAAAATGCTGGGAGAGATCGAATAGGAATGTCTGCAAATTCCATCATAGTTGTTGCAAGATGCATGTCTCCCGTTCCTAGACCATAATCAGTGGAAAGTGTAACTCCTCCAGTATTTGGGTTATAGTTTCCAACTCCGGACGGATAAGACATCGTACTTACAGCATTATTATTTTCCCAATATTTTAAGTCTGAACTTATTCCATTAATTCCAAATGCTCCTCCTGTTAACCAAGCATTCACCACTTTAAATAAATATCCAGAACCTGATACCCCTTCGGGTTTATTTGTAATTCCAGTCGGGCCAGTTATTCCCGTTCCATCTGCTTCATCTCCCAATATTTGAGAAGTTGCTAAAGTAGTTATTGCAATACAGTCTCTTCTTTGATTTGCTATATTTCTTGCTATTTCATTATCTAAACCGTTTAAACATGTAATAGTATCGAAAGAATATTGATTCGATAAAAGTTTATTTGTAACTGAATTTACTTTACTGGCTGTAACACCCGTTTCATCGGGAGCCACTATAATCGCATTTCCTCCATACTCCATAAAATTAAACACAGACCACCAGAGCGTGTCCCAGTTTTTTACAGGTCCAAATGGCCATCTTGGCAAATTTTGATTTGCTAAATGATTTCCAAATGTAAGACCTTGTGTATAAATCTCATTAATTATATTAAGATCTCCCGTTAAAAAATCCGGATTAAAACTACTGAATATTCTAGATCTAAAATTTGGAAATTGATAATATATTTGAGATTCTAATAAATTTTCTGATCCTGATAAATTAATATTTCCCTCGACATTCATGAATAAATCTTCGGGAGATATATTGGCATTATTATTTAAAACGAGATCAGTTGATTCTTGGTTAGGTAATTCTTGGTAGCCATTTAATATAGGTAAATAATTTTTTGCGTAAAGGTAAGAGGATTCTGCACGAATAGAATTTGGTACTTTACTTACGAAAGGTTGCTTTAAAATAAAATCATAAGAAAAAATAGTATTTACATCAGTATCGATTGTTTCGTTTGTAATTCCTGTTGATTCAAAACCCGACAATCTATTCGACCATTCTTGAAAATTATCAACAAATAGTATTCCACTACTTCTTTCACTAGTGGTTCCAATTGCCTTTATTAAACCATCAAAATCAAAGAAAATGGTGGTATGATCTGCTGTTAATTCTCCGTTTAAATCAACGAAAAATGTATCATCATCTAAACTTGTATTTACATTGGGTAGTGTCATTGACTATTTTCTCCGTACCAGCGATCTGCGCCATCCCATTCGCTTTCAGTATGTAGCCCATCTACAAAGAAGCCAAACGGAACATAACTATTTTCTAGTTGTTCTATTTTTTTCTGGTAGATTCCTTTTCTTATGTCAGTTCCTGTTAATTCCTTAAAATATTCTTGTCTTGATGCCCAACAAAAAATAATCAGTGTCATAACAAGATCATCGTGATGTCCATCGTCTGCTTGATATGATGTTCTTTTAGATACAAAGGATATCAATTCAGATATAAGATTTTCGTCCTCTATTTTTATTTTGTCCTCTTCAACCATGCTTTTGAATACCGAACATCCAATTCTTTTGATCGGCAGTGTCGTTTTAACTCCGAGTGCAGTTTTTCCTTGCCCAGAAAATCCTCCCGATAAAACTTGACCACTTCTGCCTTTGCTATTCACGCTCAACACAAATTCGTTTTCCAAATCCGCATGTAAAATATCAGCAACTTGACCACCAATATCATTTATCTCAATGAGAATCCATGCGTCATTATAATTTTTTGCTATTGTGTGTATAGTTGTAGGGAAAAGAAGAGGGGGTATTGTGTTATTATAAAATGTTGCCACAATTTTATAGGGCATTTGACTCGTATCAATTATTGTAAATGCACTGTTATCTTTTCCTTGCCCTCTTGCAACATCTACACACATAAAGTAAATGTGATCTTCTTTCGGTTCCTCGTATATTCTCAATCCATCTGGCGTCATCTTTATTGGTTTATTCGGGAACATCTGTTTTAGTTTGTATGATTCGATAAGTGTATTAGAGGATCCAACAAAGTCACATTCAAATTCTGATTGAAATTGCTGTTCGTTTGTGTTTCTTATAGTCTCTTCTCTCCATTTATCGTCACGAAGAGGACCACCTGCATACAGGGGAACTTGACTCCAATGAACTTCTATTGGAACATATTCATTTCTCAGTGGATCATTTTCAGGTCTCGTTGCACCTATCCAATATGTGTAAAACATATTAAGACCATTTGGTGTAGAAACCATAAGAACCTTAGTAGAAGTACCAGATGTAATCGTGGGATATACAGAACTAAAGAATTCTTCGGCAATGTTTTGAGGAACATGGGCGAATTCGTCAAGGAAAATCATGTTGAATGAACCACCACGAATTGCTGATGCAGATGTAGAAGATGCTACAATTTTAGATCCATTTTCTAATTCGATGGATCCTTTGTTCCACTCCACAATACCCTGCTGTAACCATAGGGGAAGATATTCGTATGCTAATTTTAGACGATATAGAATTTCACGCGATGTTGCTTGCTTGTTTGCTAAAATTGCGACATTCATGCTCTGATTGAATAAAATATAATGAAGGATATATGCTACTATAGTTGTAGACTTACCGCTCTGTCTTGGTAGTTTAGCAATAACAAAACGATTATTATGAACTTTTTCTACAATATCTTTTTGATAATCATACAGATCAAATGGGACAAGACCTTTGTCGAGAGAGACAACTCTAATATATTTTTGAATAAAATATGCAGGATCTTTCGCACATTTTACATACTCTTTAATTTGATCTTTGGTAAAATCAATCTGCACACCAGCAGGTTTTAAGTTTGCATTTCCTAAATATCCATTACTCATAATTAATCACCAGTTATTTTTTTGTGTTGACTTCTTTCTGGGTTTACTAAATCCTGCAACTCTGATGTAGAACCAACATAAAATGAATTGTTCGTGGTATTTTTCTGCACTAACTTTGTGTCTTGCTTTCTAACATCTTTTACCTTCTTGTGTATATCCATTAAGTCTTTATTTACATCTGCAACAGTTTTAATCATCTGAGAAACTACTTCATACGCTCTTGGATGATCTCCCTCCTCTGCAACTCGTAAAATTCCACTAATTGCAACCTCTCCTGTTTCTACTAAACTCTTTAGAGATTTTCTTGCATCATTATAATCTTTTTCTACATCATCTTTATTTTCTACTGTTATAGACTTAGGTTCTATCTTTACGATAGGTGATTTTTCTGCATCATAATTTACTCCCAATGATTCTTCAATTGATTTTGATTCATGGTGTGATTTCATATGTAACATCTCCACTTGTTCCTGTTGCGTAATCACCAGTAACCTGCGCTCTTAAGATCTGAGGATCGCTTATAGAATCATACTTGTACATATCTATTACATCTAATGTAACACCTTCAATAGGCTTGCTAGTTGTAATCGGTCCATAGACATAACTTTTTGCAGTAAAACTTAAAGTAGAAACGACGGATCTTCTCGTTTGAAAATCACCAGCGTAATCTTCCTGAATCTGCATAGCATTTAAATTGATGGGAACATCAACCTTGGTATGAGCAGGATTTAAATTAAGTGTCATGTTAAAATTTGGAGAGAAATATGGAAGTATTTGTTCTACAATTTGCAAATTTTCTTCAATGTATCTGGTAAAGATATACAATCCAAAACTTACATTATATGGAACTTCGTTATACATTTGATTCGAAGTTGCGCCATTTCTATATTCTTTTTTTCTTAACTTATTTGTTACTCTTTCAAGATCGTAAATAACTGCGGTAATATCAAATCCCATTGCAGGCAAAGTTACTTGAGTCTTTGTAATGTCATCGGAAATGGAACTCATATTTCTTATTCTTCTGATAAACTTTTCTTTCGGTGCATACGAAAGAGGAACTCTTATCTTTTCAGATAGATTATCAGATGAATCATATTTACCTATTTGAATTTGATTGAACAAATTACCAAATGCAACTACCAATTTTCTTAAAGATTCGTTATAGTAATATTGAAACATCAGTAATTACCCTCCGAGAATGGATCTTTATCCGTAAAGTCAATTATAGAAGATCCTTCTGATTGTAATTTGTCATTATCACCTGCTGTGATTCCTGTCGGATCCATTGGTATGACGATATCACCACTCAGTCCTTCTCTGTTAGATTCTAATTCGTCGATTATTGTCGCTCCCGTATTGAATTCTTCATTGCTATATGTGAAGACTTCGCATTGTAATTGGTAAGAATATAGTTTACCAACTTGATAAAATGGATTTTCATGCTCTACAAAATTAATTTCAAACATTGTTCTGCTAAGAGGAAAAAATACTAAATCACCTTCTCTGGGTCTTTTGATCGTAGGAAGAAATGTCGTTATTTCTTGTTCAAACCTTTTTCTTGCTACAATCAAATTCATTCTATCTTTAATATCAAGACCTATTTGAGAAAGTACATCACCAGGTCCTTCGAACCCAGCAACTGATTCTATGTACATTTCTAACGGAAAACTATTTGTAAATGTACTATTGGGATCTTCACCCAAAATTTCATCTAAATTGGCTAAAGTTCTAGGAATGAATATCATATCCTGTCCCATTGCCTTTATTGTTTCCACGGTAAGATCTCCTACCAAATCTTGTTCGTTGGAATTTCCTTGTCGAATGTACGGATTAGTTGCCATTTAATTATCCAGTCATGAAGTCCACTGGAAGTTCATAACTTCGGAGGGCGTCTTGCTCGATTTGTATAATCTCCGCATTTGCTTCTGCGACGATTTGACCACCCCTTAGCATTACACCGCCCGGAAGTTGAACCCCATCGAACTTAGAAAGATTCTGTCCCCATTGTCTTTTAACCAACGCAGTAAAATATTCTTTAAAATACCTGTCGTTATAGATCTGGGTAAAGATTTCTGGATTTAACGAAACATAAGTCTCAAAGCAAAGATAATCACCAACATCCAACTCTTGTCCCCAGTCCATTGGAATGTGAACTCTATTGGAAACCTTGTTAAAGGTTAATGGTTTTTCTGGATTAAAAAGATCTTGTATTAGAGTAATATATCTCTTAGTTGAATCATAAGTAGACAATCCAAGAGCAGAACTGCCTCCTAAACCACGATTGATTCCAAAGTAATCACTCAGAGCCATTTGATACCTAATATCAAACATGTTTATATTTGCAAAATCAGAAAACTGAAAGACTTTGATTACACTAACAATATCTTTTCCGGTAGGTTGATCAGCAGCAGTTGATCCGTTTATAGAACCAAAGGAGTCTGTATTAACATACCTGTTAGTAATATCTTCTTGTGTCACTTGATGTCTAAAATACGCTCTTTCGACACCATCAAAGTGACGCTCTTGAAAGTACTCAAGTGCGTCTTCTAGGCGATCTTCGGCTTGCTCGTGATCAACATTGATTTCGATCACGGGTGCGCCTAAGCGTCTAAAACTATAGTTTATTAACTCTTCTTTCGAGGAGATTTTAGCCATTAGTTGCTCCTTCGAAGTATGTATCTAAATCAATCTTCTGTTTTTTCTTTTTCCAGAAGTTTACGCAGTTCTTCGGGCATTTCTGGCATAGAAACAGGAACTTCTTCCATTTTTTCATAAGAAATTTGTTCAATGTAATACCTTCTAGTTACCGGATCACTTGCTTCGTCTGGATCACTTGCTTCGTAATTTGTAAATCCAGGCATTTGGAGTGGACAATTGAGACGAGGATAATCTAATTTACTGTATTCGTCCCCGTCACCCAATAGCCAAGTTCCTGGCTTGTCACCACAACCACATCCCCCACAGTACATCTTACCTGCTTGTACAGTGCTTTCCTTGAGATGTTCGCATGGAGGTAGTTCATTGCTATCTCCCAAGCAACTTAAAACTCTAAGTTGCTTGATGGGTTTAGTTGTCTTTTTGTTTGTTAGACCTCGGGAAGCGATCGAGGTTGCGAAACTTTTTACCATTGACACCTTGGACTGCTGGCTTTGCTCTACCTGCTTTCTGAACTCTTTTTTCGCTTCCTCTGGGGATTTTCCCTGATCATCACCCTTTTTGTTGCAACCGCAATCACCCATTTGAAATCTCCATTATGTTATAAGTATTCTTCGTACTAGAGGTACTGACAGAGGTGTAGTTCTGTCAATATAAAATCTTAATCCATAGTTATTTATATTAGCGTCATAAGCGAAATTTTGACCCCACAGATAAGATTTATTTCCAATAATTTGTCTACCAAGAATGCTAGATTCTTGATCCGATTTGTCTTTACTACTATAGAATGTAGACGACATTATATTAGTTCCAAAATAGCCTGGTAAAATCATTTTGGATGCTCGTTCTGTGGCATTAACTTTATCATACAAAACAGTCTTGGATAAATTTTTATGAATAAAAGAGAGTTCATCTATACTAGGAATATACCAATCATTGAAACCTTTGGTTGTTAGACTTCGTATGTCATTGTACAATTGTGATCTTGGTCCAAGATAATCTTTATTATTTCCGTATGTGTTATAAAATCCATCATAGTAAGATGTGGGATATGCTTTCTTTTTATCAGAAGGTTCCATTGCTCTGTATAAAGTTCTTTCAGATAATAGTGTTACATCACTCGGATCCCCATAGAATCTTGGATCTAAAATTATAGCCCATTTTCCTGATTGCTGACCATAACCATAATCTCTAGCAGTATCGCTTGTCAAAGAATTCGTTCTTTCATTCCTGTATGAAATTTGACTTTGACCCGGTTCGAATGTTCCTATATAAATCCCACCTTGATATTCTTCACCTATATTGGGTGTGGTAATTGTATCCGAAGATACTGACGGTGGATCGACAATTAAAGAACCGCTTGATTTATTTGGGGGGTATAATCCACCGCTTGATCCGTCACATGAAAGACTTTGATCTGGCCAGAATCCATTTACTTTATCGCATTCTGATTCTGTTTTTCTGCTGCAAGTATGTTCAAATATATTATTAGTTACACTAATTTCGTAGCAAGATCCAACAACATCTTCTCGTGGCAATCTTTGCTGTTCTTGTTGACCACCATCAGATCCATCACCAGTTTCGCAAAATGCTGGATCATTTCCGTTATACTGCCTTCCGCACAGGGTGTGTGTATCATTCTCTCTTGTTCCTCCATACTGAGGAGTATAATCTGTAGTTGCTAAATTACCACATTCTAATGATGTGCATAGATTTACACATTCTATATCCCCAAGAGTCCCGTCAGAATTAGTAGTTTGATGACAACAAGATCCGGGAACTCTAACATCAGTTCCGTAATCATTGCATAAGTTTTTTAGTTGAGTAATTTCAGACAAAGGTCCGTAAAACCAATTTCCTCCATAACGATTACATTCGCATTGAGATGTGTTTTCTTTTATTCCAAATCTCTTAGGATTTAAATCTTTATCTAAAATATTCGCTCCAGATTGAAGATAATATGTATTATATCCACCTTCACCGGCATCAAGTGCATCAAGGAATGTGTTAAAATTTCCATCGTGTTCTTTTATATAAGAACAAGCGCAGCATGTACCAGTCAATCCCCGATCAGGGCATTGAATCGTGTCCAATTCCCCTAATTGAAAATACCCACCTTGTTTGTTGCATTCAGATACGGTAGCGGAAATTTTAGTTCCATCAGGAAGACAGCATCCTCCCTGAGAAGATTCTTCTTCTCCATAAAAAGCCACTGTTTTAATTCTGGATCTGAACTGTGTTGACATTAGATTGAATCCATATCGGGTGGTAATTCTTCTCTATGATTTCTATTCAAGAATATGTTTTCGAAACATTCTTCGTCGGTCGATCCGCAGAATCCTGTTGGGCAACAATATCTATCTCTTGGACAGTCTTCGTTGGAATCGCAAGTAACTAAGTAGGGTGGGAATGGTGTATTCTCTCCGTCCAGTAAACCTAAGAGACCTAGATCACAAGCACTGTTACATGAAGCTGTGTTTCCCACAAATCTAGTTGCATCAGACTGATTTGGTGTTCCCGGACAGATTACTGCCCAGCAATTACCATTATCATTAAGATTCATATCATTAAATTCCAGACTAAACTCAACTTTATTTCTGCTATATTCACTGCACCCAATTCCACTAGCACATAAACCAGGTCCACCGGGATCTTCCGTGGGAGGACAATCACACCGAGAATATGCAATATTCGGATCTTGCTCGCAATTTGCTAAACTGCACTTACATGTTCTGTGGCATGTGTTATTGTTACCCGGATCATAAGTATTACCCCACTCTGGGTTATTTCGGCAATCAAAGTCTGCGTCAGGTCCTGTACCATCGGGTGTTGCCGGTCCGTTTGAACAAATGTTATCTTGGTATTCGCACGGACATGGGGCAACCAAATTCGAGTTAATGCATTCGTTCCATTCCCCAGTCGAAGGATCGAAGAATCCTCTTTTTACATTTCCCAGAAGAGGACATTGTATGCATTGCTTGAGTTCTTGAATTATTCTCTTGGGTGAACTAGTTTTTTCTAAAAACTCCTCTTCTTCCAAACTGTTTGGCGGGAATCGATCTATACAATCTTGACATTGGAAATTAGGTCGATCATTTGCTTCACCTTGCCAGTTTTCTCCACTGCATAATTGACATATGCAATCGTTGGATGCATTCTTCATAAAATCAGTAGATGTTCTGGTTACTTCATTACAATCAAGTGCTTCTTCTAAAATATCTGAGGCATCAAAAATCGGCGGCTGGCCTTTACAAAATTCGCCAGTATCGCAACATATTACACCGGCCGGGCCGCCGTAACAGTTGCTTTTTGAAATGTATCCCTGTAGATCTAAGAAAATTTGTCTCATTTTCTGTGCAATTTTATTTCTTTCGTCATTCATGACTCTAACTAATTGTCTGCACAATTCGATGTGAGGTACTTCATTGCACTCTGTTCCGTATTCCTCATCTGCGCATATAAATCCACCCTTATCTCTATTCCACCGTTGTGGTGGAGTATCCAGATTCCCTGTTGAAGAGTGTAAAATATTTTCGTTCTTGCATTCGGTAAATGCATCCCAGTTATCTCGCCATTCTTCTGGGACATTTTCTACAAGATCTTCCGCAGAAGAATCCGCAGCGGTAGTTTGACAGGCATTTTCAAATCTAGCTAGATCACATTGGGGACCGGGGTCTTGTATACATGCGCACGGAATTCCACTGCACGAAGTGCATATGTTCACATCAGAGAAAGAACCGACTTGTTTCCCATCATTGGTTGTCCAAGATTTTCCGTCCAATCCTGCATTACAAAATCCTTTTTCATTACCACCTGATTTTAATGTGTTATATACTGATTCATTCACCAATCCACAATGCTGACAATATTGACAGAGTTTTGCAGTTTCTATTTCACTTGCAATTCCATCTTTCCAGTCTGATGTGGTGTCGTTGAGATCCACACACATTTCATCGAGAACATCAAACATTTCGGTGATACTACTATTTTGTTGCAATGACCCAATACAGTTTTCCGAAGGAGGTCCGGAGTTAATTCCCTCGCAATGATCTCCATATGCACAAATTATATTTTTTAGTCTGGCTTTAAATGTTTCCCATAGTGCGTCACCTCCACCACTAGTGTTACGCAACTCAATATACTCTTTAGGACACTCGGAATCAGTATCATCAAGTACTTCTAAATCTAAAAATGTAGATCTAATGTTAGAGTCTAACCATTGATCTAAAGTGCCATCACAACATTTAGCGGCTGCATCAGGTGTTATTGCTTTCTTTACAATAGTAGAAACATTGCCAAAATTACCGGGGAAGAAATCCCATGCCTGTATATCTCGATCTGGGCAGCAGCCGGGGGTGACGGGTGCATCTGGGCAGTTAGGTATTGAGGCGTTATCGTATTTTTCCTGTAAAATTTCACTCATATTTGCTAAAACATCATTTAAACCTGCATCAAAACTTTCACAGAATAACTTCGTGTTTGATCCCGGACAATTTCCACCTTCACCTGTAAAATCGTCTTTGCATTTAGCAAAATCTAATTCACACATATATTTTGCAATTATTTTCTCATAATCGTCTAACCAGCATTTCCAGTAATCAGAAGTTCTAGATTTACAGTTTTGGCACATATTCCAAATGACACCAGTATTATTAATCATGTTTGATAAATCTGTACCGCACAATTGCTGACGAACACATGCAGATTTACATAACAGTGGACCGCAGTCTTCTCGTTCAGAACCTTCTTCACCGCAACATAAACTAAAATCGGGCGGATCACCCGGTCCTTCGCCGTTTCCTCCACCGTTATTCGTTTTGTCCTCCTCTTTCTCTTCTACGGGGATGGGTGGATCGTCACCACCGCCACCGGGACTTGGGCAGCAATTGGCATCGTAAAGGCTTTCGCAATTACATCCTTCTTCACCTTCAACTTCAGTAAAACCTTCTGGACATTCAGTTGCTGCAATGGTTGTGGTAATATATGAGCATTCCGGTTCTCCGTCACCTTCATCGCCTTCACCTTCACCTTCACCTTCACCTTCATCGCCGTCACCCCCCTCTGTGCATCGGCATTGACAGCAGGTGACCTCTGGACATGGCGGTTGTCCCTGTTGACCACAATCATCATTGCATGGGGGTGGACTCCCATCAGGACATCCGCACAGGTCTGGACTACATGGAACATCGTCTCCTTGATATATTCCATTGAATTCAGCACAAAGATCTGATGTCGTTTCGGTGCATACTAGTTGACCGTTCTCTAGTGTAAGACAACACGCTCCAGTCAAAGGACATTCGACTGTACAGTCTTGATCTGGTCTAAATTTATCTCTAGTATCAGAACACTCGGCTTTGGGTTGATCTGGTATGCAATTATATCTTTTATTTTCATAATCCCATTTGCAGCAAGATCCAGTGGGATCGTCCGGGCAAGGATCGCTATTACATTTGACATTATCATTCCATATACCATTGCATTGGAATTCGTAAGTTTCGGTGCATTCAAAAGTGCCGTC